>JAABUN010000812.1_pt1 | contig 76789 bp, 73 predicted proteins | sample 5559311 | NCBI WGS metagenome assembly JAABUN01 (sample SAMN10711877, study PRJNA513370) | rock metagenome | isolation source: Antarctica rocks | place: Antarctica: Victoria Land, Siegfried Peak sud | reverse complement strand
CCCTCATCATAATTTCTGAAACGTAATGATTTGGTAAACCGGATCAAGGGCGCCGCAAGCAGCGCCCCTACAATTTATCGCTGTAGATAAAGCAAACACAGCTTACTTCTTCTCGGTCAGCGCCGGTTTCTCTACCAACTTCTCGGTCTCCTCCGCACTCTCATCGAAATAATGCCCGTAAGCCCGATAGGTATCGTAACCGCCAATCGCGCTCGTCGGCACTTTGGTCATCACCACGCCCAAAACTTCGTTGCCGGTCGAGTTGAGCAAATCTCCGGCGCGACCGGCTTCGCGGCGCGCGGTTTCCTGCATCGCGACAACCATCACGGTGCCATCCACCAGCGACGAAATCAATCTGGCATCGGCCAGGCCCAGCATCGGCGGCGTATCAATAACGACGAAATCGGCCATCGCGATAATATCGGTGATGGTCTGGCGCGCCGTCTGCGAGTTGAGCAACTTGAACGGGTTGGGCGGAATCGGGCCGCCGGTGATGATCTGCAAATCGGGAATATCGCAGTCGCGCAAAACTTCGTCGAGCGTGCTTTGCCCCGAAACCACGCTGGTAAACCCAGGCGTGAGCGGCATATTCAGAAAGGTATGCTGCGTCGGGCGGCGCAAATCCAGGTCGAGCAGAATCGTGCGTTCGCCGCCCAACGCGGCGGCAATCGCCAGGTTAAGCGCCGCCGACGATTTGCCTTCATTGGGCACGCTCGAAGTCACCACGATGGACTTGATCGGATGATCGGTCGCGCAAAACGAGATGTTGGCGCGCAACATGCGAAAACTTTCCAATAAAGGCGTTATTTTGTCGCCGGTCGCCAATAGGATCTGTTGCGCGGGGTTTTTCAGTTGCGGCACCTGCGCCAGAATCGGGAAGCTGGTGATGCGTTGCACTTCCTCTTCCGAATACAGGCGGTCATCCAACGAATCCCAGATCAGCGCCAGAGCGATGGCGGCCAGAATGCCCAGCACGATGCCCGACGCGATGACCTTGCGTTTGTCAGGCGAAATCGGCGTTTGGATCGGCGTCGCCGGAGTAATTAAACGCGCATCCGGCTCGCGGGCCTGCTGGCCGAGTTCGAGCGTTTGCAGCGTCGCGCCCATCGAGAGGTAGCGCTCGTTCTCGTTTTTCACGTCCGATTCTAACTTGAACAATTGCAACTGCTGCGAAGGCAGGGTATTCAATTCGGCGTTGACACGGTCTTGCTGACCTTCGAGGGCGGCGATGCGCGCGTCCAAAGCCCAGATGTCGGACTGCGCCTGATTGCGGCTGGCCACGAGGGGCGCGCGCGCCGGATCAACTTGCCAACTGGTCACCACGCGGTCGCTTTCTTTGGCCAGACTACTTTTGATCGCGTTGATCTGCGCGTCGATCTGCTTGATTTTGTAAGAACCTTTCTGATACTCGCCAATCAGGGCGGCGCGCTGGTTTTCCAGGTCAATCAGTTGATCTTGCAACTTCAAAACAGCCGAGTTTTTCTGCACGCCGGTCGGCACCAGTTTATCTTCGGGAAAACGCTGAAGCGAATCGTTGGCGTTGATGAGCGTGGCCTGCGCCGCCTGACGACTGGCTTTGGCCTCGGCCATCGCCGATTGCACGCTGGCCAGGCGCGCCGAGACGCCCGCCGATTTGTCGTCAATCGAGACCGTGCTGGTGCGCTGCTTGAAGTCTTTGACTTTCTGCAAAGCGACATCGCGCTCGCCGTCAATTTCCTTGAGCTTATCGTTGACGTAGCCGATGCGTTTTTCGTCGAGCGTCTGATTCTGTTTGAGCGTGCGTTTCTCGTATTGCGTGGCGACCGCGTTGGCCAGCGCCGCCGCCGAAGCGGGCGTGTAGGCGCGCGCGTAAACGTTGATGAGGTTGGTGCGTCCGACCGGCTCGAAGTTGACTTCGCCGGGCGATTTAAGGCCCGAACGTTCGGGTTGGGTCAGGCTTTCGAGGGCGTCGGTGCGCACGGCAGGGCCGCTCAGCAATTGAATTTGCGTTTCGATGGAGCCCTCCGATTTATTGTCGGCCAGCAAATCTTCCAGGCCGGGCACCGAAATGCCGACACCCGAACTTTCGACGAGCTGCATGATCGCCATAGATTGAAAAATCGGCTTGGCCATCTTGAGATAAACCAACGACAGCGCGACCGAGGCCACGAACACGAGCAACATCGCCTTCCAGCGACGCGCGAAAATACGCAGCAGTTGGCTCAGGTCAACGCCTTCGGTGACTTCGCTCGCGTAACGCCCGCTCACGTTGACTGGCGTGCCCACGCCCTCGCGCCAATCGGGCGCCAGAGCGTTGCCGTTGGTGCCTCCGTTGCCGTTTTGGGCCACGAGATCGGTTGGATTTTCGTTGGTGGGTTGCAATTTGATTTCGCTCAAAGTATCTCCGTTTCGATGTGGCTGGCAGGGCTAATTGAAATGCGTTTGGTTTCACCAATAGCGCTTTCTGAACAAGCCCATTCCCATAAATCCTCAAAAGCCAAAGCCGCGCACTAAATTGAAGGCGTTCAGCGCGGACAATCCCGTTTGCAACTTCGACGGCCCCTCTTTGCCTTCGGGCACCAGAATCACGTCGCCTGGCTGCAACAGTAGATAAATCGTCTCGTCCACCTTGCCGCCGCCCGCGCTGCCATATTTCACGCGCGAACTGGTGTAACCCTGCGGATTATTGTTGGTCTCTGGCACGCGGCGCAAGAGGGTAATATCGTTGGCGCGCGCGCCCGGCAACGTGCCGCCCGCGCGGATAATCGCTTCGCTCAGGTTCAGCTTCGTGCCTTCGGCAATCGCGTAGGGGCCAGGCTTGGTAACCGCGCCAATCAGCAAAACCTGACGAGGATTGATCGGCACCTGCACTTGGTCGCCGTCCTCCAATTTAACTCGCGCCACATCGCCCTGACCGAACTTCGAGTAATCTACCACGCGACTGCCGCTCTCGCGATTGAGAATCGTCACGCGATTCAGCGCCGCCACATTGCCGGGGCCACCCGCGTTGAGTAAGGCTTCGGTCAGGCCGTCGCCCGGCTTGAGTTCGTAGGTGCCCTGCTTTTCGACCTCGCCCAGCACCGACACCGAACGCACCCCGATGGCGTTGACCAGAACCACATCCTTGTCTTCCAGCATCGCGTTCTGACTGACATCTTTGCCGCCCCACAAAAGCCCGGCGTCCACCTGAAGCGGAACTTGCTGGCCGTTGGGTAGCGTCCGCAAAATCGAAATGCGCGTGGCTTGCGGCGGCAGATTCAGCCCGCCCGCTTCCAGCACGGCGTCCATAACTCTGACGCCCGGCTTGAAGTTATATTGATCGGGCGATTTGACCTCGCCGGTCAAGCGCACACGCGGGCCTTCGACCGGATTGAGAAAAACGATGTCGTTGTTGCGCAGTTCGATATCGGCTTTGGGATCGTAAAAGGCGCGCGACAGATCAACGGGAATCACTTCGTTGCCGCGCCGCACCGAGGCGGCGATATTTTCTCTGGGCCCGACCGTGCCGCCCGCCGCCGAGACGGCGCGCATAAAATTGCTGCGGCCATCCAGCTGATAGTTGCCGGGCGCCTTGACCAAACCTTTGTCCGAGATCACGTTGACGCTGAGCCGAACGCCCTGCACCGACAGCAAATCGCCGTCGCGCAGATCGATGTTGGCGGCGCTCGCGGGATTGGCGGACGCGGCGGCAACATCGAGCGAGATAATTTGCCCGCCGCGCAGCAGGGTAATGTCGGTATCTGCGGGCGAAAGTTTCAGGTCGCCCGCGCGTCCCAGCGCATCGAGCAATTTGGGCGATTTGCGCGAACTCTGCGGGCCGGGCGCGCCGACATCGCCGTTGACGGTGACATTGATTTGCGCAATCGGCACCACGCTAATCACGTCGCCGACGACGACGCGCGGATTGGCCTTGTTTTCGGGCGCCCGATAAATCGTGGCGATGTCGAGCGGCACGATGGGCCCGCTCAGGCGCTTGAGCGTGGCCTTGACCTCTTCGGGCAACAAAGCATTAAGCCCGCCCGCCGAGGCCAGCACTTCCGAGACGCGCCAACCCGGTTGCAGGTCAACCGCGCCGGGCCGCGTGACGGCGCCCAGCACCGTCGCCTGACGGGGCCGCGCGCGCACCAGAGTAATCGAGACTTTGGGATCACGCAACTGCGACTTATAGGCCGCCGCAATCGCCTGTCGCGCCTGTTCCAGCGTTTTGCCCTTGAGAGTGAGCGGCCCCAGAATCGGCAACGCCACGCGTCCCGTCGAGGAGAGCGTGAGCGAATCCGAACTCATTTCGGGATGGTTGGCGACCGCGAGGGAAATCACGTCGTCGGGGCCGAGGATGAACTGTTCGCCGCGCAACCCGCTCGTCATCAGCGACGACGAGGCAGGTGGCAGAATCGGCAACGATTTGGGGGCGGCATTATCCTGCGCCAGCGCGGGCAAAGCGGGCGCGGAAAGCGCCAATGCGAGCAGCAGGGAACGGGGGGGCAATTGCATAAAAACGGCGATGGCGCGGCAGAACTAATTTTCGCGACGGCAAAAAGACATTCGGCGCGCGCCTGAGTTCTGTTGCTTGTCAGTATTCGACTGTTTTCATTGGCACGCAGAGACGCCCCGCGCAGAAAGAACCAAGCAACTACAATCCTAAAGAACAATCGTGAAGAGCAATCGTGCTTCAATTTTTTAGTTTCTTCGTTCTCTCTGCGCGGGGCGTCTCTGCGCGAAATTAAATCCCTAAACCAACGCCGGTTTCCACGCCGGACGCGTGCCCTCGAACGTGGTGATGTCGCCTTCGTGTTGCAGCGTCATGCCGATGTCGTCCAGGCCGTTGAGCAGGCGATGTTTGCGAAACTCATCGATCTCGAATTCGGCGTCGAAACCTTCGCCCGAAATGCGCTGGTTGGGCAGGTCAACGGTCAGTTCCATGCCCAGGTTATTTTGCAGAAGTTTCAACAAAACGCCGACGGAATCTTCGCTCAGCACGATGGGCAGGAGGCCGTTTTGGAAACAGTTATTGTAAAAAATGTCGGCAAAACTGGGCGCGATGACGCAGCGAAAGCCGTAATCGTCCAAACTCCACGGCGCGTGTTCGCGACTCGAACCCGAACCGAAGTTGCGTTGCGCCACCAAAATCTGCGCGCCCTGCAACTTGGGATCGTTGAGTTCAAAGCTGGGATCGGGCGTGATGCCGTCGGCCTGATAACGCCAATCAAAGAACAAAAACTGTCCGAAGCCCGTCCGTTCGATGCGTTTGAGAAACTGTTTGGGAATGATCTGGTCGGTATCAACGTTGGCGCGGTCGAGCGGCGCCGCGATGCCGGTGAGAAGAGTGAATGGCTGCATAATGAACCCTCTAAGTTTGACAAAATCTCCGCTTTTCAAGACGCGGCCCGCCGGCCCCCTGCCCGGCGACATCCTTTTATTCACCGCCGCGCCCGGCCTAACCAAGGTGATTCCCTGGTTTACCAACTCGCGTTACTACCATGTCGGCCTCTACGAAGGCGGCCCATTTTCGCTCGAAGCGCGCGTGAATGGCGTGATTCGGCGCGACATCAGCCGCGATAAACAATTGGTCTTTCGCTTCGTGCCGATGCCGCGCGAGGGCGCCAATCAAGCCTTGCAGTTCATCCGCGAAAATCTGGGCGCCAACTACGATTTGGTGGACGTCGCGGCGATTATCATCAATCATTCGTTTCCCAAACTGCGCATCAACTATTCCAACCCGACGAGTTTTACCTGCGGCGAACTGATCGCCAAAGCCTGGGAAGCGGCGGGCATCGATCTGTTCCCCGACACTCAACCGGAACTCATCGTGCCGGGCGATTTCGCCCGATTTCTGCCGGTGGACGCGCGCGACCGCGTTCTACATAACGGCAAGTGGGATTATCAGATGCCAGGTTGAAAGCAGGGAAAAAGAGCGCCCTCAAATTTATCCTTCATCCTTCCATCCTTTCCCCGCGCCGCATTAAAATCGCGTCTTCGCCGTCGTCGTAATAGGCGCGGCGGCGCCCGCTTTCCTCGAAGTCGCATTTCGCATAAAGCGCGCGCGCGGCGGCGTTGCTTGCGCGCACTTCCAGCCAAATCTCGCGGGCGCTGCGATTGCCAAACGCCACGATGGCCTCGCGCACCAAAAGCGCGCCCCAGCCCTGCCCGCGTTGCGTCGGCAACACGCCGATGCGCTCGATTTCGGCGACACCGGCGGCGCTCCAGCCAATAATATAACCCCAGTCCTCGACGATTAACACCAGATAACGCGCTTCATTGAGAATGTTTTGCAGCGTGATTTTCTTCCACGCATCGGGCAAACAGGCGAGCTCCAGTTCGACTAATAAATCGAGGTCGTCATCGTGGGCAAGGCGAATGGTGGGCATAGAAACTAACTTTCCCCCGCAGTATAAACCTTGTGCTTAACTGAGAAACTCTCATGCTCTGCGTGAGAAAAACGGGAGCGTGAAGAGGAGGCCGAGCGTGAAAATTTACCAGAAAGACGGTTTGCTCAATGGGCGCGGCAACAAAGCATTACCAATAGCGATTTGTGTAAATCTATCGAAAGGGCAAATCGCGGACTTGTGGATGCGGATTTGGGAAGCGGTGTTATCAAGCAACGGATTGCCCGTCCTAATCAGGGAAGGTCAGGTGGCTTCAGAACTATCGTCTTCTTTCGCGTCGAGGAGCGAGCTTTTTTCATTTTTGGTTTTGCGAAAAAAGAGAGAGAAAACCTGAGCAAGCCCGAACTCAAAGAATATAAAGCGTTGGCTAAAAACGTTTTAGCCTACACAGAGGACAAAATTCAAGTTTTGTTGGACAACGAAAAACTGACCGAGGTGAATTGTGATGACGAAGATTTACAAGAGTGACGCGCTGGCCGCCATCCATGAAACGGCTTCCGACCTTTATGAAGTGGGCCTGATGTCGAAAAAAACCATGAGGCGATTCGACAAAAGTTGCCTGACGCCCATCGAAAAACTCTCGCCCGACGAAATCAAAGCCGTGCGCGAACAGACCTGCGCCAGCCAGACCGTTTTCGCCCGTTATCTGGGCGTGACGCCCGGCCTCATCAGTCAGTGGGAACGCGGCGAACGCAAACCTAGCGGCCCCGCGCTCAAGCTGCTCAGTCTGGTCAAGCATAAAGGACTGGACTGTATCGCTTAAGTGCGTTTTTACAGGAGATGTTGTGCAATTTCAGCAACCTGGACGTTTGGCGGGGTTGCTGTAAAGCCACGCTAATGGTTAATTACGCACTCGACTTCGCTTGCTTCGCCTCATCGCGTTTATTCAGAGCATCCGAAATTGGTTCCGACAGACGCGTCAGAACCGGCCCCAGAATGGCCAGAATTAACACATAAGCCGCCGCAATCGGCGCCAACTGCGGCTCGGCGGAGGCGCCCAATCCGGCGATGATGATGGAGAATTCGCCGCGCGAAACCAAGGTCAGCCCGGCGCGCAAGCAGCCGCGTTGCCCGATGCCTTCCCATTTGGCGACTTTCCAGCCGGTCAAAATTTTGGTGATCGCCGTCACTATCGCCAAGCCAATCGCGATAGGCAACGCGGGCGGCAAAGTCGAGGGATCGATTTGTAAGCCGACGAACAGAAAGAAGGTCGCGGCGAACAAATCGCGCAGGGGCGACAGCAGTTCGCGCGCTTTTTCGGCGACGCTGCCCGATAACGCCAGCCCGACCAGAAACGCGCCGACGCCCGCCGAAACCTGCAGCATTTGCGAAACGCCCGCCACTACCAATATCAACCCGAAGACCGACAACAAAACCACTTCATCCGAGGCGTGCGAAACGAATTTCGATAACCTATCGCCGAATTTGAGCGCCAGCCCCAGCACGACAGTCACCGTAATCAACGCGATGCCAATCGAAATCGAGCCGCGCGCAAAGCCCTGCCCCAGCAACAAAACCGCGACCAGAGGCAGATAAATCGCCATCGCCAAATCTTCTAACACCAACAGCGTCAACACTGGCGGCGTCTCGCGGTTGCCGATGCGGTTGAGGTCGCCCAGAACTTTGGCGATGATGGACGACGACGAAATGTAGGTCACGCCGCCCAGCAAAAGCGCGCCGACGAACGACCAACCGAGCAATAATCCCAGCGCAAAGCCTGGCCCTAAATTCAGCACGACATCCAGTAGACCGCCGCGCGCGCCACGCTTTAAGCCGTTGGATAACTCTTCGCCGGTATATTCGAGGCCGAGCATGAAAAGCAGCAAGATCACGCCGATTTCGGCGCCGGTTTCGAGGAAGCCTTCGCTGACCGGCAGTTTGACCAGACCGCCGACGCCCAGAAATAATCCGGCGACTAAATAAAGCGGAATTGGCGTCAGACCGATACGCGAGGCCAGGCGCGCCAGAAACGCCAAAGCGATGATGACGATGCCCAACTCAACGAAGAGTTCGGCGGTGTGCGCGAGCGTTTCGGCGGCTTCCGAAGGCGCGCCCGATGCGGGCGCGGCGGGCACGCCAACGGCGTCGGCGACCTTGTCGGCCACGCTTTCGGTTGGCACGTTGGGCGCGTTATTTAGGGTTTCATCGATGATAAATCGGAGCGGCATAAAACTAAAACTCTAATCGCAAAACCCGACTTTGAGCAGTTCTTGGGCGCGCTCGATGCCGTTGGGTGCGCCGACGACAATCGCGGTATCGCCCGCGCGCAGGCGAAAATTGCCATCGTTAATTGGAATCGCTTCGCCGTGACGCATCACCGCCACCACGACCACGCCGGTCTCATCGAAAATATGGGTGTCGCCAATCGCCAGCCCATCGCATTTCCAATCGTTGGCAACTGGCAACCAATCCAGCGTCATGCCAGCGACTTCGTTGCGCACGCGATGCTGCTCAATTTGAACCTGCGCTCCGGCGCCCAGCAAATCGGCCAGAGTTTCGGCATCGTCGGCTTCCAAACGGATCGAACGCGCGCACGCATCGGGATCGTTCTTGGAGAAAATCAGCAAATCTAAACGCCCCGAACGATGGGTAATCGCGCCCAATCGCTCGCCGCCTTTGGTGTCGAACTCGTGACGCACGCCCACACCGGGTAGCGTGGTTTCTTTAATTCTGGTCATATTACAAGTGGAAGCATAACTCATGGCGCGCGTTCCGGCAGAGAGGTGCCTATGCCCAAACAGAACCCGGAGCGGAAGTGGGCACCTCTCTGCGGTAAAATATATCCTCATGTCATTATCGCTTCATAACGCTGTCGTGCCGGTCGCCGGATTGGGCACGCGGATGCTGCCCGCCACCAAATCGCAGCCCAAAGAGATGCTGCCCGTCGGCAAACGGCCCGTCGTGCAATACATCGTCGAGGAGCTCGAAAGCAACGGCTTTAATCGCGTCTGCTTCGTGACCGGCGCGGGCAAACACTCCATCGAAAACCATTTCGATTTCGACCCAACGTTGATTCGGCATCTGCGCGAAAGCGGTAAAGAAGAACTGTTGGAAGAATTGGAATTCGAGCGCAAAGACCTGCGGTTTTTCTATACGCGCCAGCGCACGCAAGCCGGACTTGGCGACGCCATCAAGCACGCGCGCGAGTTCGCCGGACGCGCGCCGTTCGCGGTGGCGTTGGGCGATTCGATTCTGGGCCGTCACGCGCAAAGCCGCACTTTGACGAGGATGCGCAACGTGTTTCTGGAAAACCCGTGCGCCGCCGTCGTCGCCTTCGAGACCGTGCCCATTGAGGAAGTCCACCAATACGGCATCGCCGCGCCCGACGCCACGCCCGAAGCGGGCGCGGCGTTTCGCCTCCGCGATGTCATCGAGAAACCCGCGCGCGAAGATGCGCCCTCGCAATTGGCCATCGCCGCGCGTTATATCTTCGCGCCGCAGATATTCGAGGCGCTCGACGAAACCAAGCCGGGCAAAGGCGGCGAAATCCAACTCACCGACGCGATTCGGCTGTTGATTCGCGGCGGCGAAACCGTGTTGGGCGTCAGCCTGCCGCCGGGCGAAATGCGTTATGACATCGGCAACTTCAGCTCGTATTTCGAGGCGTTCATTGAGTTCGCCCTCACCGATCCGCAGTTGGGCGCCAAAATGCGCGATTTCACCCGCGATTTGCTGGAGCGCGAAGCTGCGTGAGTTGTGGGTGGTGAGTTGCGAGTAATGAGTTATGGGTATGAACCGCGCGCGTAAGCAAGCGAGCCGTTATAGTCGCGAAAAGAAATTCAACTTCGCCCAGAGCGTTATAGGCCGCTCGTTTACGCGCGCGGTTCGTCTCAACTCACCACTCATCACCCACAACCAAAGAACCATGAAAATTATCACCGAACGCGCTTACGCCCGCGCCGCGCTCGCGGGCAATCCGTCCGACGGTTACGGCGGCAAAACCATCTCGCTGACGATGGCTAATTACTGCGCCAAAGTCGTGGTTTACCAGTGGCCCGAACTCGAAATTATCCCCTCGGCATCTGAAGGCGTGCAGTTCCGTTCGCTGGCCGATTTGAGCGTGGATGTCGGGCGCAACGGCTATTACGGCGCGCTGCGATTGGTCAAGGCTTCGATCAAACGCTTCCACGATTATTGCGTCGAGCATAACGTCTCATTACTCGACGAGAACTTCTCGATTCGCTACGAAACCGATGTTCCTCGCGGCGTCGGCATGGCGGGCAGTTCGGCGATTATCGTGGCGACCTTTCGCGCCTTGATGCGCTTTTATAACGTCGAGATTCCCCAACCGATTTTGCCCGATTGGATTCTGAGCGTCGAGAAAGCCGAGTTGGGCATCGAAGGCGGTTTGCAAGACCGCGTCGCCCAGGTTTATGGCGGCCTGACCTACATGAACTTCGATGCCGAACTGACGGCGCGACAGGGACACGGCGATTATCAGTCGCTCGATGCGAGCAAATTGCCGCCGCTTTATCTGGCGTTTCAGACCGATTTGGCCGAACCGTCGGACATCGTGCATAACGATTTGCGCGCGCGTTATGATGCGGGCGATAAGGCCGTTCACGCGGCGATGGACGAATTGGCGGGCATCACCGACGCGGCGCGCGCGGCGATTGAAGGCGGCGACGCGGCGGAGTTGGCGCGACAGATTGACGCGAATTTCGATGTGCGCGACCGCATCATGAAAGTCGTGGCGGGCCACAAAGCGATGATACTGGCGGCGCGTAGCGTGGGCGCGAGCGCCAACTTTGCCGGTTCGGGCGGCGCGATTCTGGGGACGTATAGCGGCGAACGGGCGGACTTCGAGAAGCTAAAGCAAACGTTGGGCGCGTTGGGCTGCAAAGTGATCGTGCCGCGCGTGGCGTAAAAAACGGCCCGCAATTCTTTCGAGTCGCGGGCCATTTTCACCAACGTTCGATGCGCAATTCTTCGACGTTGCCGAAGTGGGCGTCGCGGGTGACCAACGTCAAATCGTGTCGCAGGGCGATGGCGGCGATCCACATATCATTTTCGGGAATCGGCTTGCCTTTGAGCCGCAACTGATTCTTGATAATCGCATAATGGCGCGCTGTTTCCGCGTCGCAATCGAGGATGGCTTCACTTGCAGCCAAGTCATCAACGCGTTGCATATTGGCCTCGACGCGCCCCGATTTTTGGGCGCCAAAGTAAAGTTCGCCCAGCACAATACTCGGAACAAAGATGGCACCGGCTTCGCCGCTTCTGGCAACGACGTTTTTATCGTTGGCGAAGCGCGCGACAATAATGTTGGTATCGAGCGAGAATCTACCATTCATCGAGATCAACTCGCTCGCATTCTTCCTCAATCGCCTGTTTCATCAACGCGATGTCATCCGGCTCAATGGTTCCAGTCAAGGCCAAAAATTCTTTGCCGGAGATACCCTTCGGCTTCTCCGCAGCCAAAACTCGCGCATATTCCACAACCTCGCGTTGCTTTGGTTCGGGCAACCGCTCCAACTGTTCGTGTAACTCGCGCTCCAATGTCGAATTCACCATTTTCACATCACCTCTTGGCTTAAATTATAACACAACCGTTCCCGCCAAATCCGCGACTTCATCGCCCTCAAACCCGGTGAATCCGACATAGCCGCGCGCGAAATCGGCGAGGGCAAAACACGGGCCGCTCCACGTCGGCAACGCGCCCGCTTTGATGAACGTGAGCGGCCAAAACCGCCATAAAAAACACCCTGTTATGCTACCCAGTTAGAGCACTATCTCCCCACGCGAAACCGATGTTTCGCTTCGTTCACCACAAACGGCAAACCCAACTCGCCCGCCGCCGCCAGGGGAACGTAAAGCACGCGCCCGTTGCCGCTCACCGGCACCAACACCGGCGCGATGGGCAACGCGACTTCGCGGCTGACGCCATTTTTGATGACCGTCATCGCGCGATTGCCGGGCGCAAACGACAGTTTCGTGCCGCCCATTTGCACGAACGCCACACGCATCGCGGCGTTGGTGCCGCGCTTGCTGTCCTGCGCCGCGCGCGCCGCCGCACTCGCCAGATGATCGAACGACACCATCGCCACGCCGTTATGCACGAAGCCCTGCGGCGCGGGCGCATCAACGGTGCCGATGGAATCCGACTTGCGGCCCACGCGAAACGTGACCATGTTGGCGAAGGAATCTTCGCTCAACATCAGGTTGGTGCGTGGAAATTCGACCAACCAATCGGGCATCACGCGCCGAATACCGATTGTCGTCACGCTCTGCGCCTGCCAGTTGCGCCAGCTTTTGCGCAGATAAGCGACGCCGCCTTTCACCTCGACATTCGGCTTCCAGGCGGTGCTTTTGTCGTCGCCATCTTTCCACGAATCGCCGACGGCCTCCCAGGTTCCGGCCAGAGGAATGCGCACTTCCAGGTCGGAACGCGAAACCAATCCCTTCCAGTTTTTGCCGGTGAAGTTATACGAAAGCGCGCGCCCAAACGCGTAATCCACGCTGCCGCCCAACTCGGAAGTCGCCATCACGCGGATGTTCTTACGCTCGCGCGGCGCGAACGAAACGGTTTTAATCCACCAGACATCCCCGTTTTGGCGATCAATAATCGTGCGTTTGGCGGCGACAGCGCGCCCGTTGACCGTCGTCGCGAACTTCTTGAAGCCAACGCGCACCCCGCCGTCTTCCCAGCCGTCGCCGTAGTTAGTTTCGGGGAAGCCCATGCGCACCATCGCCGCGCGGTTGGAGTCGTTGACGAAGACGAAGTTGGCATCGGTCTCGAAGAGTTCGTTGGGGCGCAGAGTTAGCACAACCTTCTCGGATTCCATGCGGATTTGCGTGTGTTCGCCTTTGGACAATGTCGGCGAACCGACGATGCCCGAAAACGAGGCATCGTTGGCGAGAGCGGGCACGGTAACACAGGCCAGCGCAGCGAAGAGTGAGAGGGAAATTTTCATGGGAATTCGTAACGGCACAGTGCATTTTATCCGAAACGTGCGCGCCAATCGCGCTCATTTTTTTGCGCGCAAATTCGCCTGACGAGTTGTGGGTTGTAGGTTATGAGTAGTGAACGCGAATTCGTCAAAAGAGAGTCACGGAGTGGGGTTCGCGCCCACAACTCGTAACCCACAAAAAACCCGCCACGATAACTTCGCGGCGGGCTTTCCGTTTTGCATATGATCTATTTTTTACTCAGCATTCTTACGCACGCGGCTTTTCTCGCGATTTCGGCGGTAAGCCTCATAAGAATCGAGTTGTTCCTGAATCTGCTCGTCAGAAGGTTCGCTTTGTTCTTGCTCGATTGCGGCATCCATCCGTTTGACCTCGTTAGCAGACAAGTCCAGTAACTCGCCAACATCAGTGACACGTCCGCCCAACTTTTCCAGGTTTTCTCTTTGTGGTTCAGTCATTTTCAATCAACCAACCAGGCCATCGTCGCCAATTGATAATAGGCCAGCCACAGTTGAAGCAGAGTCAGCGCGATACCACCGAACAACAGCAACAAACCGCGATGTTTCCAACTGTAAAACGCCGTCATCAAGGCCGTCCACAAACTCATAAACGGGAGCAAAAATATCGGAATAAAAACCGCTAATTCGTAACTCGTAGCCCACAAAGGCCCATGATTTCCACCGCGCTTTGCCCAACTTTGCTCGTCGGGCAAAGCGCCCATCGAGCGCGCCCACGCGTAAACCAGTAGCGGCGCAAGGCCAACAAACAAAGTCAGGGCGACCAAAGGCGCAATCGGTTTGGGGCGAGGAGGTTTATCGTGAGTTGCCATCGCCGACTTGCGACCTTCAGCCCACTTCGCTTTGGCCCTGCGGCCCCATCTGCTTGGTCGTCGAGACTTTACCCGAATCTGTGGGCATCACCGGTGGCAACGCCATGCCTTCGGCGGCGGCGAAATCGGCCAGAGCTTGATCGGCCAAAGCGTTTTGTTCGGATTCGGCCATCTGGAAATCGGTGGTGTTGAGGCTATCGCGCGCGACGCGGGCGCGGCCCGCTGCCTTCTCGCGCTCTTCGCCGACCATCTCTTCCAGACGATTCAAGGTGTCGCCACTTCCGCCAATCGAAGAGATCATGCCCGACGCCATTTCGGTCATCTCGGCGGTCGCCTTTTTGACTTCCATATCCGAAATCGCATATTTCAGGTCTTCGATTTTCTTCTTGGCGCCCTGAATCGAAACATCGCGCGCCTTGACGAGTTCTTTGTAAGTCGTCTCGGCCTCGGCGAGTTGCGCGCTGTTTTCTTCGAGTCGCGCCGATGTCGCCTGCAATTGCAGCGCGAGTTGACCGGCGTAATCGCGGTTGCCCGCGCGCAGATTGGCCGTCGTTTTGGCGCGCAGGTCTTTTTCGAGAGCCTCGTCTTTTTTGACCTGCGTCATCAGACGCTCGCACAAACCGGCGTGCGCGGCCAAGCCCTGATTGTAGTTGGCGATTTGCTTTCGCAGGTTTTCTTTTTCCTGTTCGAGCATCATCTTCGGGTTGGCGCGTTCGGCGCCAGACACAAATGCGTTGGCGATAGCTTTGAAAAGGTTGGAAATTCGTTTGAACATTTTTTTAAGGTGTCAGTTGGCAGGGATCAGGTTTCAGGGCGGGAAATTGGGACGATACGGAAAGAGTTCTTCGTTGCAGCATTCTCAGACCCTGTCACCTGCCCCCTGTTCCCTGTCACCTGCGTGGCGGCTGGCGCCTTCGTCGAGGCTGAAAAATTCCAGCACTTCGTCTAATTTGTCGGCTTCGCTCTCGCATCCCTGCGTGACGCGGGCCAACTCGCCGCGCGCGTTTTGAATCGCCTGACGACGCGCCTCGATTTGGCCTTCGAGTTCGGCGATGACGGCCTGGCTGGTTTCGATAGTCTCGCTGGTTTTGCGCTCCATGAAACCATTGAACGCCTGCAACGCCGCCAGTTTACGCGACGCGTCGGCCACGATGCTTTCGGGCGACGCGCCCATATTCGCCATGCCGCCCAAAACCGCCTTTACCGTCACGCGCTTGGTTTGCAACGGCACTTCGCTGGGAATCGAGCGCAAGACGTTCAACATTTCGTCGGCACCGAACTGCGCTTCGGGCAGTTTGGCGGCGGTGTAAATCGCGGCGAAATCAAGCGCGTTTTCGCCCATGACATTGGCGGGTTCTTCGGTGATCTCAATCTGATCCAAGTCGGGGCCGTCCGCGTTCTGAACTAACTGTTCGACCGTCATGGGTTCGCGCACTTCGCCGGGCAAGCGCACGTTGACGGGCAAATCGGTGTCGGGCAAATCATCGAGATCTATGTCGCTCGACTTCAGATTAAGCGGAGTTTCTTCGGGCGGCAATTCGACGATAAGGCTCGCCGCTTTTCGCATGGCATCGCGCAGGGACATAATTTTTTGAGGTGGCCGGTGGCAGAGATCAGGTGGCAGGAGTTTCGGGCGGCGCAGTGGTGCGGATAGCGCCAACATTTGAAGGCCAAGTTTAGCCAACCAAGCCGTGCTCTCCCACAACTCCTGCCACCTGGTAACTGCCATCTCAAAGAGTCGCCAGCATCCGTTCGTAGGGCGCCATCTCTTCCAAGACTTCGGTCATGGTTTTGGTTTGCGACACCACGTCTTCGATGTCGCCCAACACCTGTTCGGGCGGACGGGCCAGCAGTTCGTCGCTAATCAGGCCGAAAGTATCTTCCAAAAGCGCCAACTGTTGCGAGAGATTGCTAACAATTTTTCCCATGCGCGCGATGAAATCACGGCGCCGCTTCAACACTTCCAGCCGCTTCTGCAAAACCGCCTTAGTGTTGGGGTCGGTCTCGCGCTCGAAGTTTTCTTCGAGTTTGGCGATGTCGCCATCGTAATTCTGCTGCAACAGTTCGACGGTTTCACGCGCCCATTTGTCGGTCGGTTCGGGCGGAGTTTTGCCGTTGCCGCCCAACTTTTCCAAGCGCGCTTCGTAGAGGTAAACGCGAAACTGTTCATCTTTCAAGGCGAATTGCAAAAACTTGTCCAACAGAAAGTCGAGCTTGCGCAACACTTCGCGCATCCACAATTTATCGGCGGCGGCCTGCCGGTCAATGTCAGCACGTTCCTCTTCGAGTTTGGCGAAACGCGTCTGCAACGTCGGGCGCAGTTTGGGCAGAATTTCGCTTTTCAATTGCTCGCGTTGCGCGCGCACTTCGGCGTCGTGCTGGCGCGAGAGGCGCGATTCAAACCATTTGGTGTCGGGCACGAAAATTAAATACGCGGCCTCGGCGACGAGTCCGACGAGAAGCGGAATCGGGTTGAGCGTCGCCGCCGACAACGCCACCAGCGAGCCCAAACCCAACAGATTATATTGCTCTTGCAGCGCGGCCAGATAACGGTTTTTCATCGAAGATGCGGCGGATTGCCGGAAGTTATTTTACTGAATTATCGGCACGCAGAGACGCAGAGGGGAAAAAGCAACTAAAACAATAAAGAACAATTCAACTCTATTTTTCTTGTTTTTTATATTCTCTTTTCCCCCTCTGCGTCTCCGCGTCTCAATCTGAAAACTCACAAACTCGCGAACCGCGTGCGAATCTCACGGCGCAACCCATCGAACTCCGGCAACTGCGCGATATTCGGCCTCCACGCCAGCCCGCGCTCGACCAGATTGTAACTTTCCTGAATGCGCGCGCCTGGCACAATCGCGCCGTTTTCATCGCGGTCGCGGCCCATCAGCCAGATGGTATCGGCGATCTGCATCGCCGCCGAAATATCGTGCGTGATGACGATAAACGTCATCTTCTCGTCGCGCGCGGCCATCTCCGCGATAAAGCGAATGACGGCTTCCTGCGCGATAATATCCAAACCCGAAAACGGTTCGTCCAACAACAGAAACCCGTCGCACCCCATGAACTGTTGGGCAATCGCTGTGCGTTGGCGCTGCCCGCCCGACAATTGCGAGGGATAACTTGCAGCCTGTCCACTCAAATCGAACCGTTGAAGCAATTCGAGCGCCATCTCGCGCGCCGCTCGTCCGCCCAAACCGGTCTGTTTTCCGGCGACGACCAGATTGCTCAAGACCGTGCGATGCGCAAACAACGGATAATGCTGCGCCACTACGCCGATTTGTCCGCGCGTAATGGGCTTGCCATCGGACAAACAGATCGTGCCGGCGTCGGGCGATTCGAGGCCAGCTAACAAGCGCAACAGCGTGGTTTTGCCGACGCCCGATGGCCCAAGCAGTGCGCCGACCTGTCCCTGTTGCAGTTCGGGACGCATCAGGTTTTTGATGCTTAAATCCACCTCGCGCAACACCGGCACAGGGCCGTGCGCGAACGAGACTTTGTCGATTTGCAGCAGTGTTTCCCCAGCGTGATAAGAATAATCGTTCATCGGCGTTCCAGCGTTAAATCCGCGTAAGGGCAGACCAATTTACGCAGCAATTGCAGTCCGTAATCCTGCACTAAACCGAAGCTCAGAATCACCAGTTGAATGGCGAAGACTTCGGCGATCAAAAAATGTTTGTTCTCGTTGAGCAGCATCGCGCCGATGCCGCCTTCGCCGCGCACGATGCCTTCGACTAAAGTCAGCATCATCCAGCCGATGGCGGCGTTGTGACGCAACACTTCAAAGGCTTGCGCCATCGTGCCGAGAATCACGACTTCCCAGGTCACGCGCGCCTCGCTCATGCGAAGCGTGCGCGCATGGTCGAATTCCGAGCGTGGAATCGCGGCGATAACCGAAGCCATCGAGGTCAGATAAAACACCGTGACCGCGAAAACGAGCAGACCCAATTTTAGCGCGTGTCCGCCGCCCAACGCGAGCGTGAATATCAGCGTGAATCCGGTCAGCGACAGGAATCGGCCTTTGCTAATGGCCGCCACGAGCGGGCGAAAAACCGGTAAAACTGTGAGGTAAGCCAATCCCAGCGAGAGGACGGAAGCCAGAGCGAGAGCTTCGAGGTTGAGCGCGAACGAAGTGGCGAGTTCGCGGCCCAGACCTTGTTCGAGCCACAATCGTTGCAGCGCGGCTGTAACTTCCATCGGGTTGGGCAACACCTTGAACGGCGAGGCGATCCACAGTCCGAGGAAGATTAGCGCTTCGACGATGGCGACGAGGATTAACAGTGGCCGCGCGACGACGCGATTAGGGAGCAAGAGCGCCACCGGTTCCCATCGTTTCGCGCGTTTGGGGGCGAGCGTTGGCGTGGCGGGCGCGGGTTGGATGAAGAGTTTTTGGAGCATTGGAGTGGGAAAGAAAGCGATGAGGTTTTTCCTTCACCCACTGCCTTGGCTCCGCCAGGCGACCACTCTCCCGGAGGGAGAAGGAGCTACGTTTCAGGCGCCGTTACGATACGGAATTGGCTTGAAGGTTTGAAGTCGGCGCCGTTCAACTACTTCTAAGCAAGTTGCAAAAAGTAACGGCGACCGAAACGTAGCTCCTTCTCCCTCCGGGAGAGTGGTCGCCTGGCGGAGCCAAGGCAGTGGGTGAGGGAGAACCTAACTGCTTTCCACAAAACTTCAACCCGCGACGAACCCCGAAGAGTCCGTCGCGAATCGAATAATTTACGCCGCGCGCAACACGATTTCGACGCGGCGATTCTTAGCGCGGTTGGCGTCCGAGCTGTTGGGCACGAGCGGCTGGCTCTCGCCGTGCGCGAACACCTGAACGCGGCCCGCCGGAAAGTTGACCGGCGACAGCTTGTTCAGATAGTTCGCGACTGCAAACGCGCGCTGCTCCGACAACGGCATCGAAGTGCGCGGGTCGCCGGTATTATCGGTGTGCCCGTGAACTTCAACAGTCGTGCCGCCCGCGATCAACAGGTCGCGCGCCAACTGATTCAGCTCGGCTTTGGCGGCGGGCGTGAACGTCGCTTTGCCAGGGTTGAACCGGATGTTCCACTGCCGACGGCTCACCAGTTTGCGCGGCGCGCTGCCCTTGTCCGCCGGTTTGAACGACGGCTTGGCTTTGGCGATCAAAGCCTGCTGCGAGCCGCTCATCTTCCTGGCGACGGTCTCCAGATAGGAACCGTCCACCACTTTGGAGGCCGGATCGAACGACGGCACGAATTCGGGATATTGCGACTTCACCAGATTGCCGAAGACGGTATAAGTCGTCTTCACCAGATTCGAGGAGCCCGGCACCTGACCAAACGCCAGCAGACTGTCGGCGATATTATTGACTGACGAACCGCCCAGCTCGACCATTCCGCCGGTCTTGTCGCGCTCGGTCGTGCCCTTGAAATACGTCTCCCAGTAGGCCGCATCGGCGCCCTTCTCGGCGAAAACCTGCGCGGCAATCGCACTCGAACGCTTGAGCGCCTGGGGATTGCTCTGGATTTGCTGACCGCCCTCGCCAATCGCGGCGATCATGCTTTGCACCGTGCCCTTGTTGTCGCGGCACCACTTGTCAATGCCGATCACGATGCAGGGCATCTGCGACGAATACTCCCGCGTCGAGATAATCGACACCAGACCGCCCTTCTGCTTTGCGACCGTGACATCGCCCGGCGTCCAGGTCACCACGCTGTCAACGTGAATCGTTTTGGTTTCGCCGGTTTTCACACCGTTTCGCACGACGGGCCGCGTCTCTGAATAACCGGCGACGTATTTCTCGACGGCATCAAGGTAATCGCCCGCCGCGACCCAGTTGAGCGCGTCGGGATCCCAGGTTTTCTCGTCGGGGTTGGTCTTCAGGCCGTTATCGCCCAGCCATTTCTGCGCGATATTCCAGTCGCCGTCGCGCAAGACTCCGGCGACGACGCCGCCTTTGGAAGCGGCGGGATTGTCGCGCCATTGGGCTGGCCCCATGAACTTATCTTCGCCGCGCGAGTAGCCGATGGCGTCCACGATTTTCGCCTGATACTCCGGGCCGATGCGCCGCAGCGAATCGTTGAGCGGCTTGATAAACGCCGCGCCGCCATCGCCCATAATTGTCACGAAATGGGCGCCCTTGGTTGGGTTCTTTTCGCCTTTGGAAAGCGCCGTCGCGAAGGTGACCAAGTTTTCCTGCAACTTGGAGTTATCGTCCTGACGCGCCCATTTCAAGTTGACGCCATTCTCGCACATCAAACTACCCTGCGTCGCCTGCGGCCCGCCGTTGGCCAGAAGCATTCCCTGCTGCGCGTTCCAGGCGTAGCCCAGAACGCGGACTTCGGCTTTGTCGGTGCAGCCGGGCGAGTTGCCGGCGACCTGAAAGTCGGTATTGGTGAGCGCCGTGCCCGTCGTGCCCCTCGTCGGCAGATCTATTTTGGTCGGCGTCACCGAATCTTTGGCGGCGGCACCGGGCGCGATTTTGTCCCACGAACGGTAGACGCCAAACGCGGCGCCCGCCACCACAATCAACACCGTCGCTTTGCCCATTGGGGTCAATCTCATCTTAACTCACGCTTCCTTTTTAAGCAGTTCAATCAAAGTAGAACTGCAAGTCCTTAATCCGCCCTCGGCGTCCCATTGAATAGGAAATCTTGCCTCTCGTTGGCGGAACAATATATATCTTACATCGCCCAATTAGAGCTGCTGCACAAATCGGTTCTCAATAGTTATTCGCCCAGTTTATAAATATGATCGCGTAATTTAACAGGTATTCTGCTGCTGCTTAAACAAACACAAGGAAGCGCAATCCCATACGGAGTGGTAAGTCGGTCTTTAGAGCGCCTAAATAAATGAGCTTAGAATTTCGTTTGGAGCGCGCCCGTGAGGGCAATTACCATTCTAATCGCCCTCACGGGCGCGCTCCAAACGAAAACTTCGGCTCTTAATTTTAGGCGTTCTTGGGCTCGCAAACCCAAGTTTAAAACAGCGTCACCCTTTATCACTTCTCAAGTGGATCCAAATCCGCCACCTTGGCGAACACCAACGCGTCGTTGAGCGTGCCGTCGGCGCTGCGGTAACATTTGCGCAAATGCGCCTCTTGATCGAATCCCGCGCGCGTCGCCACGCCCGCCGACGCAGAATTTCGCGCATTGCAGCGAATCTCCAGACGCACCAACTTCAACTCGTCAAAGGCGAATTGCGTCAGCCGTTCGACAGCCTCGTTCATCAAACCCTGACCCTGATAATCGAGGTGCAGCCAATAACCCAACTGCGCTGAGGGCACGTCCCAGTTGATGGTGTGAACCGCGCAGTTGCCGACGAAATTATCACCCAGAAACAAACGATAATCGAGGCTTTCGCGGTCGTGCCATTCGAGCAAAGCGCGACGGCAATAAAGCCGCGTTTCGTCCATCGAAGGCGGCTTTTTGGCCCACGCCATCCAGGGTTGCAGCGACGGCATCGAGGCCAAAATCGCCGGATTCATAAAAGTGGCGTCGTCGGGCGTGGGCGCGCGAAATTCCATTCGCGGCGAATGAAGACGAGCGGGGAAATCGCGAATAATTGCGCGTTCGTGCGGAGACATAGGGAAAGGATAAAGGATGAAGGCTAAAGGCTGAAAGAGGGAAATAACGCAAAGTTGCGCTCACTTCCAGCCTTTAGCCTTCATCCTTTTCCTATAACTTTGCTCCACTGATAACCGGCATCGTTGAGCGCCAGATAAGGCGGCACTTCGATGGCGTTATAACTCGACTGGAAACCCGCCGATTTATAGCGCGAAATCGCCGGGTTATCGCCACGCGACGGACGAAAGTATTCTTTAAATCCGGCTTCGACCGACGATTTGCTCGCCAGAAATTGCAAAAAGTCGTGGGCGGCTTTACGTTGGTCGTCGCTCAAGTCGGGCCAATCCAAAGCGGCAATCGCCTGTTCGGAGTTCACCGTAGGGCTGGGATAAATCACCACCAAATCGGGGTTTTTGATGACTTGATCCAGAGCCGCCGACTCGTAGGCGGTCACGAAATCGTAGCGCGACGGGTCGGCGACAAACGATTTGACGAGGGCGCTCGAACCGTTTTTCACGGCTTCATCGTAGACGAAATCTTTTTCTAACTGGCTCAGATAAGTCGCGAATTCGGGCGATTTGGCGACTTGATTAATCGCGCCTCCTTTGCCGTTCTTCCCCGCGTAATCGCTGAGAATCAGCGCCATCGTCAGCATGCCCGAATTGGCGTTGAGCGGATCGGCGTGCGCCCATTTGAACTTGCCGTAGGGCACGCGAATCTTGCCATCGCTTATTTTACGAATGTTGCCCCACGCGTCATTTTCCAGCAGTGGGCGCAAAAAGCGCGCTTTTTCTTTGGTCGTCAGAAACACAATCGGCGACTTAAAAATCTGGCGATACGAATTAACATCGCCGGTATCGAGCAAGCTCTGGCGAGTTTTGTCCTGCCATACTTCGCTCAGACGGTCGGCCCAGATCACGCTCGAAGGACTCCACAACGCCGGTTTATATTGACCGTTTAAAATGCCGGTCATCGCCTCGCGCGTTTCGACGGCTTTAGCCACGACTTTCACGCCGTCACCTTGCTTGGCATTGAAAGCGTTGATCTGATCGGCCAGCCAGCCTTTCTTGGTGTTGCTCGAAATGATCTGAATCTCGTTGCTCGCAACCGGTTCAGTCGCCGGACGATTGTCGATGGCGCCCGCATCGCCGCTCGAAGCGCCACTGTTATTGTTGACGGCGACAGTCGTGCCGTCCGCCGTGCCGCCACGCATCTGGCTCCACAGTTTGTAGCCGCCAAAGGCGAGGCCCAGCACCAGAATCAAAAGCGTTAATTTGCCCAGAGGTTTGAGTTTCATAATTCGTTGGGCGCGAGTTTAACGCTTGAAAACTAATTCGTCCTTAAACTCAAAACGTGCCCGTCTTTAAGCGCCTGTTGCTCGCCATCGCCCTACTCGCCTGCGCAGTTGTCGGCGCGCAGTGGTTGTTAGCGCGCAATGGCATCGTGACGCCATTTCGCATGCCCGCCGTCTTGCCGCCGCCGCCTTTAACGCGGCCCTACGGCATGGCGCCCGCCGCCTTCGACGGCTTCAAACGCGCCTGCTACCGCGCGAAGGTGCAGCCGCGTCGCATCGGGCAGACGATTGGCGATCATCCCAAATCGGTTGGTTATCACAAGCGCGACGGAACCTTAGAATATCGGGGGCAGAAGTTGGATTACAGCGCCGCCGTGGACATCGGCACGCAGGATTTGACGCGCGCGCAGATCAACAAATTACTGGAAGAATTAACGCGCCAGGGCTTCGCCGCCTTTTATCGCGAGAAGGGCAAATGGAAGGGCGGCGAACACATCCACGCGATTTACGCGCCGCTCCAGATGAAGCCGCAGTTGCGCGGCCAACTGAGCGAATGGGCGCGTAAACGGCGCCGCGAAAAGAAGCCGGTTTACGGTTGGCAAAAACGTTTGGATTTGGATTAGCCACCATAAAGCACGAGCCCGCCCAAATAGGGAGAAATGTAGGGATATGGCGTGCCATGTCAGAGACGTTGAGTTCGCCGAGATGCTCGCAATTGCGACGTTCCGGACATGGCACGCCATGCCCCTACCATTCGGATAAGCTCTCAAGCCTGATTCATTTCGCTGGCCAAGTTCTCGATCATCTCGAACAATTGGTCGAACTCTATCGGCTTGGCCAAATGCGCGTCGTAACCGGCTTGTCTGGCGCGGTCGCCATCTAATTTCAAATCATAGCCAGTGAGGGCGATGGAGCGAAACGGGCCGAACTGGGGTTTTTCTCTCATGGCCTGCATCATTTCGTAGCCGTCCATTTCGGGCATTCCGATATCGGAAATGACGACGTGCGGTGCGAATTCCGACGCGGCTTGCAAAGCCTCGCTGGCACTGAGGCAAGTGCGGACTTCGTATTGACGCCTTTGCATCATCAGGTCGAGCATCGACAGCAAATCGGGTTGATCGTCCACCAGAAGAACGCGCAGGGAATCGTTTGGGCTTTGCATGATTGACTCAGGGAACAAGGAGCAAGGGACAGGGAACAAGGATTCCACCATGATAGGGGCGCCTGAATCCAAGCGAAATTTCGCTTCGGAGTAAAAGCACCTTAACCTTGTCCCTTGTTCCCTGCTCCTTATCCCTTAACTTCACGCCGTCACCGGCGCAAGTTTTTCGACTAACTCTTCGATCAGATCGTCGGACTCGATGCCTTCGGCCTGACCTTCAAAATTCAACAGAATCCGATGGCGAAGCGCCGGACGCGCCACGAAATCGATGTCCTCGTAACTAACGTGGAAGCGGCCCTCGAACAAAGCACGAACTTTGCCAGCCAACACCAAAGCCTGCGCACCACGCGGCGAAGCGCCGTAGCGCACAAACCGCTTGACGGTATCGGTAGCGTATTCGCTGTCGGGATGGCTGGCCAACACCAACTGCACCGCGTGTTCCTGAACGTGCGAGGCGATGGGCACATCCCGCACCAACTTTCTCAGCATCAGAATCTCTTTGGACGATAGCACCGGCTCCGGCATTTCGTTGTAACCGGTGGTGGTGCGATTCAGTATTTCCATCAATTCGTCGGATGTAGGAAAGAAAACTTTCAACTTAAATAGGAAACGATCTAATTGGGCTTCTGGCAAGGGGTAAGTTCCCTCTTGTTCCACAGGGTTTTGCGTAGCCAGCACGATATAAGGCTCTTCCAACAGGTAAGTCGTGCCCGCAACCGTGACGCTGCGCTCCTGCATCGCTTCGAGTAATGCCGACTGCGTTTTGGGGGTGGCGCGGTTAATTTCGTCGGCCAGCAGAACGTTGGTGAAGACCGGGCCTTTTTGAAACTGAAATTGTCGCGAGCCGTCGGGCAAATCGGCGATGATGTTGGTGCCGGTGACATCGGCGGGCATCAGGTCGGGCGTGAACTGGATGCGCGAAAAGTCGAGGCCCAGACTTCCGGCGAGGGCGCGCACCATCAGCGTTTTGCCCAGGCCGGGCACGCCTTCGAGCAGGACGTGACCGCCCGCCATCAGGCACATCAGCACGCCTTCGACAATCATGTTTTGGCCGACCAGAGTGCGGCCCATTTGCGTTTTAACATCGTTCAGGCGCTCTTGAAAGTGGGCGACGGCCTGTTGGGGCGAGAGTTCGTTGGGAGATTCGGTCATTGCTGGGTGGTAAGTTTACGATTAACGGATGAAGAAGGCTTGAACTAAGCCCGCGTCGTGGAGCGGAGCGATTTCATGTTTATCGGAAGTGACGAACTCGGTGTCCAAGCGTCTGGCAAGCGCAACGCCCAAAGCGTCGCCAAGCGGCAGTGACGCGCCCGCCAGACGCCGCGTTGCGATCAGCGAACCGGCGTCGCGCCAGAACTCGCCATCCATATCGGAGCGTTCGACAACGCCTAAATCCAGCAATTTATCAATGGCGATGTTGGCTTTGGCCTCACCGTCCCGGCGCCAAATGATGTGAAACGTTTCGCAAAGGTTGGCCGAATGCACATAAAGTTCGATGTCGGTGTCAGCAAAAAGATCGGCGACGACGGGCGCACCGGGTTCATTTTTGAGATACGCGACCAACGCCGAGGAATCAAGCACGCTCAATTGGTCGTTCCCTCGCCCGATTGCGCCATTCTTTGCTCGTCGCGCAAGGCCTCTTGTCGCGCTTCCTCACTCCGCTCGAACAGGAATTCGTCAACCGTCGGACTGCCGCTCGAAACGCTTCCGCGTAGCTCCAGCGCGAGCCGCCGCCTTTTGGCGTTTCGCTCCTCTTGCTGTTCTGTTTCCGCGGGCACGCTTTCGACCAGACGCCGCGCGGCTTCCAGCAAGAGCGATTGAGCATCGGTGCCGCGCGCCTGCGCCGCGCGATTGAGCTGCGCTTCGAGTTCGGACGGAATTTCTAAAGTCATGATTGGTTTCCTATGGCAACTACATCCAAGCTCTGCCTGAACCGCGCGCGTAAGTTCTGGTCGGGCCATAACGCTCCCGACCAACTTCTGCTCTGTCGTGGGCGTTATGGCTCGACCAGAACTTACGCGCGCGGTTCAGGGGCGCGAACTCACCCCTTGTTGAAAGTATCGAAATAATCCTTCACCGGCTGCTTATACGCGGGCGGCACCGATTCGCGCCCGACGGCTTCTTCGGCGTCTTTGCGATAACTCTGCTCGACATCGTATAACGGCGTGCTGGCCTGACCGCCTTTGCCTTCGCCTTTGGTCGGCAACTGCTCCACTTCGCCGCTGCCGCCCCACTTGCCTTTAATCTTCGATAGCTTCTTCTGCGTCGCCGTCAACTGATCCGTCCAGGCATCTTCATAGCGCCGTTTGTCGCCAGTTCTGCGGCTCTTCTTATCTGAAACGCCGCCGCCGTTTCGCACACCCTGAGCGTTGTTGCGCGGGCCAAGTCCCGCCCCGCCATCAACCATGCCGTTGGGATTTGTCGCCTTTAGGTCTTTGCCGGGCGTGACCATATTGCCGCAGTCGCCGCCGGGACAATTGCTCATGCCGCCGGGCGTCACCATCGTGCCGGGCTTGCCCTGACCGTTGGCGCCGCCTTCGGCCTGACGCAGTTTGTCGAGCATCTCTTTCATATCGCCCGAACCGGCGCCGCCCTGTCCCTGACGCAAACCGTTGGCCATATCGCGCAAAGCGCCGCTCGCGCCGCTTTGTCCCTGGCTCTGCTTGCCGCCACCCTGCTGACCCTGGCCACCCTGCTGCCCTTCTTTACCGTTTTTCCCCTGCGGATTTTGGCCCTGACTGCCCTCTTTGCCCTCTTTGCCTTTGCCCTGCGGCGATTGGCCCTGCTGCCCCTGCTGTCCCTGCTTGCTCTGGCCTTCGGGGTTTTTGCCCTGCTGACTTTGCTGGCTCTGGCCCTCTTTGCCGTCTTTTTGTTTGTTCTGCTGGCCGTTCTGTCCCTGCTGGTTCTGCTGGCTTTTTTTCTGGTCGCCCTGCTGTCCGTTTTGCTGCTGGTCTTGCGACGGCTGTTTGGGCGCGCCCTGCTGTTCCTGCCGCAACTGATTGGCGGCGTCCTTGAGCTGCTGCGCGGCCTCTTTATTGGCCTCTCCGCCGCGCGATTCCAAATCTTTGGCGACCTTATCTAAATCGTCGGCGATGTTCTTCTTCTCTTCCTTGTTGACTTGCCCTTTGTCCAAACGCTCGGCCAACTTATCCAACTCTTTGGCGGCTTTGTCGAACTTGTTCTCCTGCAAATCCTTCTGCACTTTGCGCCCGACTTCCGACTTGAGCGGCGTCTGCCGCAACGCTTCGGGAATCTGCGGCATCGAGCCGCTCTTGCCCTGATTGCCCGGCTTCTGGTTGTCTTCGAGTTTCTTCTTCAGTTCGCCAATCTCGGTCAGTGCCGCGCGTTTGGTGAGGCGCCCGCGCGCCATCTTTTTGCCCAACTTATCCAACTTCTTGTTGAGCTCCTTGACCTCTTCGGGCTTGGGCTTGTCGTCCTTGCGAATCTCCTTGGAAACCGCCACCAACTTCTCGCCCTCTTTCATAATGGCTTTGCGTTCCTTCTTCTCGGTTGCGCTCATCAAAATCGGATTATCGGGCAGAAACAGTGTCCCGATAAACGCGAGGGAAAGCCCGGTCAAAATCTGCGCGCGTCGGTCGAAGCGAAGCGGATAAACGCGGCGCGGATCCAGAGCCGCCGCCCGACTCGATGCGTCGCCGACCAAAGCGGGAACCAGATTGGTATTGGGCATCGCGTGGCCAGTTGAAGTCTTCGATTGCGGCATCAGCACACCTTTGATGCGCCCCATCCGCGTGTTATCGGCTTGGACGCGCCGCGTTTGGCGGATGTCTTCGGGCGCAACGAACGATAAGGCCGACGACAACCGGTCATCTAATTTGAGCGCGTCATCGGCATCGCGGGCGGCGACGAAGTTGCCGCGCCGCGCCATCCATCCGTTGCGCGCGCCCCACAATAGCGAGGCGCCAATCATCGCGGCGGGCGCCCAAATCGGGCCGTCGGGGATGAGGTGAAATTTATAGAGCGCGACCGAAATCGCCGCCAGAGCGACGCCGGGGATGGCAGCGATGACGAGGGATCGTGCCATCTGTTGCGCGTTGCGACGGCGCGCCAGCGCGCCCAGTCGTTGCTGCAAAATCGGCGAGCTTTGAGCGGCGCTTGCCGTGGCGGAATTACGGGAAATATCAGCGGTAGCCATGTGTTCTCCTTGAGGGTTTTCTAACGAATTGCTTTGCCCTTAAGGTTACTCCAAGCGCGGGCGCGGCACCAGAAAATGCGTCAGCTTAAACCGACGGTTCGGACGCCCGTGCTGTTCCCGCCGTCGCGTTCATCTGGCAACGGCAAATCGCGAACGCCTCTTGTAGAGACGACGATTTATCGAGTCTAAAGCGTTTCGTTCTCTTCAACGCAAAAGCAATTTCAACGTTTTAGACGCGATAAATCGTCGTCTCGACAAGTCCAATTTCCTTAAACTGACACCCATAACGTCGCCCTCATCCATGTCATCCTCCACCGATTTCCCCGTTCTCGATTTCTCTCAACCGCGCGCGCTTTCGCCGACCGACATCGGCGGCTTTGGCCGTCTCGAAGGTTGCGAACGCTTTTTGCGCTTGCGTCTGCACACCACTAACAACAACGCGAAATGGCTCGAAGAAGCCGGACTGCGCCGCCAAACGATTCCGCCACTTTTGACGAATTCGGGCGGCAAATTCGAGGAACAAGTCGAAGCCGCGTTAGGCCTGAAAGCCAGCGATAAAACGCAAGCGCGCGACGACGGTAGCGCGGCGAGTTTAGATTCGGCTAACCAGCGTTTGCTCGATTGGGCGCGCGCGTTAGAGGCGGGCGATTGCGAGATGAAAACGCAGGTCACGCTGGGCGCCGCCATCGAGAGTTGGAACCTGCGCGGCGTGATTGACCTTTTGCGCCTGAGCCGTGACGAAGACGGCGGTTTGCACGTTTTGATCGCCGACATGAAAGCGTCGCAGCGCGCCAAGGTCGAACACCGGCTGCAACTGGCGTTTTATTATCGTATGATCGAAGCGCTGTTCGCGCGCGCCGATGTGCCGATTGCGAGTTTGAAGTTTGGCGTTTTATATCGCGGCCCAGGCGACCGCGACGGTTTGACCGTCGAACAGGTCGAGCAACTGGAACAACACCGCGCGGCGGCGGCGGAAACCTGGGGTTTAGACGACTGGTTCTTTGAGGCGTGCGACGACGAACAGACTTATCTCAACAGTTTGCGGCGACTGGTTTTCGACGACGATTCCCAGGCGCGACTGATTGCCGACAAGCCGTTCGAGGCGGTCGAGTTTCATCTGACCAAGAAGTGCGATACCTGCGTTTTCGCCGAGTTCTGTTTGCGCGACGCGGCGCAAAGGCGCGATTTGTCGCTGTTGCCCTATCTTACATCGGTCGAGAAAGGCGCCCTGCGCGCGGGCGGCATAGCCGACATTTCCGACTTGGCGGCGCTCAAACTGCCGCGCTCAACGCCCGCCGATGTTGACGATCCGCGCGGCTGGAACGAATTGCAAACCGTTGCGGGCCACGAACTCAAAGTCGCGAAGTTAGCCGGAGACCGTCAGGTTGGCGCGCGTTTGGACGAGCTGATTCATCGCGCCCACGCGTTTCTGCGCACTGATGGGTTCAAGGGCTATATACCGTCGCGTGGTGAGGGAACTTTGCCCTATGTCACGCCCGAAATCAACGCCAATATCGTGCGGATTTATCTTGATGCCGGCTTAGATTACGTCCACGACCGCGCCTGGATGCTGGGCGCGCGCTTCGTCGCCTACCGCGACGGTTTGCCGGTCAGCGAGCGCAATCTGGTGCAAATTGCATCGGGGCCGCCCGACCGCGCCGAAGTCGAGCGCAGTTTAATCAGCGAGTTTTTCGGGCAGGCGCAGGGCATCGCGGCGGAGATGGCCAACGACGCCGAATATATTGACGCAGACGGCGTCATCGAATTCGCGGCGCCGGTTCACGTCACCTTCTTCGACCGCATGACGCAGACGATCTGGCTCGATGCGTTGGGCCGTCACTTCGAGACGCTCATCGCGTGCGCGCCGGTTTTCGACTTTCTTAAACAGTTGCCGTCGGGCGATTCGTTCGTGGTTTCGACTTTGGATTCTGAGGCAAAACAGCTCAAGAATTATCCGCTCTTGTCGCCGTCGCTGCAAATTCTGGCGCGTTATCTTCGGTTCGACTGGGGCGACGATATGCAACGCTTTAGGCGCGGATTATTCGATGACGGCAACACGCTCGACAACGACGATTGGTATACCGCGCGTTCGCGTTTCACCAGTCAGATTCCGCTCGAATACGTTTATGGCGCCTGGAACCAATTGCCCGCGCCCGCGCGCCGCGACGACCAGTTTCGCGGGTTTCGCGAGGTTACACAGTCCGATTTATCCAAGTTTTGCGAGCGCCGACTGGAGGCCGTCGCGCATATCGCCAGCCAGTTTCGCGGCAATACCAAAACCACGATTCGGCCTTACGAGTTGGACGAACTGCTCGATTTCCAGGTCAAAGAACCGACCTTTGTGGACGCTTTGCAAACCTTCTTGCAAATGGAGCGGTTGGCCGAACTGGGCGCATGGAAAGCCGCGCGTCACGCGCCGCCCGAACGCCGCATGCTAAGCGGCGATAGTCTCGTCGTGCGCTATCGCGACGGAGATCAAACCGACGAAGTGCGGGCGTGTAACGCGCTCAACCGCGATATTTTGCAACAGCGCGACGAATACCGCGAGGCCAATCGCGCGCCGGGTAAGCGCCTGAAATATCCCGAAGAAATGAGCAGCAAACTGGTGGATTTCGAGATCGAGATTCGGCTGCGCATCGAGACGACGGGTTGCGATTGCTCGCTCGAAGACGCCCTCGGTTTAAGCACTTTTCGCGAGGGCGATTTCGTCTGGCTGCACGAGCGCCAGACCGTTGACGGACGTTTGCCGACCGCCGCTCAGGTCAAGTTTCATCCGACGGTGCGGCAACTGTTGACCTTCTCCAAAAACGCCACGATTACGCGCGGCCCCTGGCTGGAGAACGGCGATGGTTGGATTACCGTCAAGCCCGATTCGCAGATGGGCGGCGACGGCCACAACTTCACTTTCGGCGGGCAGAATTGCGCGTTTGAGGATGGCGAGACTTACTCACTCGACCCTAACCCCAACGATTGGTCGGGCGCGAGCTGCTTCAAGCAGCACGAAAAAATCGCGGCGGGCGAGCCGAACTTCGTCCACGATTTGCTAAGCGGCAATCTGCCAACTCCCAATTGGCCTCCCGCCGCCGCACAGGGACAAGCGCGCTTTCTGGCCGGATTGAAACAATTGGGCCAAGCGGTTTTCGTCTTTGAAGATTCTAAAGAGGAATACATCGGTAAGCATGGCGGCGCGCCGTTGTTGCTGGTGCAAGGGCCGCCAGGAACCGGCAAAACTTATGCGACGGCGTTCGCATTATTGGCGCGCTTGCAGGGCGCAATGGCGGCCCAGATTCCGTGGCGCGGATTGGTCAGCGCGCACACGCATAACGCGGTCAACGTCGCGCTCAAAGATGTGTTCGAGGCGCAGCAGAAACTGCGCGCGGTTCAAATTCAGCAACCGGAAATCTTCGCCGAATTTTTCGACGCGCGTTTGCTCGATGTGCCGTTGTTCCGGTTGCAGGGCACCTCGACCGATTTCGCCGAGCAGCCCTATTTGACGCCGCTCTGGTTTAGTAAAAAGGAGGCCGAGAAGTATGATTACGAATGGCAATGGCCGCGCGAGGCGTTGATGAACGTTCACTATTGCCTCGCCGGAGCCGTGCCGATGGGCATTCGCAAAGTGTGGAACGAAGACAAAAAGCAGGAAGCCCGCTACTTCAATGCGCTGATCGTGGACGAGGCTTCGCAGATGAATCAGCCTTTGGCGTGTCTGGCGGCGGTCGCGCACGCGGGCGATTCGAGCCTAATCGTCGTCGGAGATCCGCGTCAGATGCCGCCCATAACCAAACACCAATGGGAAAGCGAATCGCACCGCGTCTTCGAGGGTCAGGCGGCGTTCGAGTCGCTTTATGCGGCCATCGAAATGCGCGAGCCAGTCAAGATTGCCTTCGAGGAGAGCTTCCGTTTGCACGCACGCATGGCGCAGTTCTTGGGCGAGGCGATTTATCAGCAAGACGGCATCAATTATCACTCGAACAAAACCAAAGTTTTGCCGATTCAGCCCTACGCCGACGACTTTACGGCGGCGGTTTTGGCGCCCGACCATCCGATTGTTTTGATCGTTCACGACGAAGCCGCCTCGATTTTAGACAACGCCAGCGAAGGCAACATTCTGCGCCCGCTTCTGGAACAGCTGACCGACGCCGATCTCTACGCCCTCGACGTGAAAGATGGTTTGGGCATCGTGGTGCCGCACCGCGCGCAACGGGCATTGTTGGCCGACGACAAATGGAAAGTGGATACCGTCGAACGCTTTCAGGGCGACCAACGCCGCGTGATGGCCTTTTCGGCGACCGAGAGCGATCCGCTTTACCTGCTGCATAATGGCGGCTTTCTGCTCGACCCAAGGCGATTGTGTGTTTCGCTCAGTCGCGCCAAGGAGAAGCTGATTCTGGTGGCGGCGAAATCGGTTTTCGATCTGGTGCCATTGGACGAAGAAACCTTTTTGAACGCGCAACTGTGGCAAAAACTGCGACACGATTTCTGCACGCACGAACTGTGGCAAGGCGAAATCGGCGGCGCGAAAGTGCGCGTTCTGGGGAGCGGTTTGGGATGACGCAACTAAGTTTATCATATAATGTCGAATATTTCGATGGGAATCTCTCCTCTCTTACTGGCTGCGGTGCTCCTCGCCGGAGGCGCTCAAGCTCAGAATATGACGAATCAAAACGTCGAACCAGCAGCCGAGGCTGCGCCTAAAACAAGCGACTGGACGCCGACGCCGCCCAGCGAGCGCAGAGTTGGTATCGCTTACACGACGTGGCATCGAAACGCTCAATGGGACAACACCTGGGGCACGCCGCTTGATGGCGCCTACGCCTCGGATAATCGCGCGGTGATTGATCGCCACGCGCGGCAGTTGCAGAGCGCGGGGGTTGATTTCGCGTGGGTGGATTGGTCGAATGACATCGGTTATGTTTACGATCCCAACAAAAAGCGGCCCGATTTCGATATGATCGAGGGCGCGACTTTCACGCTGTTTGACGAGTGGGCGCGTCTGCGTTCTCAGGGCGAGAAAACGCCCAATATCTCGATATTCCTGGGCGTGACTCTCGTGCCCGCAGCCGCCGAAGACGGGCGCTTACAGGAAAAAGCCGACAAAATGTGGAATCAGTTCGTCGCCAATCCGGTTTACCGTCCGCTGGTTGAAATGGATAATGGCAAGCCATTGTTGGTGGTTTATGTCAACACGCCATCGCCGTTTCAAAAGGGCGTGCCCAAATGGGACGACTCGCGTTTCACCGTGCGTTGGATGACCGGTTACGTCACGCAACAAGGCGCTTTACACGACGGCGAAATTTCCAAATATGGCTACTGGTCGTGGGAAGATCGGGGGCCGCAAACGTTTCCCATCGTGGACGGCCATCCCGAAGCGATGGTGATTAATGCGGCCACGCGGAAACAGGGCAAGCCGGGCGAAGCAGGTTATATTCCCCCAGCACCGCGCGATAACGGCGCAACTTTTCGCAAATCGTGGGCGCGCGCGCGCGAAATCGGGCCGAAATATGCGATGGTCGTTTCGTGGAACGAATGGCACAAAGGCGAGCAACCCTCTGCCGAAGTGAGCAAAGACATTGAGCCGTCGAAAGAGTTTGGCAACCAATATCTGGATATTTTGCGCGAAGAAATCAGCGCCTTCAAAGCGGGCAAATAGCCAACGAAAGCAAAAAATAGGACGGGCAATTCGCCCGTCCTATTTTGCCGCTTAAATCACGGCAAACCGCGCGCCTTTTCGGGCGTCGAGAGAAAGTCAAATTTGAACAAGGAGGGCCAAACCCATGAAAAACAGCAGCAAGAAAGCGTTGGAAAAACGCGGCATCATCAGCGCCGGGCGCGCGTTGCCGACGCCGGGCGCGCGCGCGCACGATGACAAACGTCGCGCCAATCGCACGACCGACAAGCAGCGTTTGAAACGCGAAGTTCAACTCGAAACGGCCCGCAATCGCGGGCCGTTTCCGTTTGCGGCGCCGATTTTTGCCCGACACGGTAAATTATTAAGCGATGGAATCTCTTCAACGCACCGTTTTGTTCGATGCCCACGTCGCCGCCGGGGGCCGCATGGTGCCCTTCGCCGGTTGGGAAATGCCGGTTCAATATGGCGGCGTCATCCCCGAAGTTAAGGCCGTGCGAGAAGGTTGCGGCGTCTTCGATGTCTCGCACATGGCCCGCTTTGCAGCGCGTGGCGAAAATGTTGGCGCGGCGCTCAACTCTCTTGTCTGTTCGGATTGGGCTGCTACGCCCAACAACAGCGCCGCTTACTCGTTATTGCTCAACGAAAACGGCGGCGCCATTGACGATATTATGGGCTATCACGTCAACGGCGAGCATTGGGATATCGTCTCCAACGCCAGCCGCGTGAATGAAGTCGAAGCGCATCTGCGCGCGCATTTGCCCGCCTCGATTGAGTTGCAAAATCGCACCGCGCGAACCGCGATGCTGGCGATTCAGGGGCCACGCGCCTTCGAGATTTTGAGCGCGCACGGCAACCTGCCGCACCCGATGGTGTGGCGCAACTATTTAAAGGCCGAACTGTTTGGCGTCGAAGGCCAATTGGCGCGCGGCGGCTACACCGGTAGCGACGGTTTCGAGTTCATTTTCCCCGCCGAACGCGCAGTCGAAGTCTGGGAAAATCTGCTCAAAGCGGGCGTGACGCCGTGCGGATTGGGCGCGCGCGATGTGCTACGATTGGAAGCGGGCTTGCCGCTTTACGGCCACGAACTGCGCGAAGCGTGGACGCCCGCCGAATCGGGCGCGGGCTGGGCGTTTAAGCCCGACAAAGGCGAATTCATCGGGCGCCAGGCCGCGATGCGCGAGCCATCGCAACGCATTATCGCGCTGCAAATGCAAGGCAAAGCGATTCCACGCGAAGGTTATCCGATTACCGTAAATGGCGAAATTATCGGCGAAATTACCAGTGGCACCATGTCGCCGACGGTCGGCGCGGGTATCGCGTTAGCGGCCTCAAAAGTTCCGTTCGCGGTCGGCGATAGCGTGGACGTGATGGTGCGCGACAAAGCGCAAAGCGCTCGTGTAGTGAAGAAACCGTTCGTGGCTCATGTGCGAGGATAGGTAAGGTGGCAGGGATCAGTTATCAGGTGTCAGGGAACGGCGAAGCGAGCATTAGGTGACGACGTTTGCTCTGCATCTTCTGTCAACTCATCCATCCATCTTGATACCTTGATAGATTGCTGTGCTACTCAAATAACGGTTGGGCATGGCCCGAAATTTGAGGAAAATATAACGCAGAGAAACCGCCATGAACATTCCCTCCGATCTGAAATACACGCGCTCCGACGAATGGGTTCGCGTCGAAGGTGATACCGTCACCATCGGCATCACCGATTATGCACAACACGAACTGGGCGAACTCGTCTTCATCGAACTGCCCGAAGTCGGCGGCAAACTTTCGCCCGGCGTTTCGTTTGGTGTCGTCGAATCGGTCAAAGCCGTCGCCGAGTTGAATGCGCCCGTCGCCGGTGAAATCACCGAAGTCAACGACGCCCTCGCCGACGAACCCGCGCAGATCAATGAATCGGCCTTTGAGAACGGCTGGGTCGTCAAGGCTCGCCTCGAAAACCCCGAAGCTCTGGACGGCCTGATGAGCGCCGACGAATACAAGGCGTATCGCGGCGAGTAAGGGACAAGTGACAGGGAACAAGGGACAAGGTGAAGGCGATTCACACGTTCGCCAGGCCGCGACAATCTTTCCCTTGTTCCCTGTCCCTTGCTCCTTGTCCCTTAAAACCCATGTCCTACTCTGCCCTCACCGCCGCCGACCGTGCCGCGATGTGCGAGCGCATCGGTATTGATTCGCCCGCCGAACTCTTCCACGATATTCGCGCGTCTCTGCGCGAGCAAGCCGATTTGGGTTTGGGCGCGCCTTTGTCCGAAATGGAGGCGCGCCGCCGCATGGCGAAGTTGGCGGGGCGCAACCTCGACTTTTCCAGCGCCGCCTGTTTTCTGGGCGCCGGAAGTTACGATCATTACATTCCCGCCGTCGTGCCCGCCGTTGCGCTACGAGGCGAATTCGCGACCGCTTACACGCCCTATCAGGCCGAAACTTCGCAGGGCACGTTGCAGGTCATCTACGAATTCCAGACGCTTTTGTGCCAACTGAGCGGAATGGAAATGGCCAACGCCAGCCTCTACGATGGCGCGACCGCTCTGGCCGAAGCGCTGATTATGGCGAGCGCCTCGACCAAGCGCAATCGCGTGTTGATGCCGCGCGCGGTCTCGCCGTTTTACCGGCGCGTCGCGCGGACTTATACGCAAGGCCTGCAACTCGACATTAACGAAATCGCCTTCGACGATGGCGTGACGCCGCTCGATTCGATCAAAGCGCAGTTGAATGATGAAGTCGCGGCAGTGGTGATTCAGCAGCCGAACTTCTTCGGCAGTCTCGAAGATGTCGAAGCGATTGCCGCAGCAGCGCACGAAAAGGGCGCGTTACTGGTCGTCGTATTTAATCCGGCGACGCTGGGATTGTTGCCGCCGCCGGGCAGTTACGGCGCCGATATCGCCGTCGCCGAAGGTCAGCCGCTCGGCATCGCGTCGAGCTTTGGCGGGCCGGGCGTTGGACTGTTCTGTTGCCGCAAAAAGTTCGCGCGATTGGCGCCGGGCCGCTTGGTCGGCACCACCACCGACGCCAACGGTAAAGCCGGTTTCACCCTCACTCTGCAAACGCGCGAGCAGCACATTCGGCGCGAGAAGGCGACCTCCAACATCTGCACCAATCAGGCGTTGATGGCGCTGATGGCGACGATTTATCTGGGCGCGATGGGCAAACAGGGCATGCTTGGCGTTTCGGAGCAGAGCTTCCACAAAGCGCATTACGCCGCGCAGCAGTTGAAAAACGCGGGCATTGAAACCTTATGGGACGCGCCGTTTTTCCACGAATGGGCGATCAAGTTGCCCGCGTCCGCAGCAGAAATCAACGCGAAGTTAGCTGAAAACGACATCATCGGCGGCTACGATTTGAGCCGCGATTATCCCGAACTCGGCGACGCGATGTTGCTCTGCTGCACCGAGCAACGCACGCGCGAGGATATCGATAAATTGGTTGGCGTGCTGGCACAGAGCTAAAGGTTGCAAAAGGTATCACCGAGTGCTACTCTTAATCTATGGCAACTATTACTCAGGGCGTCAAACTCGAACCCGATGTGCGCGAACGACTGCAAAAGCTGGGCGAACTCAAGAAGCGTTCGCCTCATTTTTTGATGAAAGAGGCGATCACGCTTTATCTGGAGCGCGAGGAGCGTTACGAGCGTGAGCGGCAAGAAGACGCCGCGCGCTACGAACGTTATCAGGTGACTGGCGAAGCGGTTACCGACGAGGCGGCGACGGCTTGGTTGGAAAGTCTGGCGCAGAGCAAGGCGGCGGATTGCCCCAGATAAAGTGGTTGCCCGAAGCTCTGGCCGACTTCGAGCGTTTGCACGATTTCGTGTATTCGCACAGTCCCGACGCGTCGGCGCGGGCCGCACAGACCTTGCTCGATGGCGCGCAGTTGTTACGCACTTCGCCCGCGTTGGGACGCCTGATGCCCGATGACAGCGAGCGGCGCGAACTGTTCCTGCCCTTCGGCGTGGGCGCTTACGTTTTGCGCACCCGATTGCACGCCCCCGAAACCGTCGTCATCATCCGCATCTGGCACAGCCGCGAAAACCGCGCCGAGTAACTCTCCATTTTCAGCCTTCAGCCTTTATCCTTTCCCCATGTCTCAACCCATTCTTTTCGAGCTTTCGCAGCCCGGCCTTTTCAACGATTACCTGCCACCTTTGGATGTGCCAACATCCGAATTTCCCTTCGAGACGCGCGACGAATTGCCCCTCCCCGAAGTGGACGAGCATTCCCTCGTGCGTCACTTCACGCGGCTGTCGCAGCTCAACTTTTCCATTGATACGCATTTTTATCCGTTGGGTTCTTGCACGATGAAATACAATCCCAAGCTCAACGAGGCCGTCGCCGCGATGCCGGGCTTTGCGGGCGTTCATCCGCTCCAAGACGCGGCGACCTGTCAGGGTTGGCTCGAAGTTTTGTATGACGCGCAAATCGTGTTGGCGAAAATCGCCGGTTTGCACGATGCGAGCGTGCAACCCCTCGCCGGAGCGCAGGGCGAGTTCGCTGGTTTGCTGATGATTCGCGCCTATCACGAAAGTCGTGGCGAGGCCGAGCAGCGCCGTCGCATCGTGGTGCCCGATTCGGCGCACGGCACTAATCCGGCGTCCGCCGCGCGTTGCGGCTATGACGTGACGAGCGTGCATTCCAACGACGCCGGTTGCGTGGACATCGAAGCGATGCGCGCGGCGATTGGGCCCGATGTCGCGGCGGTGATGATTACTAACCCGAACACGCTGGGCGTTTTCGAGACGCAGTTGGTCGAACTGTGCGAAATCGCCCACGAAAACGGCGCTCTGGTCTACATGGACGGCGCCAACATGAACGCGATTGTCGGGCAGGTTCGGCCCGGCGACATGGGCATTGACGTGATGCACTACAACGTGCATAAAACCTTCTCGACGCCTCACGGCGGCGGCGGGCCGGGCGCTGGCCCGGTCGCCGTGCGCGATATTCTGATGCCATTTTTGCCGTCGCCTCATGTCGTCAAAGCCGACGATGGCAGCTTTAGTTGGGATTTCGACCGCCCCCAAGCGGTCGGCGCGCTCCATGCGTTTGGCGGCAACGCTGGCGTTATTCTGCGCGCGTTGACATACATCTGGCGTCACGGCGATAGCGGCATCAAAGAGATTTCGAGCGACGCGGTTTTGTCCGCCAACTACATTCTGGCGCGCCTGAAAGATACCTACGAAACCGCCAACGAAAACGTCTGCAAACACGAGTGCGTTTTGAGTCTGGCCAACTTCAAAGCCGATTATGGCGTGACGGCCCTTGATGTCGCCAAGCGTTTGCCCGACTACGGTTTTCACGCGCCGACGATGTATTTCCCGACGATTGTCAAAGAGAGCTTGATGATCGAGCCGACCGAAACCGAAACCAAAGCGACGCTCGATGAATTCTGCGACGCGATGATAAAGATCGCCGAAGAAGCGCGCACCGACGCCGATTTGTTGCACAAGGCACCACACACTTTGAGCGTGGGCCGCATGGACGAAGCCAACGCAGCAAGGTGTTTGAACTTGTGCTGGATACCCGAAGCGCTCTAATGAGTTGCTTCGTGCTATAATCATTTGCAATGGATTACGAACTCAAGGTGCCGGTCGAAAGCGCAGATTACGCGGCTTGCTCTGATTATGTGACTCAACTTATGTGACTCAACACATTACGCTTATTATGGCGGATGCGATTGAGGGCAATCGGAATTGTATTTTCATCAGAACCAATTTGAAAAGAGGTTTGCCGCTCGAAAATATCAATAAAGTTGCTGGCCCGTTCGTGGAAGCGTGGGCGATGGAGCAATTTGAAGCCATCGCCGATGATGTCGGCAATCAATACGAATTGATGAATGCTCAAGCGGGCAAGCGGCTTGATCCGGCGGACATCATTTTGCAATTTAAGCGCACCAATCCGACGCTCAAACGGATTTCTGCCAGTGTGGATGTCAAGGCCACTTCCGAAGACATCGTGAACTCGGGAAAAAGCCCCAACATCACTTCCTACGCTCGCATCAGAACAGATTACCTGGTTGATCCCGATTATATTTTTATCGTGCTTTCTTTGAAGCACAAAGTCTATGGCGAGAAAGACATCGAGACTGGTTTAACTAATGGGATAATGGAAGTGACTTCGTGTTCGGTTTACGATCTCAAATTTGTGTCAGCCAAGGACTTGAACTATAATCCCGCCCTTGGCACAGGCCAATTGCAAATTCGAGATATTCATTATGTTACCGAAGAAAGGAGAAGCGTCTGGGAATTTTTGCAGATGTTAGACGAGAAATATATTCGCTCCAAAGGTAAAACAGCATGGCTCGAATTAGCAACTAAGAAAGGGTGGATCAAGGAAAATGATGATGCAAATTAACCAGATTTTGTGTGGGGATGCCGCGATTCAAATGTCGCAGTTGGCGGCAGAATCCGTTGATCTCATCGTCGCGGATCCGCCTTATAACCTGGGCAAAAATTATGGAAATAACATCGACAAAAAAACGCGAGAGGAATACCATGAATTCACCCGAAATTGGCTGACCCAGGCCGTTCGGGTTTTGAGACCGGAAGGTTCGATTTACGTCTTCATGGGAGTGCGTTTCATCTCTCGTCTTTTTCTGATGATGGAAGAGGAATTCAACTTAAATTTCAATGGGTGGATTACCTGGCACTACACTCAGGGCATGGGAAGAAAAACTGGTTTTTCCCCGCGTCACGAAGATATTTTATCTTTCACTAAATCATCTGATTTCACTTTTAATCTTGATGAAGTCCGCATTCCTCAAAAATACTTTAGACAACGCAACAACATGAATGGTGCGAATCCAGGCGATGTCTGGCAGTTTTCTCATGTCCATTATTGCAGCGAGGAAAGAGAACCACATCCCACGCAAAAACCAGAAGCCTTAATCGCGCGTATTATTAACGCGAGTTCTTCCCCATTGGATTTAGTCCTCGACCCTTTTGTCGGCAGTGGCACGACCTGCCGAGTCGCCGATATTTTAGGTCGTCGTTGGCTCGGCATCGAAATCAATCCCGAATACGTTGCGCTCTGCCAGAAAAGAATCACTTCGCCTTTTGAGGGCATGGATTCGGTGGATCCGCGCACCGCAAGAACTCCAAAAGATGCGCCAAAACAGAAGGGTGCTCAACCTCTATTGATAGATTTTGATTAAGCGCCTCAATTCTCTTTCACGAGATAAACCGGATCGTCAATGGATAGCGATATTGCTGCCCGTTCGATGCCGCCACCGCCGCCATGATGGTGACGATGATGTCCATCACCGAGAGGAAGATCACCATCAAAATCGCCAGAGGAATGCCGATGATGGTGAAAAAGAGCACGAAAGCCGCGACGAACCAGAGGATAATGCTGATGTTATAGTTGACGGTTTCTTTGCCGACTTCATCGAGAAAGCTGGAGCTGTCTTTCTTCATCAGCCAGAGTATCAGCGGCCCCAGAATGTGACCGAACGGAATGCCGATGTAACCCGAAAACGAGGCCAGATGAGTGGCAACAGCCCAGTTGCGCTCTTCGGCGGGCGACATCGTGGGCGAAGTGCCGGGCGGCAACGGATTGGACGACGGCGTAAACGGCGATTGATGGGGACTTTGCATACTCCTATTCTACCAAACGAACGAGGTAAATGGTGTCTGCTGCCATTGCGTTGGGATTCTCACGCCAATCGTTTATCCTTTCCCCATGCAATTCGCCGAATTTGATGCGCTTTACGCCAATCGCCACGAGACCGAAAATTTGATTACGCTACAAAACGCGTTATTGGCGGAGTTCAAGCCCGACAGTTACGGTTGGTTGTGGCGCGCGGCGCGCTTCGATCATTTTCGCGCGATGCAAGAACTCGATAATAATCCCGACGAAGCGCGCGCGCTCTTCGAGCAGGGCGCCGAACGTGCGCGCGCCGCCGAGAAGTTGGAAGGCGACCGCGTCGAAGCCGCGTTCTGGGCGGCGACTTGCGGCCTCGAAGCCGCGCGTTTAAGCGGCACTTTCGCGGCGGGCATCGCATTGGGGCGCGCGCAAAAGCAGCTCAATCGCGCCGCGCAGATTGACGAGAGTTACCATTTCGCCGGGCCGCTGCGCGTTTTGGGCCGCGTGACGCATCTCAAGCCGTTGATATTGGGCGGCAACCTCGATTACGCCATCGCGTTTTTCGAGCGCGCGCTGCAAATCGCGCCCGATAATTCGACGACGTTGCTTTATTATGCCGCCGCTTTGATTGCCGATAATCAACCGGGCAAAGCGCGGCGCGCGTTGAAGCAGATTATCGCGGCGCCCGCCCTCGAAGGCTGGGTGTGGGAAAGCGAGCGCGACCGCGAATTGGCGCGCGTGATGACGGCGGAGAAGTTGGATTGATGAAACGGCTTCTGATGTTTCCTCTTGTGCTGGGAATTGCGGGAGCATTTTTCCCCGTCGTGTCGTGGCTCGAAGGAGTCATCGCGCAATGGCCGGTATTTTTGGTTGGCGCTTTTCCATCAATTATCAATTTGATAAAAGATGCCTTCACAGAGACGATGCCTTATGGCGTCGCAGCGGGAGCGACGGCAGGAATCGGCTTCGCGTTCTGGGATAAAGTTCGTAATCGAGATCGCCAGAATTCCACTCAACTGCTGCTGGCCAATCTTTTCTGGTGTCTGTTTTACGCGTCTCTGGTTATCGCCATCAATTGCGCCATTTGCGCGGTGACGCTGTTGCTTACGTTCGATTTTACTCGATTTAATCTGGATCGATCGCCGTTGCTCATGGGGCTGCTGACGGCGGTTTTCGTGCTTCATACTCTGCTCAACTTCACCGCGATATTGTGGGCCGCGATTCGCTCGATTACGACCGACGATGTTCTCACGCCGCGCGTATTGCGCAATAAGTTGCGCGAGCGTTCGCGTTTGAACTAACCAAATTCCGACAATTGCGATAATTAGAAAAAAGCGCGCCGCGTGGAACCGTCAAGCGTCCAAACCCTTTGTGTCAATACCAAATCGCGCCGTGATTACCGGAATGGGCGCCGTTTCGCCCTTTGGCGTGGGCTGGAAAGCCTGGACGGATGGCCTCACATCGGGCGTTTCGGCGATTCGTCGCATCTCGCTTTTCGATCCCGAACTGCCCGTCCCGCTCAATCCGCATATAGACGCGCTCGAATGTCAGGTCGCGGGCGAAGTCCCCGACTTCGACGCCTCACTTTATCTCGATCCCAAAGACCTCAACCGCGTGCCGCGCGTCGTGCCTTTGGCCTTGTGCGCCGCGCGCGAGGCGCTCGAATGCGCCGGACTTGGCGAAATGACGCCCCAGGAAAAGCACGAAACCGGCGTTTTGCTGGGTAGCGGCGGCGGCGGATTTAGTTTTGCCGAAGCGCAGTTCGCTTTATGGTTCACCGGCCACGAAAAGAAACTCTCGCCCTACGCGATTTCGAGTTCGATTCCTGGCATGGTCTCCTCCGAAATCTCCATCGCGCACGGTTTCAACGGGCGCTCGCACACGGTCTCCGATGGCTGCACTTCGTCCAGCGATGCCTTTGGTTACGCCCTCGATTTGATTCGCAATGGCCGCGAAAAACGCCTCATCGTCGGCGGCGCCGACGGCTGCGTCACGCCCGGCATGATGGCCGGTTTTTGCCTGATGCGCGCGGTTCCCACGCACTACAACGACAACCCCACCGCCGCTTCGCGCCCGTTTAGCGCCGACCGCGACGGTTTCGTATTGGGCGAAGGAAGTTGGATTTACGTTCTCGAAGAACGCGAAACCGCGTTGGCGCGCGGCGCCCACATCATCGCCGAAATCTGCGGCTTTGGCGCGACCTGCGAGGCTTATCATCGCGTCGCGCTCAAAACGCCCGACGAAGCCGCGCGCGCCATGACGCTGGCCTTGGCCGACGCGGGTATCGAGCCAACCGAGATTGATTACATCAACCTGCACGGCACGGCGACCGATTTGAATGATCCGCTCGAAACGGCTGCGGTCAAAATCGCGCTGGGCGGGCGCGCCTATGATGTGCCGATGAGTTCGAGCAAATCGCAAATCGGCCATCCTCAAGGCGCCTCAGGTTCAGCGGGGTTGGGCGCGACTCTGGTGGCGATGCAAACCGGAACCCTCCCGCCGACGATTAACCTCGACAATCCCGACGAACGTTGCGATTTGGATTATATCGCCAATCAGCCACGCGCGGGCGAAGTGGAGTGGGCGCTGTGCAACTGTCTGGGCTTCGGCTCGAAGAACGCGGCTCTGGTCGTGCGCAAAGGGGACGGTGGGAAAGGCTAAAGGATAAAGGATAAATCCAGGACATCTACGTTCAGGCCCAAACCTTTATCCTTCATCCTTCATCCTTCATCCTTTCCCCATGCCCGCCCTGCCGCAACGCGAGAAGCCCGAACTGCTCGATTTGCACGCCGGAAACCTGCCCGAAGTGCGTCGCTCACTGGGCGATATTCGGCGCATCAATACTTATCTGGGCGGCGCCAAACCGGTGTGCGATGCCGTTTGGAATTTGATCGGTGACGCCAAAAGCGCGACGGTGTTGGACATCGGAACGGGCAACGCCGACATTCCGCTACGCCTCGTTCAACAGGCGCAATCGTGCGGCGTGGATTTGCAGGTTATCGGACTCGACATCAACCCGCGCCATCTGCAAATCGCGCGTGAGGACACGGCGAATCGCGACGATATTTCGCTGCTGGGCGCCGACGCGTTTGCCCTACCGCTCCGCGACAAAAGCGTGGATGTGGTAATTTCGACGCTGTTTTTGCATCACTTCCGCGCTGGGGAAATCCGCGCGTTGCTGGGCGAATTCAGCCGCGTTGCGCGCATTGGTTGGACGATGCACGATCAGGTGCGCGACGCTTTGCCGTTGTGGTTTTTCCGGCTGGCGCGCCCGGTGCTGGCGCGCTCGTATCTGACGCGCTACGATGCGGTCGCCTCGATTTATCGGGCCTATACGCCCACCGAAATGCGCGAAATTGTCGCGCCGATTGCGGGCGCGACGGTCGCGACGAGCTTTCCCTATCGCATGAGCGTGAATTGGCGGCGGGGAGATTAAAAGTCGCAAGGATGGTTTGCACAGCCGTTTCGCCCATGCCTCACCCTCATTTCTCTTTCGACATCGCCATTATCGGCGCCGGTCTGGGTGGCACCAGCGCCGCGCTCGCCCTCGCACGACGCGGCTATAACGTCGCGTTGCTCGAAGCCGGAAAAGCGGGCCGACACAAAGTTTGCGGCGAATTCGTCTCGCCCGAAAGCCAGCAAACTTTCGCCCGATTGGGCGTGGCCAAAGCCATCGCAGACACCGGAGCTATGGCAGTTTCCCACGCGCGCATCTTGACCTCGCAACGCGTCGGCGCCGCCATGCCTTTGCCCGCCAGTGGTTTCGCTTTATCGCGCCAGAAACTCGATGAGTTGATGTGGTATATGTGCCTCGAAAACGGCGTCACCGCCAGCGAAAACGCGCGCGTTGGCCACATCGAAACGCTGGCCGAGGGTTACCGCCTGGGCATCGGCGCCGACAAAAACATCAAAAGTTGGATCGAAGCGCGCTTCGTGATTGACGCCAGTGGACGCAACGCGCGCGTGGGAAACCAAGCGCGCGCGACGACGAAAATGCGTCGTTTCGTCGGGTTCAAAACGCATCTGCGCGGCGCGAAGGTGCCCAATGGCGAAGTGCAGATGTTTCCTTTTCGCGGCGGCTACTGCGGCTTGGTTGGCATCGGCGACGGTTTGGTCAACGCCTGTTTGTTGGCTTCGTATGAGCGAACGCGCGGCCAAAAACCCGAACAGTTCTGGGCAAACATCGGCGCCGAAAACCGCGCTCTGGGCCGCGCCGTCGCCCATGCGACGCCCGCTTTTGCGTGGCTGGCGACGGCCAATGTTTCGTTCGAGCAACGCGCGCCCATAACGGACGACGGCTTATTGCGCACGGGCGACGCGGCGGGCTACATTCACCCGCTTTCGGGCGACGGCATGGCGATGGCGGTTCGCAGCGGCGAACTGGCGGCGGCGACGCTGGGCGCGGCCTTGGATGGCGGCTTAAAACGCGCCGATGTCGCGCCGCTTTACGCGGCGAGTTGGCAGCGCGAATTCGGGCGGCGATTGGATTGGGCGACGCGGCTGCAACCTCTATTTGTGGTGCCCAATCTGACTTTGCCCGCCTTACGGTTTTTCGACCGCGCGCCCGCTCTGGGCGCGCTGATGTTGCGGGCAACGCGCGGTTGAGCAATATCGGATTGGTGAACGAATTTTCGATTCTGCCGTGAGAAGATCGCGGTTCCGGCAGTTCGAGCGCGCCCGATGCGCAAACTTCGCTCGAAGTCGGCGGGTATAAATCGCGCGACAGCAAGCCACGCGCGCCAGCATTTCGGAAGTGCGGCGCTACCACCAGGAAGGCGGATTGGTGATTTCGTTCAACGAACCGGCGGATTTGGAGTGCGATCAGGTGCTGTTCGACCGCGAGGACAACAGCTATCAGGCCGCGCGTTATCTGCTGGAGCTGGGGCACCGCGACCTCGGTTTCTGGGCGTCGGTCAATTCGACGCGCACCGTCGGGCCGCGACTGCGCGGGTTTCGGCGGGCGCTGCGCGAATTCGGCGTCGCCGAGCAACCGCAATGGGAATTTAGCGGTGGCCATCACCTCGAAAACGAGCGCAGTGGCGCCGAACTGGCCGCGAAGATTCTATCGTTGCCCAAACGTCCCACAGGAATGTGCATCGTCAACGATTCGGCGGCGGCGGCCTGCTGCGCCGAACTGATGCGCGGCGGACTGGGCGTGCCCGATGACATCAGCATCGTCTCGCACGACGATTTGCCCATCGCGAGTTACAACGCGGTGCCGTTGACGGCAGTCTCGCATCCCATCGAAGAGACCGCCCGTGCCATCGTCGAGATGTTGTGCGAGCGCATCGAAGGCAGGTTTGACGGCCCGCCGCGCCGCCTGAATTTACGCGGCGAACTGCGCGTGCGCCAGAGCACCGGCCCACCCAAAACACCGACGTAACAACTCGCTACCGACCGACTCAGGTCAACAACTTCCTTTTCTTCTTCAACCCGCGCCGATTTTTCGGCGCATCCAAACACCATGACTCACTCTCAACTCACCCCAACCCAGTTCAAATCGCGGAAAACCGCATTCACTTTGATCGAGCTCCTCGTTGTTATCGCCATCATAGCGATCCTCGCGGCAATTTTGTTTCCCGTCTTCGCCAGAGCGCGCGAAAATGCTCGCCGTTCGAGCTGCACGTCAAATCAAAAGCAAATCGGTCTGGGTATTTTGCAGTATCTCCAGGATTACGACGAAAACTTTCCGCTCGCCACGATTGGTTTGACCGGCGCCACAGGGACGGGAACTCCAGTGGGCTGGGCCGATTCGATTCAGCCTTACCTCTTGGCGACGTTTACGTCCAAAAGATAAATTGCCACAACGCCGCGTTTTTGCGTTTGTCTTAATTAGCGGAGTTACCCGACGAGCCGTGTTAAAGTTCACGCATCTCAGGGATAAATAATACAATGCAACGACGAAATTTCTTAAAGATCACCGGACAAGTCGCACTGGCGAGCAGCGCTTTGCTCATCACTGGCTGTGGCGCGCGCGCGCAGAACACGCCCGAAACTACGGCCCCCGTAATTGCGGAGCCCGTTAAGGCCGCGCCGACCGAAAAGGCGCCCGACGATATGCAGCTCTTTCTGCTGATCGGCCAATCGAACATGGCCGGACGCGGCAAAGTCGAGGCGCAGGACGCCGCCACCGACGCGGGCATTTGGATGCTCGACAAAGAAATGAACTGGGTTCTGGCCAAAGACCCGATCCATTTCGATAAATCGGTCGCGGGCGTCGGGCCAGGCCACCAATTCGCGCGCACCTTAAAGGCGAAAGAGCCCGCCGCCAACATCGGGTTAATTCCCACGGCGATGGGCGGCAGCAGCCTCGACCAATGGAAAGTCGGCGGCAAACTTTATACGAACGCCGTCGAGCGCGCGCGTGAGGCGATGAAAAATGGCAAGCTCAAAGGCATTTTGTGGCATCAGGGCGAATCCGATTCAAAGCCCGAAAAGATCGCCTCTTATCCCACGCGCTTTTCGACGATGATCGCGCAACTGCGCAAAGATTTAGGCGCCGAAAACGTTCCCGTCGTCATCGGCGAGTTGGTTTACTCGCGCGAAAAAAGCGCCGAATTCAATAAGGCAGTTCCCACCATCAGCGCCGCCGTGCCCAATAGCGGTTGGGTTTCCGCCGAAGGTTTGACCGACCGGGGCGACAAGCTGCATTTCTCTTCCGAAGGCGCGCGGACGCTGGGCCAGCGTTATGCGGAGAAGTTTTTGGAGCTGGAGAAAGCAGAGAAAACGAAGTAATGCGCTTTGCAGGATCGAATAGGACTCTTGCATCCGTAGCGTTCTCTTACCCGCACTCCGCGCGCGAAGTTGATGTTTACCCCGCGCCAAAGGGACGCGAAGGCGGCGTGACCCTGCGCGTCGTCGTGCTGTGCCTGACGCTTGCCGTTGTCTTCGGCTACGCGCTTCCGGTCATCGATTACAAAATCTACAACACCTTTCTGGGCGGCTCGCACCTGCCCGCCGGAGCCGTCGGCGTGTTGCTGTGTTGCTAATGCTGGTGCTGGTCGTCAATCCGTTGCTACGCCTGTTGCGACGCAAATGGGCGCTCGCGCGCAACGAGGCGCTGACGGTTTATATCTCGTGCCTGTTTTCCAGTCTGGTGCCAGGGCACGGCAGTGAGAACTTCATCATTCCCAACCTCATCGCGCCGTTTTATTATGCGACGCGCGAGAACAAGTGGCTGGAATTCCTCACGCCCTACGTCAAGCCGTGGATGATGCCTGGCGTCAACGCCGACGGAACGGTGAATCAAGCGGTCGTTGACGGTTGGTATCAGGGCATTCCCAACGGCGCCGCCGTGCCTTGGGGCGCATGGACGGTGCCGCTGATTTTCTGGATCGGTTTCGTGCTGACTTCTTACGCGATGTTCGGCTGCCTCAGCGTCATCCTGCGCGCGCAGTGGGCCGAGCGCGAGGCGCTGGCTTTCCCCCTGCTTAAACTGCCGCTCACCATGACCGAGGACATGGACGCGACTAACAAAAGTGGCGGCGGCATCGTCGGCGATTTCTTTCGCAATCCGATGATGTGGAGCGGCTTCGGCATCGCGGTCTTCATTCAGATGATGAAGGGCGCGCACCTTTATTATCCCGACTTCCCCGACTTCCCGACCAGCATTCCCGCCGGGCCGCTCTTATCCGAGGCGCCGTGGAATCAGATCGGCGGTATGCCCGATATTTCCATCTTCCCGATGGTCATCGGCATCACCTATCTGCTGACGAGTGAGATTTCGTTTTCGCTGTGGTTCTTCTATCTGTTCATGAAGTTCGAGAACATCATGGCCTATACCCTCGGCTATCAGCGTGGGCCGCTGCCCGGCGCCGACGGGTTTCCCGACAAACTGTTCACCGGCAATCAGGTCGGCGGCTGTTATATCGCCTACGTCGCGCTGATTCTGTGGACGGGCCGCGAACATTTTCGCCATGTCGCCCTGCGCGCCATCGGTCACGCTCCCGCGACGGAAAGCGAGGCGACCGAGATGATTTCTTATCCTCTAGCGTTCTGGGGCTTCCTAATTTCCATCGCCCTGATGATCGGCGCGACCGTCGTTGCGGGCGTGCGCATAGGCATCGCCGTCGCGTTATGGGTATCGTATCTGGTGTTGGCGTTGGGTCTGGCGCGCGTCGCCGTCGAGGGCGGAATGTTGGCTTTGCAGCATCACACCAACCCTTTGGGCGCCATCGCGCGCCTGATGAGTTCGGGGCCGAGCGGTTGGATAACGGTGGATAACGGCGTGTCGAGCGCGGCGTTTTTCCAGCAGGGCATGGTCAACCATATGCGCGGCTTCATCATGCCGTCGTTCATTCACGGATTCAAGCTGGCGCACGATCACAAAATCTCCCGTCGTCCTCTCGGCGCGCTCATCGTGGCGACGGTGCTTATCGCGGTCATCGTCAGTTGGCTAACGACGGTCAATCTGGGTTATCGCGCCGAGGGCGCGCTGAGTTTTGGCCACAAATGGTGGTCGCAACAGGGGCCGCAGAACTCGGCCAACTTCATCAATTCGATGGCTGGCCCCAATAAAGGTTCGGCTCCACTGGCGTGGTTCTGGTTGATTTTCGGCGGCGCGCTGACCTGGGGCATGATGCTGATGCGCTCGCGTTTCGCCTGGTTTCCGCTTCATCCCATCGGCTACATCATGTCGCTGTCGTATCCATCGGCGGTCTTTTGGTTTTCGATATTTTTGGGCTGGATGTTCAAAGGTCTCATCACCAAATTCGGCGGCGGCGACGCTTATCGCAACACAATCCCGCTATTTCTCGGTCTGGCGCTGGGCGACGTATGTATGATTTTCTTCTGGCTCGCGATAGACGGCTGGCAGGGCCGCGTCGGCCATCTGCTGCTGCCGGGCTGATCTACTTCGGTAGCGGCGCAAGTGTGGCGCGGAATGGCAAGACGGTGCTTTTGCCACCAGCCGCAGGCAAACCCTGCGGCAGTTCGATGTGGATTTTTTGTGGCCAGCCTTCGTCTGCGCTCAATAAAACGTCTATGATCGCTGGTTTTTGGGGCAGCCCCGCGTTAATTTTGGGAATCGCGTAGGCGGCGAAAGCGCCCGTGCTATCCGAGACACCAAAGGTCATTCCCAACTTCGTTACGCCATTTGAGTCGGGGTTGCCGCCCTGAGAACCAACGGGGTGCAAACTCACCGAACCGCTATTATCTTTGGGCACGACCACCCAATCGCCATCCGCTCGCAGAGCGAGACTGCCTCGCGCGTTCGCACCGCGCGGCGCGAACGTGAAGTCGAATTGATAATCCATTTGTCCGCCGCTCACATTGGTCGTCAAAACGATTTTCGTTATCAAGAAATTCGATTTGCGACGCGACTCCAATGGCACAATTTTGGGCCGGTGCAACACGAAATTGCGGTCAATGCTTTTGATAGTCAAGCAATTACTATCTGTCTCCTCGAAGCTAACGTGCGCGTTGGCAGTCTGGGCGTTGCCTAGAATCTCGCTCAACTTTATCGGTTCCTGAGTCTCAACCACCTGGGCATCGCCCTGCGGCGCCGTCCATTGGCAACCGTCACGCCCGTAAGTCGCGACGAGCGTGCCATACAAATCGCTGATATCGATAACGTTACGCCCGAAAATCTGCGGCTTAGACGGCGGAATTGGCGCCACACTGCGCGTCCACAGCGTCGCGTCTCTGCCGTGATACGCGTCCCAGGTCGTCGAGGGTTTGAGTTGACATGATTCGATTCTCATGCGTGTCGGATGCAACTGTTCCTGCCGTGCGGCAAGTTTGCGTTCCTGTCGCGCGCGGTTGGAGGCGAACCAGTTGAACGCGGGAATCGCGAGCGCAATGGCGATAACTGGCAACGATAGTAGCGCGATTTCTTTGATGCGATTCATGATTGTTGATGCGGGCGATATGTTTTTCCCTCGCCCACTGCCTTGGCTCCGCCAGGCGACCACTCTCCCGGAGGGAGAAGGAGCACCCGCAAGAAAATATTGCCCACAAGAATTGACTTTCAAGTTAGTTCTTGCAACTCACAGCTTCTTGCGAGTAGCTCCTTCTCCCTCCGGGAGAGTGGTCGCCTGGCGGAGCCAAGGCAGTGGGTGAGGGAAAAACGCCTCAACTCTCCGGCACGTTGCGCTTCAGCTCGTCCAGCCACACCACGCTCTCGCCATCGCTCGGCGCGCGCCAATCGCCGCGCGGACTTAGACTGCCGCCGCTCCCGACTTTCGGCCCGTTTGGCACCGTCGAACGCTTGAACTGCGAAATCTGGAAGAACCGAAAGCAAAACACCCCCAACCATTTTTTAATCTCGCCCAGCGAATACTGATTGCGCGCCGCGTCGCCGAAGCCCGGCGGCCACGCGCCTTCTTGCGCGTTGCTCCACGCGTGATAACTCAGAAACGCCACCTTCGACGGCGCAAATCCAAAGCGCGTGATGTAATACAAATGGAAATCCTGCAACTCATACGGCCCGATTTTGTCCTGCGTGGATTGAATATCGCTGCCGTCGCCGCTCTCCGAGGGCACCAGTTCGGGCGAAATCTCGGTGTCGAGAATCGCCTGTAATATCTCGCCAGTCTTTTCATCAAATTCGTCCGACTCGATGATATAGCGAATCAAATGCTGAATCAGCGTTTTGGGCACGCTGGCGTTGACGTTATAATGGCTCATGTGGTCGCCGACGCCGTAGGTGCACCAACCCAACGCCAACTCGCTCAGGTCGCCGGTTCCCAACACAATCGCGTCGCGGAAGTTGGCCAGCCGAAACAGATGCGAAGTCCGCTCGCCCGCCTGCACGTTCTCGAAGGTCACGTCGTATTGCGGCTCGCCTTGGCCAAACGGATGCTCGATGTCCTTCATCATCTGCAAGCTGCTCGGACGAATATCTATCTCATGGACTTGGACGCCCAAAGCCTCCATCAGCGCGTGCGCGTTGGTCTTGGTGCCCGCCGAAGTCGCGTAACCCGGCATCGTATAGCCCAGAATGTTGGTGCGCGGAAGTCCCAATCTGTCCATCGTCTTGGCGGCGACAATCAGCGCGTGCGTCGAATCCAAACCGCCCGAAACGCCGATGACGATCTTCTCGCCCTTGATGAATTCCAACCGCTTCATCAGCCCGTGAACCTGAATGTTATAGGCTTCGTAACAGCGCTCGTCGCGCAAAGTCGGGTCGTTGGGCACAAACGGAAAACGCTCGATGGTGCGCTCCAACGCCACCGCTTCGGTGGGCACTTCCCACTCGAACGGAATCGTGCGCACCTTCGCCAACTCGTCCTGCCAGCGCTCGATGGTGTCGGTATAACTCGTCAAACGCGCGCGTTCGTGGGTTAGTCTTTCGAGGTCAATGTCGCCGAAAATGATCTCTTCGTCGCGCGAAAATCTGGGCGATTCGCTGACTAAATCGCCGTTTTCATAAATCAAAGCGTGGCCGTCCCAGGCTAAATCGGTCGTGCTTTCGCCCGGCCCCGCCGCGCTATACAGATAGGCGCTCAGACACTTCGCCGACTGCGACGAACACAAATTCTTGCGATAATCCGCCTTGCCGATGGTGATATTGCTCGCCGACAGATTGCACAAAACCGTTGCGCCCGCCAGAGCCGCGAAGGTCGAAGGCGGGAGCGGTGTCCACACGTCCTCGCAGATTTCCATCGAAAACGAAAAATCGGGCCGGTTGTTGGGCGCGAACACCAGGCGCGCGCCGAATGGCACGGTTTGGCCGCACAGTGGTATTTCATCGAAAGTCGCGGCACTCGCGGGCGCGAATTGGCGGGCTTCGTAGAACTCGCGATAGTTCGGCAGATACGACTTGGGCGTGACGCCCAGAATCGTGCCCTGGTAAATCGCGATGGCACAATTGAACAAACGATGGCCGAGGCGAAGCGGCGCGCCGACGAGTAAAATCGTGTTCAGCTCGCGCGTCTGTTCGATGAAATCCGCTAAAGCGTCGCGCGTGGCGGACAGCAAGGCGTCTTGACCGAAGAGGTCTTCGCAACTGTAAGCGGTAATTCCGAGTTCGGGAAACAGCGTCAAAGCCGCGTTATTCTGAGCGGCGCGGCGGGCCATTTCGAGCGTGCGCTCGGCGTTATAATGCGGGTCGGCAACGCGCACGCGTGGCACGGCGACGGCGGTGCGCGCGAAACCGTGACGGTAAAGCGAATGAAACGAAAGTTCGGGCATCGCGGGAAAGTTTAAGCTGTTGGCGAGCCCAAGCGTTTCCCCACATCCAAATGTGGGTCTGGGATCGATGTCAATATGCGATATAAAATCGCAGCCAAGGAAGCACTGCCCTGACTGCGATTTTATATCGCATATTTAAAACTCGTTTGGGCGCAGATAAACGACAACATCACGCGGAAATCAACCGATTGGCCACAGCGATTGCGCTTCAAAACCTAAATCGGCCACATCGAATCGGGGAAAGCCGTCGGCGCGCGCGCGAAAATATCCGGCGGCGGCGATCATCGCGGCGTTGTCGGTGCAAAGCACCGGTTCGGGCACCACAAACGCGACCGGTTTTCCCGCACAAACCTGCGCCAACGATTCGCGGAGGGCGCCGTTGGCCGCGACGCCGCCGCACACGCCCGACGTTGCGGGCGCGAACTCGTCCAAGGCGCGCCCGACTTGCTTGCCCAACTGCTTAATCGCCGACTGCTGAAACGCGGCGGCAATGTCGTCAACGGCGTCGGGATGTTTGCGAAAGGTTTGCGTCGCCGCCGTTTTGAGGCCCGAATACGAAAAGTCGAACGAAGGCGCCATATTCGACGCCTTGAAATCGAACGCCTTCGCGTTGCCCGCGCGCGCGGCTTGCTCCAGATTGGGGCCGCCCGGCAAAGGCAAACCGAGGGCGCGCCCGACTTTATCGAAAGCCTCGCCAACCGCATCGTCGCGGGTGTGACCCAACCGCTGGTAATCGCCAAAGTCGCGCATCAAAATCAGATCGGTGTGACCACCCGAAACCACCAGACACAGCATCGGCAACTCCAATTCGGGATTCGCCAGAAACAGCGAATTGATGTGACCCTCAACGTGATTGACGCCGACACACGGCACGCGCGTGGCGTAGCTTAACGCCTTACCGCCCGCGACGCCGACGAGGAGCGCGCCCGCCAGACCGGGGCCGCGCGTGACGCAGATCAAATCGAGATCGGCGGGCCTGACGCCGGTTTCTTGCCAGCATAAATCGAAAAGCGGGCCCAGCGCTTCCAGGTGTTTGCGCGAGGCGATTTCGGGCACGACGCCACCAAACAAGCTGTGCGCCTCGATCTGCGAGGCGATGAGATTGGCGCGAATCTCCAGGCGATTGCCGTCGCCGCTTTCCAACAAAGCGACCGATGTTTCGTCGCAACTGGTCTCGATTCCCAAAATTAGCATGAGATAAAGGATAAAGGATAAGGGGAAGGGTCGCGAAGTTTGTGAGCCAAACGGTTTGAGAAATGGCACGCACAGACGCCGGGCCGCAGAGAGGAAGAAATTGAAGCCGTAAACACGAGCGACGGCAGTTGATTTTTTGAGGTTTTCTCTGCGGCCCGGCGTCTCTGCGTGCCATTTCTCAAACCGTTTGGCTCACAAACTTCGCGACACCCCTTTATCCTTCATCCTTTATCCTTTATCCTTTTCCCGTGTCTTCCCTGCTCTATTGCGCCGTTGATCTGGGCGCCGAATCGGGTCGCGTCGTCGAAGGTCGCTTCGATGGCTCGACTTTATCCCTTGATGTCGCCCACCGTTTTCTGAACTTGCCCGCCCGCACAAATGGCGCCTTCCACTGGGATATTTTGCGCCTGTGGAACGATATTTGTGATGGCCTTTCGCGCGTCGAAGGCGAAGTCGCTGGCATCGGCGTCGATACCTGGGGCGTGGATTTCGGTTTGCTCGATGCGCGCGACGAACTGATTGGCAACCCCGTCCATTATCGCGACGAGCGTCATGCGCCCTATATGGAAATCGCGACGCAAACGATGGCGAAGTCGGAGATTTATGCGCGCACAGGTTTGCAGTTTTTGCCGTTTAACACGCTTTACCAACTGCTGGCGATGAAAGCCGATTCGCCCCAATTGCCCATCGCGCGCACGCTGTTGTGGATGCCCGATTTGCTGCACTTCTGGCTGTGCGGCGCCAAGAAAAACGAGTATTCCATCGCCTCGACCGGACAATTGCTCGATGCTCGCGCCCGCCTTTACGACGAAGATTTGCTGCGCCAATTCGATTTGCCCGCCTCGATATTCTGCGATCTGGTTTTGCCCGCCACCAAGTTGGGCAACCTGCGCCCGGCTGTCGCGGCGCGCGTCGGGCTGTCCGACAAAACGCCGGTTATCGCGCCCGCCACCCACGATACCGCCGCCGCCATCGCCGCCGTGCCGTTCGAGGCAGGGGAAAACTCGGCCTATTTATCGAGCGGCACCTGGAGCTTGATGGGCGTCGAGTTGGATCAACCGCTACTCAGCGAGCGCGCGTTTGCACTGGGTTTCACCAACGAAGGCGGCGTCGCGGGCACGATTCGGTTCCTGAAAAACATCGCCGGTCTGTGGCTGGTTCAGGAATGTCGCCGCAGTTTCGAGCGCGCCGGGCAGACCATTGATTACGCCACGATGACCGCGATGGCCGCCGAGGTCAACGACGGCCCGTTCGTCGAACCGGACGACGCGCGCTTTGCGGCGCCGCTCGATATGCCGACAACAATTCGCGAAGTCTGCCGCGAAAACGGGCAAAGCGAGCCGCAGTCGCCGGGCGAGTTAGTGCGCTGTTGTCTGGATTCTCTGGCGCTCAAATATCGCTGGACGTTCGAGAGATTAGAAGAACTGCGCGGCCCGCTCGATGCGTTGCGCATCGTGGGCGGCGGCACGCAAAACGAGCTGTTGTCGCAACTGACGGCGGATTGCATCAGCAAACCGGTGATCTGCGGGCCAGTCGAAGCGACGGCGGCGGGCAACGTGTTAATTCAAGCGATGGCGAGCGGACAGGTGCGCGATCTGGCGCAGATTCGCGCGATTGTGCGGGCCTCGTTCCCGACCGTAACGTTCGAGCCGCGAGCGGGTGAAAAGGCGAAGTGGGACGAGAAGTTTGGGCAGTTTGAGAAGATGAAGCGGTGAGGGGATCGGATATTAGACCTCTTGTATAAGTCGTGATTTTGCTCAGACTTACTTCAATAGCGGGACTGCTGATGACTTATGCAAGAGGTCTGCTGACAAACCGTCGAGCATCCGAAATCCGAAATCCGAATTAACCCGCTCGAAACACGACTCTGCTACTCTGAATTTAGCGCGGCACTGAAATCGCCGCGCAGCTTTTAAATCATGGAAAACCTCGACCGAGATATTATCGCGACCAGCCAGAAGGCGCTCAAGCTCAATCAAGACCCCAGCAAATATGGCGCTTTCGCCGAAATTGGCGCGGGCCAGGAAGTCGTGCGCTGGTTCTTTCGCGTGGGCAGCGCCTCCAATACCATCGCCAAGTCGATGTCGGCCTACGACATGACGATTTCTGACGCGATTTATGGCCCCTGCGAACGCTACGTTTCGCGCGAGCGCCTGGAAAAAATGCTCTCGCACGAGTATGATCTGGTCATCAAACGGTTGGGCGAAAAGCGCGGTCACGAAAGCCAGTTTTTCGCCTTCGCCGATACCGTCACCACGCGCAACCGACGCGGCGGCGGCGGCAATACCGAGTGTCACGGCTGGATGGGCATCACCTTCCAGACCGCGCCCGAATCTGATGCCAACACCATCCTGCTTCACGTCCGCATGCTTGATGCCGACCGATTGGCACAGCAGGAAGCGCTGGGTGTCGTGGGGATCAATCTGGTTCACGGCTGCTTTTATCATACCGACAGCGTGGACGAACTGATGGAAAGTCTGCTCGACAATCTTTCGACCGAGCGCATCGAAATCGACATGATTCACTTTAGCGGCCCCGCTTTCGAGGGCGTGGATCATCGGATGGCGGCGCTCAAGTTAGTGCGGCTGGGCTTGTCCGATGCCGCGATGTTCCGGCCCGACGGCACGGTTTTGCAGCCCTCCGAAGCCTTATGGAAACGCTCGGTTGTGGTCGAACGCGGCAGCTTCCGTCCGGTCACTCACGTCAACCTCGACATGATCGAATGCGCGACCGCGCAGTTCGCCGCCGACTGGGGCGGCGACGCCGATAATCCGCTCGTTTTGTTTGAACTCACGCTCAAAAACCTGATGGAACCGGGCGCCATTGATTACGAAGATTTCATCGCGCGCGTGGAACTTCTGGCCTCAACGGGCGCAACAGTTTTGATTTCGGATTACGCCGAATATTACAAACTGGCCCAATATCTGGGGCACTACACCAAGAAGAAAATCGCGATGGTGATGGGCATTCCCAGTTTGCGCGATCTGTTCGACGAGAAGTATTACGAACACCTCGAAGGCGGCATTCTGGAATCGTTTGGCCGCCTGTTCAAGAACGATTTGCGGCTCTACGTTTACCCGTTATTGGAAGAAGAGCATCATCTGATCAACATTTCGCGCCTGAAAGTCGCGCCGCATTTGCACAATTTGTATCAGCACTTGATCGAGAACGGCTCGATTCAGGCGATTGATTTTTACAATCGCGATTATCTGCACATCTTCTCGCGCGAAGTTCTGCGCCTGATTATCGCGGGCGATGACAAGTGGGAAACGATGGTGCCCGAAGAGGTCGCGGCCATGATTAAAGAACGCGGTTATTTCGGCTACGGTTGGGACAAGAAAGAGGATTATAGAAATCCCGCTGACGAGGGAATTGGGGAAGAAACGGAAGTCGAAGTTGGGGAAGCCGGAGTTGGGGAAGAAGTGGCGGTGGCGAGTTAGCGTGTGAATGCGATGTAAAATCGCAGCCAAGGAAGGTGTCAACCTTCGTTGACACGGAACTTTGTTCCGAAAGATAGGTTATCTTCTGTTGTGTAGCAACGTGTCAACGAAAATTGACACCTTCCTTGGCTGCGATTTTACATCGCATTCACACGCAGAAACATTGACTCGTTATCCTTTCGCCATGTCTCGCATTCCCTTTCACGGCACGCGCCAGATTTTACGATTCAACTGGCCGTTCTACGCCATCGCCGCCAGCGCGTTGGGCGTTGGCGCAGTCGCGTTGCGGGCGCGGCGTTGGCCGCCGGTTATCGAACGCGGCGCGCAGTTGGGATTGGCGGCGGGCGCGTGGTGGAGCGTGGCGTCGGTGGCGGTTTCGTGGTGGGTTTACGATGCGTCGCCGCTTTACAAATGGGATTGGCTGCGCGCTTATTTCTCCGCAAACCCGCGCGATTGGGCGACCTTTCACGCCGGAGTGGACGATGCCACGCCGACGCTACGCGAACTGTTCGGCAGCAAGGGCGCGGCCTACGATTTCTTCGATGACAGCGTGATGGTCGAGCCTTCGATTCATCGGGCGCGCGCGATTTCACGGCCCGACGTTGCGCCAATCGCGGTGGATTTTCGCGCGCTCGACATCGAAAGCGATTCGCTCGACGCGGCCTTCGTAATGTTGGCCGCTCACGAACTGCGCGAGGCCGCCGACCGCGAGCGACTCTTCGCCGAACTGCGGCGCGTTTTGCGGACGGGCGGCACGCTCGTCGTCGCCGAGCATGTGCGCGATGCGGCCAATTTCGCGGCGTTTGGGCCGGGCGCGTTTCACTTTTTTCCCGTTGAAGAATGGCGGCGGTTGGGCGAACAATTCGAGACGGTGGAGGAGTTCGCGATAACGCCGTTTGTGCGGGTTTGGGTGTGGCGGTTGCCGTAATTCAAAACGTTTGGTGTCTAATTATGAAACGTTTTGAACTACGGCGCAATCTTCGCCAACAAATCGTCGTCGCTGCACTCGCTTTCCCAATTTTCCGGCAAGTGCAAACGCACCGATTGGGCGCCGCCATCGGGCGTGGCGACAACCCAGACCAAACCATCCTGGTGCGCCACGTCTTTGCGGGCGCTGTGCAATTCTTCTAAACCGGCATAAGCCTGAGCCAATTTCCAGTTGGTATCTTGATCTTGAATTTCGCGGGGCATGCTTTCAGTTTGCGCCAAACTGCAAGCTGATGCCGCTTTTTGATCTCGCGTTTCATCTCAAATTTACCGGCGCCGCTTTAATCTTCCTGGGCGTCTCGCACGCGTTCTTCGGCAAGCGTTTCAATTGGCGCGAAGAGACCGCGCGCCTGTCGCCGCTCAACCAGCAGATGTTTTACGTTCACACGTTTTTCATCGCCCTCGTTTGCGTAATGATGGGCGCTCTCGCCCTGTTCGGCACGCGCGCCCTGCTCGAACCGACGCTCGCCGGAAGCTGGATTTGCGGCGGCTTCGCGCTGTTCTGGGCGTGCCGTTTGGTCTTTCAATTCGCGGTTTACGATGCGCAATTGTGGCGCGGCAAAGCCTTCGAGACGACGGTTCACGTTCTGTTCGCGGCGGGCTGGCTTTACTTTGCCGGCGTGTTCGGCTGGGCGTGGTGGCGCCAAATTTGGTAACTTATCTGGCCCATGCTCGCCCAACAGACCGCACATTTACTCGACGTTTTACGCGACCCCGATGCCGACGAACGCGCCATTCAAGGCGCCGCCGATAGTTGGGTCACCACGCTGCAAAACCCCGATTCGATTCAGGCGATATTGGATGCGCAAAATCAGCTCGTCACGGTTTTGGACTGGGACAATCTGGCGCGCGCGCAGTTCGCCCTGATGATGAGCGGCGCCCTGGTCGAAAACGGCTTCGCACCCGAACCTTTATTGGAAGCCTTCGCGCCACGCTTGCCCGAATGGTTGAACGGCGCCAATCGTTTGCTCGATGCCGTCATTCACGCCGAGGGCGACGGGCAAAACGCCGAAGCGGTCGTCGAACAGATCACCGCGCAGATGCCCGCCGAAGCGCGCGACTGGGAACGCTTGCAGGCGTTTTATCTGCCGCTGATGGCCGCGCTCGCCGCCAGCCCCGACGCGCGCGCGCAAATGCGCAAATTGCGCGAATTAGCGGCGCCATTATGTGAGCGACACGAAGGCGCGTTTTTCCTGGAGGCGATGCTGGGCGTTCTGGACAAAGAACCGATCCTGGTGCTGGAACCGGCGCGCAAACGCGGCTTTATCGGGACGTTTAGCGGCATCGCCGACAACGCGCAGTTGCACGCGTTGTTGATGGCGCATTATCCCGACGCGGCCAAGACTTTCCCGAAAAAAGCGCTGCCGATTTTCGATGGCAGTGGCGCGCAGACCAGCGAAATCAATGTCGAAAGCAACTGGAATTTGTATTCGTATCGTGCGCTCGACCGCGACGGCAACATCAAAGACGATTTGGCCGACAGCGAGCATTGGCTGTGGAACGAGGACGCGCCGATTGATATTCCAACGTTCGAGAATTATCGAGTGATCGTTTTGGGGCCGTCGTCTTATACGCGCGGCTGGCAGGCGCAACGCTTGTTCGCGCCGTTGCAGGCGAGCGTGGACGTGGATCGCGAGTTGAACGCCGATGAAGTCGGCGAATGGGTGGCAAGGTTGGGGAGTTGAAGAGGCCGCGCGCGTTTCCGAGAGGTGCAGTTTCCAGCGAACCGGAGCGTAAGCGACCGGCTAAGTTTGAGTTGCCTGACGCTGTAATTTAGCCGGTCGCTTACGCTCCGGTTCGCTGGAGAATAACACACCTCTCTTTCACACCGCGATATGTTCCGACGGATTATCATGTTCGCGCGCGTCCGCTTCGCTTCCGTTCTCGGCGCGTTTGGTTTCCTCGCTGATTTCGCGCATCAAGAAATAGTTGAGCGCCGTCCGAATAATCGCAATCGCCGCCAGACGCGCGATGGCATCCCAGCTCGGCGTAATCGCCGTCGAGAGAATGTCGGCGCCCAGTTGAAACTCCAGCGCCAGCGCCAGATAACGCGCGAAACCCAACCGAATCGCGTTAAAATTAGCCGATTCGCGCGCGGCCATCGCGCGCAGAAACGCCCATAGTGCCACCAGTATTCCGATGCCGATGACGATGGCGCCCGTCGTTTCGACGCCCAGGCGCAACCACTGCACCGCGTTTTGAATCCACTCTTCGGCGATGCCGCGCGTCGAGTTTTCGGCGACGCTGCTTTGACTGACTCTGCTGGCCAAATCGTTGGCCGCCCGCGTCAAAGCATTGACCGCCTCGACCAATGAGTTTGAGTTCTCTGGCATTAATTAAATCTCCTCATCTTGCTCCTGCTGCCCGCGCAACTCGGCGCGCAGACCGGCGATCTCGTCGCGCAGTTCGTTAATCATCTTGGCCGAGGGCAGTTCGGCGTCGGGGTTCTCGGCGTCGCGCCCGATGAAGAACGTCGCCAGCGTCGCCGTCACATAACCGAAAACGGTGAACGCATAAAGCGCCAGGAAAAACGCCAGCACCCGCCCTTCAATCGTCTGCGGTTCGTAACCGGCGCCATAGGTCGTCATCAGCATCGCCGTCCACCAAATCGCCTGGCCGTAACCGTCCAAACCGCCGCCCGAAGCGCGATTCTCAAAGGCGAGCATTCCTGCCGCGCCCGCGAAGGTCACGATGACCGTCAGTAGCACCACATAGCCAACTCCGCGCCGTCCCATCACGTCGCCCAGCGCCGCCATGCCGTTGTTGAGGCTGCCCAGCAATCGCACCAAACGAAAACCGCGCGCCGCGCGTGCCACGCGAAACAGCCGGAACACGCGCGCGAATCGGAAGATGCGCAGCGCCGGAACCGCGAGGGAAATCGCGTTGAGCCAGTTGTTTTTCAGGTAAGCGATTTTGTTGGGCGCCAGCACGAATTTGATGGAGAAATCAATGGCGAACACCGTCCAAATCGTCCAGACCGCGACTTCCAACCAGACACTCTCGACGTTCCAGATGAGTTCGGCGCCCAGCAAACCCAACCACGCCACGCCCAATACCAACAAGGGCATTTCCAGCCCGTCCTCGATTTTCTGTAAAAGGAGGCGGCGCTCATCGTTGAGCAACTGTTGATCGGGTGCGGGCGAAGAAGACATAAGTATGGGCACCCACAGAACCCGGAGCGGAAGTGGGCACCCGGCGGAGCCAGGGTAGACGGCTAACTTACAGAGCGAGGCAGGTAGGAGTTAGCCGTCTACCCTGGCTCCGCCGGGTGCCCACTTCCGCTCCGGGTTCTGTGGGAATGACTGACCTTTTTAACGCGATGCCCGTGCCAACATCCACAGCGAAATCCGTTGCAATCCGACTAAAAGCACGATCAGGAAAACCGACAGAACAAACAACGTCAGATTGTTCTGGTTATTCGAGCGAAACCCGAACGCCAGCGCCGTCGAAACCGCCGGAGGATGAACGGCATCGAGCGTCACCATCGCGATAATCGCCACCACCATTGCTGAGGCCGCCGACAGATAGCCAGGCCCGAAAATGTAGAACATCGCGAAGCCAATCAGCGCCGACAGAATCTGCGAAATCACCAGAGTGCGCGCGCTGTTGGTGGCGTGTTTGGGGTCGAGATAAATCAAAAACGCGCTCGAAGCGAGCGAGGCGAACAAAAGTTCCTGCTTGCTCCACGCTTGCACGGCGCCGAAGACAATCAGCACGATGGTCGTCGGCAACAGCGCGAGAATCAGTTCTTCGCGCGTGCCGAACCGACGGCGCACGGTCTCGGCTTTTTCGGCGATGGGTTCGGTAGTTTCGGGCATAGAAGGGTTGAAAGTTTTAGGAGTTAGACGGAAAGCGCCCGCGTTATTCCCTCACCCACCTTCGCGGAGCTCAGGCACCCTCTCCCGAAGGGAGAAGGATATCGGGAGGCTAAAAGATAAAAAGAGGAAGAAAGCTCTTTACTATTGTAGTTGCGAATTTCCTTCTCCCTTCGGGAGAGGGTGCCTGAGCTCCGCGAAGGTGGGTGAGGGAATAACGCGGGCGCTTTCCGTCTAACTCTTGAAACCTTTATCCCCTCCCCCTCGGCCCCAAATCTGCCCCACTCTCCCCCTACATGACTGCCACCAAAACCACGCCCAAGCGCTCCGATGTTCCCGTCGAAATGACCTGGGATTTAACTCATATCTATTCCGATGCCGACGCCTGGGAAGCCGAATTTACCGCTCTCGAAAGCCAATTGCCCGCCTTTACCGCCTTTGCGGGCACGCTCGATAAATCCGCGACTTTGCTCGAATGCCTGACTCTGCGCGACGAGACCGGCAAGATTATCAGCAAACTGTATTCGTGGGCCAGCCTGAAGAAATCCGAAGATAACGCCGACCCGCAGGCGCAGGCGCGTCACGACCGTATTAGCGGTTTGTATGCCCGCCGCGCCGCCGCGACTTCGTTTATCCAGCCCGAAATCCTCACCATCCCCGCCGATGATTTGGCGCAGATGATCGCCGATGAAGACGGATTGAAGCTCTACCAATACTATTTCGAGACGCTCGAACGCGAGCGCGCCCACACCCGTAGCGGCGAAGTCGAGGAAGTTCTGGCGCAACTCGCCGAAACGCGCGGCGCCTGTCAGAACGCCTTTCGGATGTTCGATAACGCCGACCTCAAGTTCCCCAACGTCCGCGACGAAAACGGCGACGAACAACAGTTGACGCACGGCACCTACATCAACTTTCTGCAATCGAACGACCGCAACGTGCGCGAAGCCGCCTTTCGCGCGATGCACCAAACCTTTGAATCGTGGCGCAACACCACCGCCGCAACCTTGAGCGGCACGGTCAAATCGCACGTCGCGATGTCGAAGATTCGGCAATATCCGTCGGTGTTGCAGATGGAACTCGGCCCCGACGCGATTCCGACATCGGTTTATACCAACCTCATCGAAACGGTTCACGAGCGCTTGCCCGCGCTGCATCGTTACCTGCGACTGCGCAAAAAACTGTTGAAGTTGGACGATTTGCAGATGTGGGATTTATACGTTCCGATGATCGAAAACGTCGAGCGCAAAATCCCATTCGCCGACGGCAAAGCGTTGGTTTTGGATTCGGTTACGCCCCTCGGCGAAAACGTGAGCGGCATCATCCGCCAAGGTTTCGACGAACGTTGGGTAGACGTTTTGGAAAACGAGGGCAAAACTTCGGGCGCCTATTCGGACGGTTCGTATCTGACGCCACCTTATATGCTGCTCAACTACAACGACAAATTGGGCAGCGTCTTCACGCTCGCCCACGAGTGGGGTCACAGTCTGCATTCGTATCTGGCGCGCGAAAGCCAGCCTTACGTTTACGCCGGTTACACCATCTTCGTCGCCGAAGTCGCCTCGACTTTGTTGGAAGCGTTGCTCAGCCATAAGATGCTCGAAGACGCGCGCGCGGCGGGCGATAAAGAGTTGCAATTGTATCTGCTCAACCAGACCGCCGAACGGTTTCGCACGACCTTATTTCGCCAGACATTATTCGCCGAATTCGAGTTGAAGATTCACACCGTCGTTGAGGCCAACGAAGCCCTCACGGCGGAGAAGATGACCGAAATGTATGGCGAAATCAACCGCGCGTTTTACGGCGCCGAAGTCAACGTTGACCCGATTGCCAACATCGAGTGGGCGCGCATTCCGCATTTCTACTACGGCTACTACGTCTACCAATACGCGACGGGCATTTCGGCGGCGCAGACCCTGGCGCGCGAGATTCTGCGCGAAGGCGAACCGGCGGTCGAGCGTTATCTGAAGTTTTTGCGCGGCGGCGGCAGCATGACTTCGATTGACCTGCTCAAAGGCGCGGGCGTGGACATGACGACGCCCGACCCGATTAACGCGGCGATTGACGTGTTCGAGGAAACCGTCGCCGAAATGGAAAAGCTGGCGGGGTAAAGTAAACTGGATGTTAATATGATACAAACCCTTGAAGCCGCCATTGACGAACACGGCGAAATTCATCTTTCGGAGCCAATCCAACTTCCGGCGCGTCGTCGCGCGCTCGTCATGATCCTTGAGGAGCCAGCGTCACCTAACATCGAGACAGCACTCCTTAGCGAAGTAGCTTTGGGCGCCGATTGGAATCGGCCCGAGGAGGATGAAGCATGGGCACACCTTCAGTAGGAATGGTCGTGACGGTGCGTTTTCCCTTCTCCGACTTGTCTAATTCTAAGAAGCGCCCCACCGTCGTGCTGGCGCCATCAGATCGCGGTGATTGGATACTTTGCCAAATCACCAGCAACGCCTACGCCGACATCAGCGCGGTTCTGTTGGAGAACGATGATTTTTCGCAGGGATCGCTGCAAAAGACGAGCTACGCGCGTCCTGGCAAAATCTTTACCGCCAACGAAGCGCTAATGGCGAATGAAATCGGCCAACTCAAAGATAAATCATTTCGCAAAGTTTCTGAGGCAGTAATCTCGCTTTTACAAGCGAATATTCCAGGCTGGTTTGATTAATGCCTTGTGATCGCAAGGGGCGCCGTCTCTGGCCAATTTCATCGTGATCATAACGAATGCAAAGCAAACGGATGTTGGAAATTATCAAAGGCGAACTTCTCAACGAGGAAGGTTGGCCCAAAACTTCGCCGCTCGCCCGCAAAACGGTGCGGAGTTGGATGAACAGCCGTGACATCGAAGTTTTGGGCGCAACCAACCGCTTGCTTTTCGATAAGAAAAATTGGCCGCGCGTTACTCCATCGCTTGAGCTCTACCACGATATTATGTGCTTTCGCCAGAAGTATTACGAACGCTGTTTGCGTGAATCGGCTGGCGGCGACACCGATTGGCAATGGGCCGACGAAGGCTGGGATTTAACGCACGGCATCGTTTACTGGATCGGCGATTTACTGCGCGATGAAAAGATTGACCCGCCTCTGAAAGTCGAAATGATGCGCTGGCTGAGGCGGATGCTTCGCGAAGGGCACAACGATTTGCTGCCCATCGCGGTTTATGATCATTTACTCAGCGACCGCGCAATTGTTGGAAGTTTCGTGTTTTGGAGAGACGATCCCAAACTCAGTTGGATTTTTGAAATCGGCAAATAATTCGTCAAAGTTGATGATTGCGGCAAACTAAAGCCCGCTTTCATGATCGTTACCGTTCCCCTCGCCGAGCGCGCTTACCCGATTCACATTCGTAGCGGCGCTTTAACTGCCCTGCCCGACTTGCCCGATGCCGCCCTGCCCGGCGAAATCGCGCTGCTTTCCAATGCCTCCGTCGCGCCGCTTTATGCCGACAAACTGGTGGCGCAACTCGAACAATTGGGCCAACGCGTGGTGCGTTTCGACATGAACGATGGCGAACAATTCAAGTCCATCGCGACCATGGAAGCCGCCTTCGATGCGCTGGCAAACGCGCGCTTTTCGCGGCGCGGCGCCGTCTGGGCGCTGGGCGGCGGCGTGACCGGCGATTTGTCGGGTTTTGTCGCCGCCTGTTGGATGCGCGGCGTCAATTGGGTGCAGGTGCCGACGACGCTGTTGGCGATGGTGGATTCGAGCGTTGGCGGCAAAACCGGCGTCAATCATCCGCGTGCCAAGAATTTGCTGGGCGCCTTCTGGCAACCGCAGGCCGTGGTTATTGACCCCGATTGTCTGCAAACGCTGCCGCCGCGTCAGGTGCGCGCGGGGCTGGCCGAAGTCATCAAATATGGCGTGATAGACGACGCCGAATTTTTTCAATGGCTCGAAGCGAATTTGGATGATGTTTTGGCGTTGAAGCCCGAAGCCCTCTCGCATATCATCGCGCGTTCGTGCGAGATTAAGGCGCAGGTCGTCGGGCAGGACGAGCGCGAAAGCGATAGCGTCGGGCGGCGCGCGATTCTCAACTACGGGCACACCGTCGGGCACGCTCTCGAAGCCGTCGGCGAATATGGCGTTTTGCTGCACGGCGAAGCGATCAGCATCGGCATGATGGTCGAGGCGCGGTTGGCGATGCAGTTGGGCACAATCGGCGAAGCCGAGGGGAGCGATTTGTTGGCGCGTCAGGGGCGATTATTCGAGCGCTGCGATTTGCCGACGAGCGTGCCGCAGGGTTTGGCATGGAACGAGTTATGGGCGGCGATGGCGCTGGACAAAAAGAATCGCGGCGCCAGCGTGAACTTTATTTTGCCGTCGCGTTTGGGCGAGATGGTCAAAATCGAGAACGTCAGCGAAGACGCGGTGAAGCAGGCGATGGCGAAGCCGATGGAGCCAACGGTCTTCACGCCGAAAGTTTTGCTCGCAAGTTAAGCTGTCCATCTCGCAAGTTTCTTTGCACTTTTATTCCGCTCCGCACCTCCTGCAATTTAGGAGTTACGCAAGGGTGTTTGCACCCCTGAACCGCGCGCGTAAGTTAGGGCGGGCCATAACGCTTCGGATGAAGTAAGAGTTCTCTTGCAACTCAAACGGCCCGCCCTAACTTACGCGCGCGGTTCAGGGGTGCAAACACCCTTGCGTAACTCCTCCACTTTTTAATGCAAATTCGCGATCTCTCCAAAGCCGTTCGCACGCGCCAGTGGGCCAAGAACGCCTTGCTTTTTGGCGGCTTCATCTTCGCCGGGCGCCTGCGCGCGCCCGAAGCCGTGTTATGGGACGAAGCCCTGCGCGTTTTGCTGGCGTTCGGTTGTTTCTGCGCGCTGTCGGGCGCGGCCTATCTGCTCAACGATTGGATGGACATCGAGCGCGACCGCCTGCATCCCATCAAACGCGAGCGACCTCTGGCGGCCGGGCGCATCTCGCCGCATGGGGCGCTGGTTTTGTTCGTCGGCCTGCTCGTGGTCGCGATATTATTGGCGACGGCGATTGGCATTTCGCATCCGACATCGCGCTGGTTTGGCGTGTCGGCCATCGCCTACTTCGCCCTGACGGTGAGTTACTCTTTGCGGCTCAAGCACGAAGTCGTGATTGATGTTTTAGCGGTCGCTATGGGTTTCGTGGTGCGCGTGGTGGCGGGCTGTCTGGCGATTCCGGTTTTGATTTCGCCGTGGATACTGTTCTGCACTTTTAATCTGGCGTTGTTTGTGGCGTTGTGTAAGCGCCGCGCCGAGTTGCTCGAAGTCGGCAGCGATGGCGCGACGCGCGGCGTGCTGAAGGGTTATACCGCCGAAATGCTCGATACCTTTATTTCGGTGGCGGCGGGCCTGACGATTATTTCGTATTCGCTTTATACGTTTCAGGCACCGCTGATTAAAGCGATGGGCGCTTTGGCACAAACACCGCTGATGATGACGTCGATTCCATTCGTGATTTACGGTGTGTTCCGCTATTTGCTAATCGCACACAGCTCGACGGTGGGCGGCGAACCCGAACAGATGTTGCGCGATAAACCGTTGATGATAAACGTGGTTTTGTGGGGTTTGTGGGTCGCGTTTCTGACGTTGTTGGGGTAGATCGGATGGCGGATATCAGATGTCGGATAGGTGTGAAGAAGCGTCTACGTTTGACTCTCTTCACACCTATCCGCCATCCGACAGAAACTGGCGCGTCATCTGCTAAACAAACCGTTTAACACTGTTATGCCTTCTGCCTCTTCGACTGGTTCGATGCCCGCCGCGCCTGACGATAATCGGTTTCGTTTGCTGTTGCTCGAAAGCGACGTAACGACCGCCAAAACTCTGCTGGGCTTTCTGGAAAAGACCGGTTTCGACTGCCGTGCCGCCACCAATTCCGAGGCGGGCATGACATTATTCAACGAGATCGAGCCGCATCTGGTGATCATGCCCGCGCTGACCAGCAACATTGACGGTCACGCGTTTTGCCGGTGGATTCGCGAGCAGAGCAAAATCCCGATTCTGATGCGCGGCGCCGACGACGAGAGCGCCGAAGTCGCCGCCTTCAAGATTGGCGCCGACGATTATCTGCCCGCGCCCCTGCGTCCGACGGTTTTGATGGCGCGCGTCGTTTCGCATCTGCGTCGCGCCTATCGCTATAACGCGCCGCCACAACCCGTCGGGATCCAAGACAATCCGTTCGGATTGGCGATGGATGACGACACGCCTGAAGACGCCCTGCCCGCAGGTTGGGCCGAGTGCGAATTGTGTGGCCATCGCGCCCCGCGCCACGTCTTCGAGAATGAAGACATCATGGGCCGCATGAAGCTGAGTTGCCCCCGCTGCAAAGAGAGCGACCACGTCATTATCTCGATTGATTGAGTCAGGTGGCAGGGGCAGGAGTTTGGGCAATTGCTAATTTTCTGTGTCCGCCTTCGCGGACACAGAAAAATCGCAGTCGCACGAACCCCTGCTACCTGATAACTGCCACCTTCCCCCTTAACAAACATTTCATCAACAGCTAATCAAACGTTAATTTAACGGGCTTAACATAAGAATCGCTTTCCCAAGCGACTCTCATGAAAACCTCTTTCTTTTCGGGCGCCTCGTTGCGCTCCCGCACCTTGCGCCAGCACATCCTGACGACGGGCGTTGTTGCCCTAACGGTGCCGATGCTGGCGAATCTGGCTCCGGCCCAAGCGCAGACGCTCGACGGCGCGGGCGCGACTTTTCCCGTTCCCATCTATACCAAATGGTTCGACGTTTACGCCAAACAGACCGGTGTCAAAATCAATTATCAAGCCGTCGGTTCGGGTGCGGGCATCAAACAGCTCAAGGCCAATACCGTTGATTTCGCGGGCTCCGATGCGCCGCTTTCCAACGCGGATTTGGCCGGTATGCCCGGCAAAGTCATGCAAATCCCGACCGTCGCCGGTTCGGTCGCCATCGCCTATAACGTGAACGGCATCGCTTCGGGACTGAAGTTGAGCGGCCCCGTGTTGGCCGACATCTTCGCGGGCAACATCACCAAATGGAACGATGCGCGCATCACCAGCCTGAATCCTGGCAAGCGTTTCCCCGCGACCGGCATCGCCATCGCGCACCGCGCCGACGGTTCGGGCACGACCAATATCTTCACCTCGTATCTGAGTGCGGTTTCGCCCAATTGGAAAGCCAAAGTTGGCGCTGGCAAATCGGTCGATTGGCCGGTTGGTCTGGGCGGCAAAGGCAACGATGGCGTCGCCGCCATCATCAAGCAGGGCAACGGCACCATCGGCTATGTCGAGTTGGCCTACGCGATGCAAAACCGTTTGCCGGTCGCCGCGTTGCGCAACCGTTCGGGCAAGTTCGTGCTGCCTTCGGTCGCCTCGACGACCGCCGCCGCGCAGGGCGCCGCCGCCGCCACCAACAAAGACCCGCGTTCGCCGATCTTCAATCAGGGCGGCAACGCTTACCCAATTGCGGGCTACACCTTCCTGATGTATTACGCCAGCAAAACCAATACGCCCGACGGCAAACAGCTCACCCGTTTTCTCAACTGGGCGATGGGCCCAGGCCAGAAATACGCCGCCGGTTTGATGTATGCGCCGCTTCCCAAAGCGGTCGTGGGCGCGAACAAGAATCGCTTGAAGTAGTAAAATTGCTTAGCAAAAGACGGCCCACGATTTCGGTTGTGGGCCGTTTTGTTTGGTTTAGGCTCCCGTAGAGACGATGATTTATCACGTCTAAAACGTTGGAGTTGCCGTTGCGTTGAGCCAACTCCAACGTTTTAGACGTGATAAATCATCGTCTCTACGGGAGCCTAAACATCAAACTCTCATTTCAACTTCGCCGCTTCTATTAAAACTCTCTTAACCTTGCTTCCTTAACATTGCATCGTCCCCCAACGGTTGCCGCGACGCTCATGTCGCCCAGCCTTTTATCAACTAACATGAAAAACTTCTGGTCTCTGAGCGCCGCCGGACTTGCGCTTTCCTTTGCCCTCGTCGGTTGCGGAAGCAACAACGCCACCACCGATACCGCGCCCGAAGGCGCCATGACTTCCGACGCTAACGCCGCGCCCGCCGGTGGCGCGATGTCCGACACCAAAATCAACGCCGCCGGTGCCACCTTCCCCTATCCGATTTACACCAAATGGTTCGACGATTACAAAAACAAAACCGGCGTCGAAATCAACTATCAGGCGGTCGGTTCGGGCGCGGGCATCAAACAGCTCAAGAACAATACGGTTGACTTCGCTGGTTCCGATGCGCCGCTCAAAGACAAGGACATGAAGGATATGCCCGGCGAAGTTATCCAATTCCCCTCAGTCGGCGGCGCGGTCGTCGTGGCCTACAACGTCAAGGGCGCGCCCGAAAACCTGAAGATGACCGGCCCGCTTGTCGCCGATATTTTCATGGGCAAAATCAAGAACTGGAACGATCCGGCGATTGCCGCCGCCAACCCTGGCGTCAAATTGCCCGCCGTCGGCATCAACCCGGCGCACCGCTCGGATGGTTCGGGCACCACCAACATCTTCACGACTTACTTGTCGCAGGTCTCGCCCGAATGGAAGACCAAAATGGGCGCCGGCAAAACAGTGGATTGGCCCGGCGGCGTCGGCGGCAAGGGCAACGACGGCGTGACGAGTGCCATCCGACAGGGCGACGGCGGCATCGGTTATATCGAGTTGGCCTACGCGATGCAAAACAAAATCAACGTCGCGGCCATCAAGAACAAGGCGGGCAACTTCGTGGTGCCCTCCGCCGAGACGACGACCAACGCCATCGAAGGCGCGCTTCCCCTCGTGCAAGCGGACATCACCGCGCCGATCTCGAACGCCGATGGCGCGCAGGCTTACCCGATTGCGGCGTTGACCTATATTTTGGTTTACAAGCAGGGCAAAAGCGCCGAGCAGACCAAAGCGACGGTGGACTTCCTGAAGTGGGCGATGACCGACGGCCAGCCCGAAGCCGCCAAATTGGATTACGCGCCGCTTCCGCAGCCGTTGATTGACATCAACATGAAGGCGATTGAGCAGTTGAAATAGTTTGGTTTAGGTTTACGGTGAGCGATAGGTTCTTTCCCTCACCCCAGCCCTCTCCCGGAGGGAGAAGGAGCACCCGCAAGAAGCTAATACCTGTAAGAACTTTCTTGTAAGTTAGTTGAAGCGGCTCATACCTTCTTGTGGGTGCTCCTTCTCCCTCCGGGAGAGGGCTGGGGTGAGGGAAAGAACCTATCGCTCACCGTAAACTTCAAATAAATCCATCCACCCGAAATCTCACCATCCCCAATGGTCGAATCTCCCTCTCCCAAGCGCTCGCTCAAGCAACGCACGTCGTTTTTCGACGCGCGTTTTGGCGACGGTCTCTTCTACTGGTCAACGCTCGGCTTCGCCTTCGTGGTGCTGCTGCTGGTGACGTGGCTGGGTTATCAGCTTTACTCGGCGTCGGCGCCCTCGATCCAAAAATTCGGCCTCAATTTCCTGACTTCATCGGTCTGGAAATCCGCCGACGATCCCATCGCGCCCGACAGCTACGGCGCCTGGCCCTACATCTACGGCACGCTGATGTCGTCGCTGCTGGCGCTACTTTTGGCGGTGCCGATTGGACTGGGAACAGCGATCTTTCTGGCCGAACTCGCGCCCAAAGCGATTCGCATGCCGCTCTCGTTTGTGGTCGAACTGTTGGCGGCAGTGCCAAGTGTGGTCTACGGTTTGTGGGGCCGCCTGGTGATGATTCCGTTTCTGCTGCCGGTTCAGCAGTGGCTGTTCGATAACGTTTCGCCGGTTCCGGTCGTCGGCAAATTTTTCAGTTCGGCGCCGCAGGGCGGGCCGTCGATGCTGATGGGTGGATTGATTCTGGCGATCATGATTTTACCGTTCATCACGGCGGTTTCGCGCGAAGTGATTAAGGCCGTGCCGCCCACGCAACGCGAAGCAGCGTTTGGTCTGGGCGCGACGCACTGGGAAGCCATCAAAGGCCCGGTGTTGCGCGCCGCCCGTTCGGGCATCATCGGCGCGATTATCCTCGGTCTGGCGCGCGCGCTGGGCGAGACAATGGCGATTACGATGGTGATTGGCAACGGCAACGATGCCAATGTTTCGCTACTTTCGCCCGCCAACACGATTTCGTCGAAGCTGGCCTTGCAGTTCGCCGAAGCTGACGGTTTGCAATACACCGCGCTGATGTATCTGGCCCTGGTCTTATTCGGTATCACCATCGTCGTCAACGCGTTCGCGCGCTTGCTGATCTGGAACATGGCGCGCTCCAACGGAGGCACGATGAGAGCGTAAGTTCAGGTAACAGGTGGCAGTTATCAGGTATTAGAAACGACGAATTAACGCGACATCAATCCTGCCACCTGATCCCTGCCAACTGTCACCTTTTCCTCCATCATGGCCTCATTCTCCCCTACCGCGCCCGATGCGCGCGCGATTCCCTCCAGCGTCGCGCCCCTGCCGCCGATGTCGCAGTCGCTGATTAACCGTCGCAAAGGCTCCAATATCGGAATGCAAGCGTTGTGCGGATTCGCCACGCTTTTGGCGATTATTCCCTTAATTCTGGTGTTGTCTTACGTCACCATCAAGGGCTTGCAGGTGATGAACCTCGATTTCTTCACCGAAGTGCAACGCCCCGCCAACGACGCGGGCGGCGGCATGAAGCACTCCATCGTCGGCACGCTGATGATGGTCGCACTCGCCTGTGGCATCGGTCTGCCGTTCGGCATCATGGGCGGCATTTATCTGTCCGAGTTCGGCGGCAACCGCCTGGGCTTCGCCATCCGTTTCGCGGCGGACGTGCTCAACGGCGTGCCCTCGATTATCATCGGTCTGTTCGTCTACGCCATCGCGGTTTTGCCGGTCACCAAAGCGACCAACGGAGAGGTCACGTTTTCGGCGTGGGCTGGCGGATTGGCGCTGGGCATCATGATGATTCCGACGATTATGCGCACGACCGAAGAGATCGTGCGCCTCGTGCCGATGTCGCTACGCGAAGGCGCCCTCGCGTTGGGCGATACGCGCTGGCATTCGGTCTTTAAAATCGTCTTGGCCTCGGCCAAGGGCGGCGTGGTGACCGGCGTGTTGCTGGCGATTGCCCGCATTTCGGGCGAGACGGCGCCACTTTTGTTCACGGCGCTTTCCAATAACTTCTACAACACCGACCCCTCACGCCCGACGGCGTCGCTACCGGTGACGATTTACCAGTTCGCGACTTCGCCCTCGGACAACTGGCAAGCCCTGGCCTGGGGCGGCGCCCTCGTGCTGGTCTCGCTGATTTTCGTGCTCTCGATTGCCGCGCGTTACTTCACGAGAACGAAAAATTTCGGTTAGTTTTTCCGTAGAGACGCAGATTTATCGCGTCTCTACGGCGCCCGAACTGTTAAAATAAAGGGCGAGCATTGACCTCGCGCCAGATCTGTCCGCAAGGTTCCACATGACTTCTTCCACCACGACCAAAGTCGTCCCGACTTTCCCACCAATGGCCGAATCTCCTCAAATCTCGAAGGATGACGCTCCTGCTCCTCATCTTTTGCCTAAGCCTGCTCAGTCCACGCCGGTTGACCTGAGCGGCCCCACCAAAATGGCGGCGCGCGATGTTGACCTGTATTACGGCACCAAACAGGCGCTCAAAAAGGTCAACGCCGACTTTACCGAACGCTCGATTACCGCTTTGATCGGCCCATCGGGTTGTGGCAAGTCCACGTTTTTGCGTTGCCTCAACCGCATGAACGATTTAATCGAAAGCTGCAAAATCACCGGCGAAGTGATGCTCGATGGCGAGAACATTTACCAGCGCGGCATTGACGTGGTACAACTGCGCCAACGCGTCGGCATGGTCTTCCAGAAGCCCAATCCGTTTCCGATGTCTATCTGGGATAACGTCGCCTACGGCCCGCGATTGCGCGGCATCAAGCGCCGCGACGATCTGCAACAAATCGTCGAAGAGTCACTGCAAGGCGCCGCGCTGTGGGACGAAGTGAAGGACGACCTGAAGAAATCGGCGCTGGGCTTGTCGGGCGGACAGCAACAACGATTGTGCATCGCGCGCACGATGGCGACACGCCCCGAAGTCATCTTAATGGACGAACCCTGTTCGGCGCTCGACCCGATTTCGACGCTCAAAGTCGAGGAGTTGATGCGCGAACTGCGCTCGCATTACACGCTGATTATCGTCACTCACAACATGCAGCAGGCCGCGCGTTGTTCCGATAAAACCGCGTTCTTTTTGCTGGGCGAGTTAGTCGAAATCGGCGAATCGGCGAAGATGTTCACCAAGCCGACCGACAAACGCACCGAAGATTATATTACCGGAAGGTTTGGGTAAAAGGATAAAGGCTGAAGGTAAAGGATGAATGGGATTACGCTGAATTAACTTCATTACCCGACTTTTTCTTCACGCCATCTATCCTTTCATCCTTTCATCCTTCAGCCTTTATCCTTCATCCTTTCCCCATGATTATCCGTCACAACTTCGAGGAACAGCTTGCCGATATGCAATCGGACTTGCTGCGCCTGGGCCGCTTCGTGCAAGAGGCGCACGGCAAAGCGATGGACGCTTTGATGCGCGCCGATTTGCCTTTATCCAAACAGGTCATCAACGATGACGATTTCGCCGACGACATGACCTTCGGCATTCAGGCGCGCGCCACGCAACTGCTGGCGCTGCAACAACCGATGGCGCGTGACCTGCGTTTCGTCGCCGCCTGCCTGAAAATCGTGGTAGATTTGGAACGTATCGGCGATCACGCCTCGGACATCGCCAAGGTCACGCGCGCGATGGCCGGCCAGAGCTTCGGTCGTCCGCCGGTTGATCTGGGCCAACTCTCGATGATGGCGCGCCAGATGGTGGACGACGCTCTGGGCGCGTTCGTGCAGCACGATATCAAAGCCGCCGTTCAGGTCGCGCGCGACGACGATGCGGTAGATGAACTGTGCGAACAAGTCCAGCAAGAGATGATGAACCTGATGCGCTCCGATGCCGCGCGCGTCGAACAGGCCACCCGATTATTGCTGGTGGCGCGCGCGCTCGAACGCGTCGCCGACCACGCGACCAACATCGCCGAACAGGTCTATTACGTCGAGACCGGCGAAATGCGTCCACTCGCGCGCGAAGAGCATAATCATGCGCTGTTTACCTCGCTGGGCATTGACGAAGCGACATGGCGGCGCAATAAAAGGCGAGAAGATGACGAAGACGAAGAAGAGAAAGAGGAAAAGGCAGAAAAGCCCAGCGAAGGATGATTGAAAACAACAAAAACCGGCGAGCCGATGGCTCGCCGGTTTTCGTTTGCAGAGCGCAAACCTTGGCTGCCGTAGAGACACCGACTTGTCGTGTCTAACAAGGTTGGACTTGCTATGATGTAACGGCAAAGCTCAAGTTTTAGACACGACAAGTCGGTGTCTCACCAACAATGGAAACGTCCCCATCGAAAATACCGAAAAAATAATTCTTCACACCTCTTGACAACGTCCTTTCACAGCGATAAAATTCGATTATCTCCCCTAATTTACAGTTCGCTGTTTCGCTCATTTAGAGCGCAGCGAGACAAGTTCGCCGTAGTTGAAGCGTGTTTTGCTGGCGGGATCGGTCACATTGCAGGTGGTTTGTGGTTGGAGTTGGTGTCAGCGTCACGCGCGAAAAGCGGCGGTGTCGGGAGCCAGGGAAAAACCATGCAACTTTCTTTTCGCCGCAAGGCACCCAACGCCGTTGGGCCGTTGGGCCGTTGGGCCGTTGGGCCGTTGGGCCGTTGGGCCGTTGGGCCGTTGGGCCGTTGGGCCGTTGGGCCGTTGGGCCGTTGGGCCGTTGGGCCGTTGGGCCGTTGGGCCGTTG
>JAABUN010000811.1_pt1 | contig 77157 bp, 86 predicted proteins | sample 5559311 | NCBI WGS metagenome assembly JAABUN01 (sample SAMN10711877, study PRJNA513370) | rock metagenome | isolation source: Antarctica rocks | place: Antarctica: Victoria Land, Siegfried Peak sud | reverse complement strand
TCACGGCGTGGGCCGCGCGCCGGAACGCGGCGATCCGGACGATCGACTGGCAGTTCACGACCGCCGATGCCCGCATCACGCTCCGCCGCCGCTCCCCAGCATTTGACGTGTGACTCTGCACTAGGGCTCTGTCTATGCTGATTTGCTAGGTTCGCTCTTCAGCGAACGACGATTCCTTCCTGTTATTTCAGCAGCGCGACGGGCAGCGCAACGGAGCGAAGTCGAGAAATCTCTCTCGCGTTGGCGTAGCAGTCGATGCGAATCACCCCACTAGCCGGATTGGCTGGAGTGCGCGTCCCGCCACTCGACGAGGGCGATGAGCGGTGACAGATCGTAGTCCGGACCACTTGCGTCCGTGATGATGTGGGTGATTCCCGCGGCCAGGTAATCATCTACCCTTTCGAGCTGCTGGCGGTTGATCTGCGCGGACCGCTCGATCTCCTTCGGATCGCGCCCAACCTTGGCGCACCATTCATCGAGAATGTGGTTCTTCTGCGCGAGGACTTCCGGTTCACCTTGTCCGTTCCAGATCGTCGCGTGTTCAGCGACGATTCTCAACGTGACTTTTTCGCCGCCGCCACCGATGAGAATTGGGAGCGATCCGTGGACTGGACCAGGATTCAACTTGGCAAGCCGGTCCCTGATGATCGGCATGTCCCGATCAAGATCTTTCAGGCGGGAGATCGCGGTTCCAAATTCGAAGCCGTACGCTTCGTAATCACGCTGATTCCAGCCACTTCCAATTCCGAGGATGAAGCGGCCGTCCGAGATATGGTCGATCGTCCGTGCCATGTCTGCGAGCAGGTTTGGATTGCGGTAGCTGTTGGCGGCGACCAGACACCCGATCTGTACCCGTTCGGTGACTTCGGCCATCGCTCCGAAGGAGGACCAGTTGTCCAGGTGGGCTCCGTTCGGATCGCCCGACATCGGGAAAAAGTGGTCCCAGCTGAACAGGGTGTCGGCACCACTCGCGTCTACGGTTTGCCATGCCTGGCGAATCTGGCGATAGGTCGCGTGCTGTTGTTGAACCTGGATTCCGACGCGAATTGCAGTCAATGGTGCGCTCCTTTTTCATTGAGGATGATATGAGTAGGGATTATAGGGGCCCGTCGAGCATTTGCGGGCGTTCCTTTAGTCCCGATATCAACGGTCGATTCGATCAGGGAATCCCCGCCTGTTCAACGCATCCTTTTCCTGCCGCTGTCCAGACCGTCCCATCCCGACTCATGCTGGCAGCGAGGGCGGTATTTCTCGCTCTATCCATCAACGCGGCTCTCGATGGTCGGTCGGAGAAGTCCTCGATTTGGAAGAGTCCAATCGACTGCTACTCTCGAGAGTCCATCGGTCCTGCAATTCCAGGTCGTCTGCCTGATTCGCGTGTCTTGATTTTATGAGCGCATATCCAATTGGTACTAACGTACTGCCGCAACAAAGTGTCCCAGTTTAAGCGATTCGGCGTTTCCTATCCGTTGGTCTGAGGGTCTGTAATGGGCCTGGTTGCGACGCCTGGAACCGGAGCAGGCACAACAGACGCCTTGTAGGCCGCGATTGACTCCAACTGGACTGTGATGGCAGGAGGTCGCATGATAAAGGCGATAGGAAGTGTTGTCGGTCTGGGGTTGGAAGCGAATGATGGTAAACCCGGGAGGGATAAGGGAAGCCAGCGCATCAACGTCAGCTAGGGGGTCGGTTCGATAAACGCGCCTTGGCGATAGGAAAATTCATTTCGACCTGCTTGGCTTCTTTTCGTTTGAACTTCGACGACCTCGTCGGCGTGCCTGGTCTGGTGACGAGGTCGACGCTGGTGCTTTCCGTCCCCGCTACTGGCCTATGCGTCCGTCGATCCGCTCGCGCAACAGGTCGACGTGACCCATGTGGCGGGCATACTCCTCGATCATTCCGACCACCACCTGGCGCAGCGAAATTGACCCTCCACCGCTGCCATGCTGATTCAAGGGATCGTTGCGAGTAATATCCAGACTGGTCGCCTCTGCCACGAACCGCGTGGCGAAGTCCACCTCTGCTCGCCATGCGCCCCACGCCTCCGCAACCACCTGGGGGTCAGGAACAGCGCCATCGAAATCACCGTCAGGGTCGGTGTCGGAGCAGAACAACCGGGGCACGTCCTGTCCATCCATCATCACCCGGAACGTCGCACGCTCCATCTCCGCCAAATGTCGCACCAGTCCCAGCAGCGACATCGTCGACGGCTCGACAGCACGCCGCGCCATAGCCTCCGCATCAAGACCTGAGCATTTCATCTCCAATGTGAGGCGTTGACAGCGCAGGGCTTCGACCAGGGTGGTGCGCTCGTCGCCCAATCTTGGTCCATGCTCACGCGGGTCGTCGTCAGACGGCTTGCCGTCTTCGGTGAACATGTCGGCTCGTCGGGTCGCTTTGCTCATGGTCGTCATCCTCGAAAATCCTCTACCGTAACTCTAGCGAAGCTCATCCGGCACGTGTGAGAGGAGCGAGTGTAAAAATGTAGGATGAGTTCATTCTAGAGCGCGTAGATATACTAGCAGATTGGCATTTTTGTGTGTTGCCGCGTTTTTTGGCGTTTCTCCATAACTCCACCCTTCCATAAATAGAGAACAAAGCCGAGCGATAAAGCGTGTACCTTGCGAGTGTTGGATGCTGTCCAGTACCGACAGGTTTGTCCGCTAGTTTGCAGTAGGGGAGGAGTAGGGTTCACTACCTCTTCCAGCATCATCTCCAAGGTATGTGTCGCTCATGCTTCGATGAAGACCACCAAGCCGACGACCAATGGCAACTCGCAGTGCGAACCTCACGGGGTTTTCGCTGCATTTAAGGTGTCGTGGACTGTGCCAAGCGAACTCTTGAACACCATATTCCGCCGAGGAACAACATTTTTGTTCCGTTGGGCAACGCAGGTTGATCGAGTCGTCTGGATTCCCAATTTGGCTCCGACCAGATAATCAAGGGAACATGGAACGCAGGCCAATTATGGCAGGTGCGCGAGCCAATAGAGCAATTTGGGAAGGGCGAAAATCGCAATCAACCCGTGCGAGGTATCGGGGATGGTGATGAACGTGACTTCGGTGCCGATGTCTCTCTCATGCTGGACGAACTGCTTCGTGATATCGGGATGGACCAACTTGTCAGCATCTCCTTGTGCCACGAAAAGCGGCACGGTGAGGCGGACGGATCCGGGTGTGTTCGCTTCGAGGAGCGTTGCCCACGGCTCCTTGATTGCCGGGTCGTCGATCAGGTAATCACCCACGAGCGGCGTCGCAATCTTGTGGATCTCGGCGTTCTGACCGATCAGGCAGAGAGCAGCCATCCTGGGTGTTGAGGCCACCCCTTGAGGAGTAAGGATCGTGTCGAGATTCGTGCCTGGCGTGCCCGCATACACCGCGTTGTACGACGCAAACGCATAGGAGCCAATAGTGACCCCGGAAACATCGGCGATATCGCTCTTCAGGAGCTCACCGAGATCCGTGGCGGGAGCCGCGACCGCGACTCCCCTCAGATCCAGTTCGGGTGCATATGCGGAAGCCGATTGGCCGGCAAACAGGACCGCCTGTCCGCCCTGCGAATGGCCCCAAAGGACCAGTCGATTACTGCTCTCGGTTTGAGGAATCTGGCGCGCCGCACGAGCGGCGTCCAGGACGTTGTTACCTTCTGTGACGCCGATCAGGTAGGAATCGGGACCCACGGCGCCCATACCTGAATAGTCGGTCGCCACAACAACGTATCCGGCATCCAGCAACTGCCGCAATCCTTCGATCGTATCGAAAGGGTCGATCCCGAGCGATGGCGCGCAGCGCCTGGCTGCTCCGGTGGTTGGATGGCCCCATGAAATGATGGTTCGGCCATTCGCGGGTGCAGTCTTATCGGGCGACACAACCACTCCGGAAACGAGAATGTCCTGTCCCTGCACATCGGTCGAGTGGTAGAGAATCCGCCACTCAAGAGCGCCGTCGGGTGCGCTGAGAAGTTGTTCCGAGCGGAAAAGCAATCCAGGCGACCCAATCGGAAGCGGATCTGGCACCTCGTAGAATGGCGCTTCGATCGACTTTTCGATTGCTCCCTCGGAAAGGCGGCGCTCGACGGTCCAGATATCGCCAGCAACCACGACCGCGAGAACAAACATCGTGGAGACCACGACGAGATGAGACAGGGATTTTGGTCCTCGAAGCCACGTCAGAAGCCCCTGCTTCCAGGTCCGGACGTTTCTCTGAATGGGATCATGCACTGGTTCGAGATTGCTCATGGCGATACTCGCGATAGTGGTTGAACGAGAAAGCGGCGCGGCAGTATTGATCGTTCGCAAGAGCGCGGATGGCAGTTGCTATCACGTTTTGTCCTCTGTGGTGCGAAACTTGTGCGACTTCAATAGATGAAAGCTCAACCCGCGCTCCGGTGCAGTCTCGGGAATCGAATCAGGGTTTATACAAAATCATTGTAGGACATCGGTTGAAATACGTCGATTGAGGAGACCCGATTCGTTCCTGGAGCAGGTGAAGCACGCAACTCGCTGCGACGGCAGCCGGTGGTGCTTTCTCGCTCAATACGTTCCGATTGCTCCTCCGAGTATATACACGCCGCTTCCAGGTCGTTGCGGAGATGGCGATTTGAAAAACGCGTCGACGCCCGATACGAGCCCGAACGAGCCGGCAGCGACGGACCGTCAAGCCCCGAGATCGGCCGCAGGTGTTTTGCTCGACGCGTCGTCCTCCTTGCCGCAAAGTCGAAATGGAACGCGGTGCCTTCTTGCGTCAGGAGCGTGAACAGACTTTGCGGTGCGATCGCGCGATGCGTTCCGACCTGACCTTAGGTGACAGGTTGATACCGAGAATCGTCAACCGATCACTCAGTCTCGTATTCGTGCATTTTCCATATCAAACGGCCGCCCTTGGAACTTGGACAATCAAACGCCTGTTGCCCGCCGAACTTGGGTTTCAATCAGACGACCGAGTCTGCCCGAGTGGCGTACAATCGACTCCATGAATCTTCCGAATCATGTGACTAGCGCGAGTGTGGGCTAACGTCGATGCGTTTCTTGAAACTGGTTTGGCGCGGGTTCCGCGATCTGTTCGATCAGCTGCTGACGTTTGGACTCTATTCCATGCTTTGGTGGGTGTGTACGATCCTTATCGTGCCAGGTCCGCCTGCGACCGTTGCGCTCTTCGCGATGTGTGATCCACGCCGCAAGGTCTCTCAGCCGGATTTCAGCGACGCGGTGCAGGTATTCAGGGGTGCATTTCGGCGCTCGTGGGGGATTGCGATTCTGACGGTTCCTCTCCTTGCGATCCTGCTCTGGAATCTGCTGTTCTTTTCCGGCTCGAATCATCCGCTGATTGCTCTCGTCCCGCTATGGCTGATCATGATTCTGCTTGTGTATATCGTGACGCTCTACGCGTTCTCCGTCGCTGCCACGATGGAGTCGGGAACCCGCAACGCGTTTCGTGGTGCGCTCTTCGTCCTCGTGAGTCGTCCGTTTTTCAGTATCGGTCTAGGTCTGTTCATGCTTGTTCTGGGATCGATTCTCGCGGTGACGGTGCTGCCGCTGATCTTGTTCGGGCCGGCGCTGATGGCCTGCATCGTGAACCGCTTCGCACTGGTTGCGCTCGACGTTCCTGTCATCGACCCGGACTCTCCGACAGATGAACGTCAGGATGAGCGTGAGCGCGGCATAAATCCGGATCGCGGAGTCATTGGACGAATGCGAGGCGACAGTGCCAGGCGACGACACTGAGGCAACGTCAGGGATGACCGAACGCAGCAAACTGATAGCGGCAAAGGACAGGAACAGTCCCAAGCCCCAGGATCTCGTTACGAGCCAATGGCCGCGCACTGATCGTCGGTATCATCGAATCGCGTCCGTGCTTCGGCACCGGCAGCTTGATCTCACGGTCGTGATGGAAGACGTTCACGATCAGCATAACGCCAGCGCCGTCCTTCGATCGTGCGACGGTGTTGGTGTGCTTGATGTGCATCTGGTCTACACGCACGGTGTTCCGCCTCTCAAGGCGCTGGGCGCCACAACTTCGGCATCGGCGGCAAAATGGATTCGTCTCCATTATCACGATTCGATTGAAACCTGTTATGCCCAACTCAGAGAGAAGGGATTCTCGATCTGGGCCACAGCCTTGAATGAGGGGAGTCGCGGCCTGTATGCGCTGGACCTCGTGCGTCCCACGGCGTTCGTGTTCGGCAACGAGATGCGTGGAGTGACCGAGGAGGCGGCCAATCTCGCGGATGGCACCATCTACATTCCGATGCAGGGAATGGTCGAGAGCCTCAATATTTCGGTTGCCTGTGCGGTAACGCTCTATGAGGCGATGCGCCAGCGTCTCCAGTCGGGGAGCTACGAGCAGCCTACGTTGAACGATGTCGAGTTGCACGCGCTCGAAGCTGACTGGCTCAAACGCTAATGCGTGAGGCCCCGAACAGGGATCGGTCGGTCGCGAGATCGACTTGTGGTCGAACGAACAACGGCGCCGGTAGCGGACAGCTACCAGCACCGTTGTTCGTACCGGAATCCCTATGCCGAAGGAATGAGTCGGATACCTCTGGCAAGCGTCAGGGATAGCAGTTGTTCGCTTCCTTCGATCTCGATCCGGATCGGCCCGTCGAACGGCAGATGGTCGACGACGCGAAGGGTGACGCCCGGCTTGAGGCCTAGACCAGCCAAGTGCCGAAGTTGGTCTGCATCCCGGTCGCTTACCCGGCTTACATGACCGGAAACGCCATTGCGAACCTCTGTCAACGAGATATCGTCCATCACCGGCAGGGTCCCGGCCCGGCTGGGAATCGGATCGCCATGCGGATCGAACTGTGGAAAACCGAGTACCCGTTCCATCCGCTGTTCGAGCTCTTCCGAGACATGATGCTCGAGCCGCTCGGCTTCTTCATGAACTTCGTCCCAGTCATATCCAAGCGCTTTTGCCAGGTAAAGTTCAAGAAGTCGATGGTGACGGATCACCTCGAGGGCGACGTTTTTACCGGCGGGCGTCAACGTCACACCGTGATAGCGACTGTGCTTGACGAGCTTCAGTTCGTCGAGTCGCTTCACCATGTTCGTGACCGAGGGACCGCTGAACCCGAGTTCATCGGCAAGCCGCTGTGTGCTCACGGGGGCCCCGTCCAGCTCGAGCCGGTAGGCAGCCTTCAGGTAATCCTCCATTGCCTGGCTGACGCGCATATGTCCGCTTTCGGGCAGCACTTCATCAGATGTCTCGACGGCAGGAATCGCATCCGTGAACTCCGTTGCTTCGTCATTCATCGTTGCCTCCCGTTACGCGGTCCACCGTCATAATGCACTACGCACTCAACCGAACGCGCAAATCTCATGGCATATCGAAAGGAAGATTCTTGGGCATGCCCTTCGGCATCTTTCCCTTCTTCGCCATCTGACTGAACTGACCCATCATCTTCTGCATCTCCTTGAATTGGGAGAGCAGCTGATTGACATCCTGGCGGCTGACTCCGCTCCCACGGGCTATCCGGCGGCGGCGCGCATGCTCGATCTTTTCAGGATGCCGGCGCTCCCAGGGAGTCATGCCCCGGATAATCGCCTCAACCTGTTTGTAATCGTCATCCGAGATCTGTGCCTTGGCCTGCCTCATCTGCTGGCCGATGCCCGGAATCATCTCCATCAGCTGATTGAGCGGCCCCATCTTCTTGATTTTCTGAAGTTGATCGAGGAAATCCTCCAGATCGAAATGACCCTTCATCATGCGATCGGTCATCCGCTGGGCTTCACCCTCATCGGTTTGCTCCTGGGCGCGTTCGATCAAAGAAAGCACATCGCCCATGCCCAGGATGCGACCGGCAAGCCGATCGGGATAGAACGGCTCGAGGGCGTCGAGTTTCTCACCGGTTCCGATAAACTTGATCGGCACACCAGTCACTGCGCGGATCGACAAAGCCGCACCACCGCGCGCGTCACCGTCCATCTTGGTGAGAACGAGCCCCGTCACGCCCAGTTTCTCGTGGAACGCCTCGGCGACGCCGACGGCCTCCTGACCGGTCATTGCATCTGCAACAAGCAGAATCTCGGTCGGATCGACCGCCGCCTTCATCTCCACGAGTTCCTGCATCAGGCGCTCATCGATCTGGAGGCGACCTGCCGTGTCGATGATGACGGGGTTGTAGCCACGCTCGATAGCGAACTTGATCGAGTTTCGAGCAATATCGACGGGATTGGCTGAGGTACCTTCCTCGTAAATCGGGATGTTGACCTGCTTCCCGAGCGTCTGAAGTTGCTTGATTGCGGCGGGGCGATAGACGTCCGCCGCGACGAGCAGCGGATTTCGTCCAGCTTTCCGGAGATGCACGGCGAGCTTGGCGCTATGTGTCGTCTTGCCGGCGCCGTTCAATCCAACCATCAGCAGAATCTGTGGCGGCTTGCTGGGAGCGGCGAGCGGAACCTGTTCGGCCCCAAGCGTCTTGATGAGCTCCTCGTTGACGATGGCAATTGCCGCTTGCGCCGGAGTGAGAGAGCGCATCACGTCCTGCCCGAGCGCTCGTTCTCGAACGGCTGCGACGAACTCCTTGACGACCTTGAAATTGACGTCGGCCTCGAGCAACGCTCGTCGGACTTCGCGCATGGCGTCGTCGACGTCTTTCTCGGTCAATCGGCCCTTCTTGCCGAGACGTCCAAACGTCTCGTTCAATCGATCTGAGAGCGTTTCAAACATATCCTAGAGTCCCTCGCCTTCACTGAAGAACAGCGAATCGACATAGGTGTCGGGTCGGAACTCTGCCATGTCGGTCGCTTTCTCACCAGTGCCAATGTAGGAAATCGGGGTCCCGAGTTCCTTCGCGACCGAGAACGCGATGCCTCCCTTGGACGTTCCGTCAAGTTTGGAGATCATGATATCCGTGACGTCTACCGACTTGGTGAACTCGTGCGCCTGCACAAGCCCGTTTTGACCTGTCGTCGCATCGATGACCAGCAGAACTTCCTGTGGAGCCGCGGCCACCGTCTTCTGCATGATGTTGCGAAGCTTGTGGAGTTCCGCCATGAGGTTGTACTTGTTGTGAAGACGACCTGCCGTATCGACGATCAGGACGTCGGCGTTTCTATTGTGCGCTGCCCGCATCGCATCGAATACGACAGCGCCAGGATCTGCTCCCTGCTGATGGGCGATCACCGGGACATTCAGGCGTTCGCCCCAAACCTTGATCTGGTCGATGGCAGCCGCCCGGAATGTGTCGGCCGCCGCCACGACAACCGTTCGACCGAACTGCTGGTGATAATTGATGAGCTTCGCAATCGACGTGGTTTTGCCGGTGCCGTTGACGCCCACGACCAGAATCACATAGGGAACACCGCGTTGAAGGATTTTCACCTTTCGATTGCGGGTAGCGAGTTCGAGGATCGTGACCATGTCGAGGCGAAGAATCTCACGTGCGTCCGCCGGGTTCACGATGTGATCGGCAGCGACCCGTTTTCTGAGATCGGCAACCAGTTGCTGGCTGACATCCCATCCAACGTCCGCCTGAATAAGAAGCATCTCAAGATCTTCATAAAGCTCTTCGTCGATATCCGCGCGATCGAAAAGGCGCGTAATCTCGCTGAAGACGCCATGACGCGTTTTCTCGAGACCTTTTTCCAATTGGATGTCTGGTTCCGCACGGCGGCGGAAGAGTTTGCGCAGAACCAAGAGAAGGACCTCCTGTGCAGAAGCCGGGCATGGCCCGGCGTTCGATGTCCATATGATGTCAGAGTCAAGGAGGCAGAAATCCCACGGCAACAGCCGTTTGAAATTCACGTGTGATATGGGATAGCCACAAAAGAAGAACCCGCGATTTGACGGACTTTTCTGCTTGTCCAGTATACAACGCGGCATTTCCGGGAACTCATTGAACGGGTAGGTGCTTCGCAGGTAGCGGGCGCTCTGGTAGGATCATGGCCGAACAGGTATAACCCCGTCTTTCCTAGTCCGAATAGGGTCTCTCATGCGTCGATCAGAACTTGTTTTGGCGGTGTACCTGCCTACCGTGCTGCTCGCGGTCGGGCAAGGCGTGCTCCTGACAACCTTGCCGTTCCTTGGAACGGAGATGGGTCTGGGACTTCAGACCATCAGCATTATTGCCTCGGCTGCGGCGCTGGGAACGCTCTTTACGGATGTTCCCGCTGGTGCGCTGCTTCATCGCATTGGACTTCGCAGATCGATGCTGATCGGCGCCTCGATGGTGGTGATCGGGACGATGAGTCTGGTGCTACCGCTCTCGCCGGTGATGATTACCGCTCTGCGTGTGCTGGCAGGGATCGGTACGGCGTTGTGGGAACTCTCGCGCCATTCGTTTATCACGCAGGCGATTCCTCCCAGCGAACGTGGTAGGGCAATTTCGATGTTCGGCGGGCTGAATCGGGTCGGCATGTTTGGCGGGCCGGCGCTGGGCGGCCTGATCGCGACGATCTGGGGTGTTCACGCATCGTTTCTGGTCACCGGTCTGATGGCAAGTGCAGCGCTGGCATCGGCAATGATCTTCATGTCGCCGGAGCATATGCAGAGAATGATGTACGCCGGTTCGGCGCGCAGTCGCTGGGGACTTGTCCGGAAAACTCTGCGTGAGCATTCTGGTGACATGGTTGCCGCGTCCATTGCGCAACTCTTCGCTCAGATGATCCGCACAGGACGCCAGCTGCTTGTGCCTTTGTATGGCGCGACGCAACTTGGATTGAGTCTCGGTCAGGTCGGTCTCGTCCTGACCGTTTCATCGCTGGTCGATGTGTCCATGTTCTTTCCAGCGGGGATCATCATGGATCGTTTTGGCAGAAAATTTGCATCCGTGCCGAGTTTCGCCATCATGGCGATCGGGATCGGGCTCGTTCCCTTTGCGACATCGTTCTATACCTTGATGGTGGTTGGAGTGGTGATCGGCCTAGGCAATGGACTCGGCTCGGGTTCGATGATGACCCTCGGTGCTGACCTCGCGCCGGCAAAGGCCACCGGTGAATTTTTGGGAATCTGGCGTCTCATCGGTGACATTGGTGGCGTCGTGGGCCCGCTCACCGTCGGTATTGTCGGTCACACGCTGGGTTTGAGAGGAAGCGCCATCTTCCTGATGATGGCAGGGTTGCTCTCTTCTGCTATCTTGCTGACACTTGTCAAGGAAACTCGGCAGTCCACCGTGACCATCAAGACATCATGACATGACCTCATGATGAATCGCTTCACACTGGAAGGAACTTCACCATGCCTCTCGTTGCTGCACAGATCGCACCGCACGGATTCGCGCTGATCCACGATCTCAGCGATGACGCCGAAGGCGGATTGGCTACGCGCAGCGCAATGGAAACGGCCGGTAGACTTTTCGCGGATGCCGGCGTTGACGTCATCGTCCTCGCGGGACCCCATGGCGTCCGGGTCGACGGCGCGATCTGCATCGACAATGTCGCAAGAGGTGCGGGCTCACTCACACGTGGTGCTCGCACCGTGGAAATGAACGTGCCGTGCGACCGTGATCTGGCCCTCGAGATCGATCGCCGGTGCCACGAGGCGGGGGTTCCCACTGCACTCGCGGGATATGCCGGCAACCGATCGGATCAGAGCGTGATGCCGATGGATTGGGGTGCAATGACTCCTTTGTGGTTCAACGGTCACGGTCAGAATCGGACCGGATATGGAACGGTGCTGGCACCGATACCAAGCGACGATCACGGACCGCTGGTTGTTTTGATCACCCCCAGTCGCACGTTGTCGAGGCAGACAATGGTTGATTTCGGTCGAGTTCTTGGTGAGACATTCCGCGATGATCCTCGCCGTATCGGATTCATCGCATCCTGCGATTGGGGCCACGCGCACACGGAGAATGGCCCATATGGCTACCACCCGGCTGCAGCCGAGGTAGACAACAAGGTCGTCGAAGCTGTCAAGGCCAACGAGCTGTTTTCCCTGATCGATCTTCCGGAAGAGGATGTCCAGAATGCAGCCATCGACGGTCTCTGGCAAACGCTGATGTTGGCTGGAATCTCGCAGACCACCCCATTGCATGGCGATCTGATCTCCTATGAGGTTCCCGGCTACTTCGGCATGATCGTGGCTACCTACACGCCGACCGCTGCCGGATAGGCTTGTTTGATGATCGAGCCACGCTATCACCTGATGATCAAGGACATTCAACTCGACGAGCGACCTCGCGAGCGGTTGATGGCCTATGGTGCGGCATCGCTGAGTACGACCGAACTGCTCGCAATCATCATCAACGTGGGTATCGTCGGGGAGTCGGTGACATCGCTTTCCCAACGATTGCTCACCGAACAGGGTGGTCTTGCTGGTTTGCTCAAGTTGGACGTAACCGAGCTCGCGCAGGTTCGCGGAATCGGCCCCGCGAAAGCGACAAAAATCAAGGCAGCACTGGAGATGGGCAGGCGGCTCGCCGCCACCTCGACGGACGAACGGCCCAGGATCGAATCGCCCGAGGATGTCGTTCGCATCGTCGGGGTGGAGATGAGTGCACTCGATCAGGAACAACTGCGGGTTCTCTTGCTCGATACCAAGCATGGAGTGCTGGCGACACGGACCGTCTATCAGGGGAGTGCCAACCAGGCTATCGTTCGGGTTGGCGAGCTCTTCCGCGATGCGATTCGCCATGCAGCGGTTGCCGTCGTTCTCGTTCACAACCATCCTTCGGGCGATCCGACGCCATCTTCTGCCGACATATCGATGACGGCTGAAGTGGTCGAAGCGGGGAAGCTTCTCGATATCACCGTCATCGATCACATCATCATTGGTCATGGACGTCATTCGTCGTTGAAGCGTCTGGGTCTTGGATTTCCGAGTGAACGTCGCTGAATCAACCGTCAATGATCAGAAGGACACATTCTCCATGGACACATCCTCTATGGGCTTCGGCGTCACCGGTGCTCTGGATCTCGATATCATTCGCCGCCTCGCGCCGAGGGTCGAAGCAGCCGGGTTCAGGACACTCTGGATCAACGACACGCCTGGCGGCGATTCTCTCGCAGGGCTACGTGCGGCAGCGGCGGTCACTACCACGCTGAAGCTCGCGAGTGGAGTCATTCCGCTCGATCGGAGGCCCGCAGAGAACATCATCTCGAGCGTGACGTCTCTTGAAATCCCGCAAGACAGGCTCATTCTGGGCGTCGGAAGCGGCGGGGCGTATCCGGCATTGCGTCTCGTTCACGGGGGGGTCGCAGAATTGCAGGCGCGATTCGAATGTCGTGTTGTGGTTGGGGCACTGGGACCCAAGATGCGGAGACTGGGTGCGACGGAGAGCGCTGGGCTGCTGCTGAACTGGCTGACTCCAGCGGCTGCCGCGCTCGTGCAGACTGAGATGGAGCACGACACCCGCGAAGCCGGGAAGGATCCATCCTCGGTTACGCTCTACATTCGCGTTGCATATGGAACAGAAGCTACCGAGAGATTGCGCGGTGAAGCCAGTCGTTATGGGCAGATCAAGGGATACGCTGCGAACTTTGCGCGCTTGGGGATCGATGGTCTGCAAGCGTCGGTCTTCGCCGACGATCCCGCTGCCATTCGTGCCGGGCTCGACGCCTATGCAGGTACCGTGAATGAAACCGTAGTGCGAGCGATCACTGCAGGTGACAGCCTCGCTGAAATGACCGAGCTTCTGGACTTGATCGCCTCCTGAGTGCAATTCCTGCATTGGGGTGAGATGTTCGTGTGTCAGATGAAGGATCGATATGGAATCCCATTGCCCGTGCGGCAGCTCAAGGCAGAAGTGGTAGAATCGGAAATCTTGGGAAGAGAAACCTCGTGTTCTCTCCATCCCGGTGCGTGAAGCCCCAAAGTTGTTTTCGCCGATCCCGAATCGGAGAGGTATCGCGTGCCCAAACAGGTTGGAATTGATCTCGGTACAGCAAATGTGCTGGTCTATTTGCGTGGAAAAGGTATCGTCATCAACGAACCTTCCGTTGTGGCGATTTCTGCGAAGGATGGGAAAGTCAAGGCCGTTGGCCTTGAGGCTCGTAACATGCTCGGTCGGGAACCTCGCGACACCATCGAGGTCGTCCGGCCCATGCGTGATGGTGTGATCGCGGATTACATCGTTACTCAGAAGATGTTGGAATATTTTATCAATAAGGCATGCGGCAGGTTTTCGCTGATCCGCCCGGATGTCATGATCTGCGTACCCGCTGGCGTAACGGGAGTCGAGCGCCGCGCGGTCCGGGATGCTGCGCTCAAGGCTGGCGCCCGACACGCGTATCTAATCAGTGAGCCGCTTGCTGCCGCGATCGGCGCGCGTATTCCGGTTGCCGATCCTTCGGGCAACATGATTATCGATATCGGCGGTGGAACTACCGAAGTGGCCGTGATCTCCCTGAATGGGATCGTCGTAGCTCGCTCGCTGAGAGTCGGTGGCAACCGATTCGATGAAGCGATCAGCAATTACATCAAGCGAAAATACAATCTGCGGGTTGGGGAACGGACTGCAGAAGAAGTAAAGATCGCGATCGGGTCGGCAATGCCGCTCGAAGAAGACAAGGTCATGGAAGTCCGCGGTCGGGACGAGGTTGCTGGCCTTCCCCGAACGATTCAGATTCATGCCAACGAAGTGACCGATGCGATTACGGAGCCACTCGAGGCGATTATCGGCGCGGTTCGCGCGGTTCTGGAAGAGACGCCGCCGGAACTCTCCTCCGATATCATCGACAAAGGCATGATTCTCACGGGTGGCGGTGCACTGCTTCGCTATCTCCCTGATTTGCTGACCGAAGTTACCGGCGTACCCTGCTACGTTGCCGATGATCCACTCTCATGCGTGGCCATTGGAACGGGTATGGCGCTCGAACACATGGACATTCTCCGTGATAGCCTTGAGGAGCCATAACCTCGTATCGTTGAGGCAAGCGCAAGTATCTGTTCAGTGTGGATAAGCCTTCCGACGGTCCCGCAGCAATCTGGAGGTCGAATACAGCCATGTTACGTACACGGGATTTCAGACTCAAATCGTCATCGGTAGCGAAGTGCGTCGTAGGCGTCGTCCTCATGGTGTCACTGACTGCCTGTGGGTCAATTGGAGGCGATTCGAAGGAAACCCCGCCGGCTCCAACTGCAACGATCTCGCCAACTCAGGTTCCGGGTGCATCTCCCACCGTCGAATTGAGTGCGGCCACGTCCACTCCTCTGCCATTAGTGACTTTGGAACCAAGTCCCGCGATCGCGGCTTCAGCTGCCGCCAGCCCTGCGACCACAAGTTCCTCGAATACACCCTCGAACGAGTCCATTGTGACGTCCATCATTGGTGTGATTACAACGTCGATTGCGAACTCGGGTGCTTCGGGAGCAGCATCGACGCCAGTCGGTGATTCGACTCCAACTGCTGCAACGCCAATGTCTGAAGCAACACCTGTATCCGCATTGTCGGTCACCAGTTGTCAACCCGACGAGGTACCTCCGTTCACGGGAACAAGTGCAGAGTATGTCGTGACAGAGGAGCTGAACTTCCGCGCGGGCCCTGGGTCGGACTGCGATCCGATCGGCGTTCCTCTTGAAGCTGGTACGCAGCTCACCGTGATCAGTGATCCGGTTGTGCGGGAAGACGATACCACCCGCTGGGTGCAGGTCAGTGTTGATGGTGAGATAGGATGGGTTTCGCTGGAGTTCATCTCACCCTCTTGAGCAAGACCATTGCTCGTCCATGGAAAGTGCCATTGCGGTCTGAACAGCGCGATGGCGGTTTCATTGGGTAGCGGGAACCGGGTCTCTGATTGCCGATAGGCCAGTGGGCCGGCAGGCAGGCATGTCTCCTTGTTCGATACCCACTTTTGGGAAGGATCAGCGACGTGAATTTTCCTCGGGAGAGTGGAGTTCTTCTTCATCCAACGTCTTTGCCGGGACCGCACGGAATCGGCGATTTGGGCGAAAGCGCATACCTGTTTGTCGATTGGCTGGAGAGAGCTGGCCAACGACTCTGGCAGGTGATGCCTCTCAACCCGACGGGCTTTGGGGATTCTCCCTACTCGTCTCCGTCTGCGTTTGCCGGAAACCCCTTGCTCATCTCTCTTTCGTCGTTGAGCGAGGATGGCCTCCTTACCCCTGAAGAGCTTGTGTCATCTCCTGAGTTTCCAGCTCACAAGGTTGACTTCCAGGCGGTGGTTCCGTTCAAGCAGAAGATGTTGCATGTGGCGTTCGATCGGTTCCAGAGCAGAACGTCAGTTACTCCTGATCACGACGTTCACCGTTTCTGCGCAGATCAGGCCCATTGGCTGGACGACTATGCATTGTTTGTTGCGATAAAGGAAGCCCATGGAGGGGTCTCCTGGCGTGATTGGGAAGGTCCGATCCGCATGCGTGATGCGGAGGCAATTCGCGAATGGACGGATCGTCTCGCGACCGAAATTCGCTACCACAAGTTTGTGCAATTCCACTTCAGTCGCCAATGGGATCAGCTGCGAGCGTATGCAAATCAGCGCGGCATCAGAATCGTTGGAGATGTTCCCATCTTTGTCGCGGACGATAGCTGCGACGTGTGGACCAATCGGAAGTTGTTCAAGTTCGATGAAGACGGTGAAGCGGTTGACGTCGCAGGTGTTCCACCAGACCCGTTCTCGGCAACGGGCCAGATATGGGGGAACCCCGTTTTCAACTGGCCGGAGATGAAAAGAGACGATTATCGCTGGTGGCGGAGGCGGACCAGGGAGCTCCTGCGGATGGTGGATGTGATTCGAATCGATCACTTCCGCGGGTTTGCGGCAGCATGGGTCGTCCCGGCGTACGCGGAAACTGCCGCTCTCGGGCATTGGGAACTTGCTCCCGGGGGCGAAGTTTTCGCCGCAATTCGCCGTGATCTTGGAGAGGTCCCGATCATCGTAGAGGATCTGGGGGTCATTACCCCGGATGTCATCGCGCTGCGCGAGATTCTCGGTTTCCCTGGGATGAACGTGCTGCAATTCGCATTCGACGGGAGGGCTGACAATGTCTATCTCCCCCATAATTACGTGCGGAATTCGGTCGTATATACCGCAACTCATGACAATCAAACGAGTCTCAGTTGGTTCTGGTCGCAGTCCGACGTGGAGCGGGAGTCAGTTCAGGCATATCTCGGCGTGTCCGGTGATGATATTGCATGGGACCTGATTCGGTCTGCTCTGGCATCGGCCGCGAATGTGGCGATTCTTTCCATCCAGGATATTCTCCGTCTTGACGATTCAGCGCGGATGAACGTTCCTGGACAGGCCATCGGCAACTGGTCCTGGAGATACGTGGCATCCCAGCTCGAACCTGGTCTCGCCGATGGGTTGCGTCTGCTCACGACGACCTACGGTCGGATTGCAGAGGAGAATGGTACTGAACGCGGGCGAAATGCATGGGATTACACGCACCCCACTTCAGGTGTCCGCGCTCACGATCCTTTTGCCAAGGAAGCCGGGGAGAGGGAACCTAGTCTTTGAGAATATGAAGTCAATTCCGATGCGAAAGTGGCAGGTTACGTGCGGGGCTTCAATCATTGGGGCTTCGTTGCAAGGCCGGAATTGCCTTTCAGGGAGGAACACATGCCGTCTGCTGGTGCTTTTACATTCGTCCTTCACAGTCATTTGCCATACGCCCGCCAGTCAGGCATGTGGCCACATGGCGAAGAATGGCTGCACGAGGCGATTGCCGAAACCTACCTTCCGCTGTGGGATGTGCTGACCGATCTAGCCGACGAGGGATTTGATTTCAAGATCACCGTGAGCGTCACACCGATTCTTGCAGAGCAGTTGGCCGATCCGCTCGTTCGCGAGCATTTCATCACCTATGCGGAGGAGCGCGCCGCGTGGGCGGCGGATGATATCGGTCGATTCGAGGCGTCCGGGGACGTCCAACGTCGCAAACTCGCCGTCTATTACCATCACTGGTACTCCCGGCGTCTTGCCAACTTCAGGGACAGGTACGAGACCGATCTGCTGGGAGCCTTGAAAGATCTTCAGGATCGAGGCTTCGTCGAAATCTCGACAAGTGCCGCGACACATGGATATCTTCCACTGTTATCGCGTGACTCGTCGATCTTCGGCCAGATCCAAACGGGCGTAGACTCGTATCAGCACCATTTTGGGCGGAAGCCCAAGGCAATCTGGCTTCCCGAATGTGCATATCGTCCAGCCTACGACGAAGACGCTGCCGATGGTACCGTCGTGCGGCGACCCGGCATCGAATCCTATCTGGAGGCTCAGGACATACGCGTCTTCTTTTCGGAAACTCATACGGTCGAAGGTGGCAGGCCAGTCGGCAAGGCAGCCGGTGATGCGATCGGGCCGTATGGCGAGATCGCTCGTCGATACGTTGTCGAGGATTCCTCTGAAGAACAGTCACAGCCAGGCACAACGTATCGAGCGTATTGGGTAGGCGATGCCCCTGGTTTGGTAGCGGTGCTGGGCCGGAACAACCGGACCGGAGAGCAAGTCTGGTCAGGTGACTTCGGCTATCCGGGAGACGCCGCATATCGAGAGTTTCATCGCAAGGATGCAACGTCGGGGATGCAGTACTGGGCGATTGGCGGACCAGGCGTCGATCTTGACCAGAAGCCGGAATACGATCCCGACCGCGCTGCGGAGCGCATCGCCGATCATGCCCGGCACTTCGTGAGTCTGGTCGAAGAATTGCTGGTAGCATACCGCGATACGACCGGCGAGTATGGAATCATTTCATCCAATTACGATACCGAATTGTTCGGTCACTGGTGGTTCGAGGGTGTTTCCTGGTTGAAGGCCGTATTACGGGGCCTTGCCGCGTCGGAAGCAGTCGATCTCACCTCCGCATCGACGTTCGTTGACGAGCACGATCCGAAACGGGTGATCAACCTGCCTGAGTCGAGCTGGGGATCAGGCGGCACTCATTTCACATGGCTTAACGTTGACACCGAATGGATGTGGCCAATCATTCATGCAGCAGAAATCCGCATGGAAGAGCTGGTTGCGTCCTTCCCGGATGCGGAGGGCGACCAGCTGGACGTGCTCAATCAAACGGCGCGTGAACTCCTCCTGCTTCAAAGCAGCGATTGGCCCTTTCTCGTCACGACCGGACAGGCGAAAGAGTACGCGGTCGAGCGATTCAATGGCCACGTCAGCCGTTTCGAGTACCTCTCGTCTGTCGCAGATCTTAATGCCGAGTTGCAGCCCGCCGATCGGGAACGGATCGATGCCTTGAAGTACAAGGACAACCCGTTTGGACACGTCGATTACCGGGTCTTCGCTGCCCGACAAGGGAGTGCTGCACTCCGGTAAAGACGAACACCGCAATGCATGACGGTGCAGACGGTGCAGGATGAATAATGAGGGTAGTGCCGAATCTCTTCGGCACTACCCTCATATCGTTTCATGGAGGTCAGGACGCGGGCTTTCCGCGTACAACGACGTCCTTGTCGAACCTGACAGGGATGCGCCCGCTCCATGGTCCCTGCTTGGTTCCCTGAAGCCAAGGTTTTTGGACGAAACGTTGAATCCAATAGCCGAGTGGAATGTACACCGCGTTGTCCAAGAGGAGCTTCTCTGCCTGCTGATACGTTGCATTTCGGACGCCCGCGTCGCCGCTCTTTGCGGCCTCGCTCAGCAGGGTATCGAACGTCTTCGAATCCTTGCCAGGGTCGAAATCGCCGCTCTGTGCAATATCCGCCGCCCAGTTGAACCAGCCATTCATGAACGGCGAGGAGGAAGCACCAACCTTGCTCAAGAACGCAGGCGAATCAACATCGGGCCACCACCACACAATATCGAACTGACGGCCTCCATTGTCTTTCTGCTGAGAGGCGATTTGATCGAGTGTCAACGATGTATCCTGTCGGATCACGATGCCGCAATTGTCCTGGATCATCTTCAGGAGCGCGGCGTGACGCTGCTGATCGTCAACCGAATCGGTCGCGGGTTGAAAATAGACGATGTCGGCGGAACTCTCTGCAGGATTGAACTTTGCATCGGTCAGTAATTTTTTCGCCTCGTCTGGTGCGAAGGCGATCCCTTCCGGAGGGGTGTAATCCGCAATGTTCGCCGTCACCGGTGCCGTGAATGGTCCGGCAGGAGCAAAGCTTCCTCTCCAGATATCGTTCGCCCACGAACCTCGATCGATCGAGGCGGCCACCGCTCTCCGAATGCGCACGTCATCGAAGGGTGGCTGGCTGAAGTCGAGACCAATCGCGATCGTCGATCCTTGGGAGCCGATGGTTTGCAGCTCGGCCTTTCGGGTCTCATCTGCATTGACGGCATCGTACTGAGAAAGCGGCACGTCGGCGGAGACGATGGCACCATCTCCGTATTGCTGGAGCGCGACTGTCTCCGCATCGTCTCCACTCAAGATGACCCACGTGACCTTCACCAACGACGGCGAAGGATCGTCCCAGTAATTCTCGTTGGGTTCCATCGTGATGTGGTCGTCATCAACGAATTCGGTGAACCGCCATGCACCCGCGCCCGCGTTCGACACGAATGGATTCGGTACACTTGCATCCGCCAAGACATCGCCGTCGACAATAGCCCACACAAACGTTGCAAGGTACGAAGGGAACGATCTCTGCGGCATGCCAAGCGTGATCTCCAGCGTCTCGGCGTCTTTCGCAATCAGACCAATCTCCGTGCTTTTTCCGGTCGTAAACTCTGCGAATCCCTTGACCGGTTCCATGAACGCGGACATCGGTGAAAGTGCAGACGGCGAGAGTGCCCGCTTCCATGAGTTGATGAAATCATCAGCAGTTACTTGACGGCCGGACGCGAACTTCACGCCTGATCTGAGTTTGGCAGTCCAGATCGTTTGGGTGTCGTCGGCGATGACCGATTCCGCCAGATCGTTCTCAACTTGACCATTTTGGTTGAACCGCAGGAGTCCGGACCAGACGTGTGGAAACAAGGTCCAGAAGGGTCCCCAGTTCCCTGACCGGTGTGGGTCGAGTGAGACAGGTTGCCCATAGGGAAGGAATGGGATGGAGATTTCGACATCCGTCTGGACCTCGTCTTGTCCGAGCGAGTGTGCTGCGCTGGATGCCGAACCGAACGCGGCGGCATCACTGATGGGGAACGCTCCGGCGATTGTCGCCATTCCTGCAACAGCTGCCGTACTGCGTACGAGATTGCGTCGTGTGATTGAGAGTGAGTCCTGCGACATGGGGACCCGGCTTGCCGATCGTGCTGGCGGTTGCGGTGTAATCGACATGAATGCTCCTTCTCCGAAAGCGAGGGAATGCTCGCGGCATCAACTTGCCATGGACGGCCGGTATCGCACTACTCGTTCAACGACTCACGCATCGTTTTCGTTACGGCAACTCGTACCCATACGTGCGGGAACCTGCTTCTTCCAGGAACCTGGTCAGCAATGTGACGCACGCATCGATGTCGGCGATGCTCGCGGTTTCGTTGACGGAATGGAGATAGCGCGTTGGGACGGAGATCGTGATCGCCGCAGCCCCAGCCTGTGACAACTGCATGGCTGCCGCGTCGGTTCCGCCTCTCGGCAGGATCTCCATCTGATAGGGAATTCCGTTCGCCTCGGCGATGTCTCGCATGTCTTCGACGAGTTTGGGATTGCTCAGGTGTGAACTGTCCATGATCTTGATCGCAGCTCCGGCATGCAGCTTCGTGACGGTTGCGTCCGGTGCTGCACCAGGAATGTCGCCGGCCAGAGTGACATCGAGGGCGATGCCGATGTCCGGGCGAACGCCGAACGCGGCGGTTCCCGCACCCCGAAGCCCTACTTCCTCCTGAGTCGAAGCTACGGCAAAGATATCTGCGGTATGCCGCCCCACCTGCCTGATCGCCTCGAGCATCACGTACAGCCCCACGCGGTCGTCTAGCGCCTTGCTCACCACGTTCTCTCCGACCACAACGGTATCGCGATCCAGCGTTACCATGTCACCGATTGCGACGTTCTTGCGGACAGCATCAGCAGGGAGTCCAAGATCCAGGAAGATGTCCTCTATTTTGACATCTCGTGGATCGCCTGGTTGCAGGAGGTGGATTGGCTTGGTTCCTGGTTGAACGAGCGCCGCAAGCGTATTGCCGGTTCGTGTGTGTACCTTGGCCCGTTGGGCAACGAGCACGCGAGGATCGAACCCTCCGACGGGTTGGATGCGGACGAAGCCGCCATCGTCGATATATTTGACGAGAAAGCCAATCTCGTCCATGTGCGCCGAGATCATTACACGCGGACCACTGGAGCCACGCTTGATTCCGACAAGATTCCCGAGTGGATCGACGCTCAGTTCATCGACGAGCGCCTTCATCTCTTTGGCAACGGCATCTCTCACGAGGTCCTCGCGAGATGGTATTCCCTCGACCTGACAAAGTGCTCGCAGGAGTTCGATATTTGCCACGCACCTGATCCCTTCGCTACCGCCCGTTGATTGCGTATTCATGCTGAAGGCAGCTTACTCCAAGAGCATAAAGAAAGGGGGAGGCGACCGATGTCGCCTCCCCCTTTCCACCAATCGACCTGAACGAAATTACTGGCCGATGAGAATAATCGTGCTGGTGGCGTTCATCCCATCTTTGACATAAGAGGCGGTGCCCACCGATTGAACGTTGATCGAAGAGGTGACGCTCGCGGGTGACGCCTCAGGAGTGGCAGCTCCGAAGAAGTCCTCGCAGGCGGTGCCATCATAGTCGCGATCGAGGTCGAAGTTCGAGAACTGATCCTTGTCGTAAGCAGCCTGGGCTGCCTCCTCCGAAGAGAATTTGGCGCAGTCAGGTGAGTTGTCCTCAATGGTCGATGTGCTGGTCAGCGCGCTCGATGCGTCATCGATGAGCGGCAGCAAGCCCTGGATATAGATGAAGCTGATTGCAGTTGCATCTTTCGGAAGCTGCGCGAGGGTGTCCTTGTAAACGGCATTGTCGGCAAGTGACTCGGTCGGCCCCTTCAGGTACGCGTCCACGCCATCGCTCGTTCCGATCAGCAACTGCCCGTTCACCACCCCAAATTCCACGGAGACGGGAAAACCAGAGCCCTTCAGATTGATCGACGTGATGCTTGATCCTCCTGCTTCACGCGATGTGAGGACATCGTTGCCGAGCAGCGACGAAAGGATGAAGGAGATTTTTGAAGCGACGTCCGAAACCTTTGTCGGATCGGCGGTGTCGGTAACCAGGATCGCGGAGATCTTCGGGTTGGAACCCGTAACGTCACTCGCTGAAATGGCCATCCCGAACTCACCGGTCAACTGGTCGAGGAAGTCTGACTTAATATTGAATCCGATGACACTCGCGGCTTGCTGGAAGATCTTGGCTGACGACTGCTCCATGCTCTCGGGAGTACCGCCCATTGGTGTGGCAACTGAATTGGTGGAACCAAAGCCCACCAACGCTTGTGCAAATACCAGCCCGAGGGAATCAAGGAGGCCATTCTGTTTGATGTCATTCCCGTTCGCGTAGAACAGGGAGTCTCCCGGAACCTTGCGTGCAAAGTCGCCAGAAAGCGGCTTGGCATCGGCAGCCGGACCGCCATCTCCTGCAATGCTGAGCGTGTCCAGGCGGAATCCGGCCTGGTCTGCCCAGAATGCGAAGCCTGTCACCGCGTCTAGCTGGGAGAGTGATATCTGATCCAATGTCGCCGTATAGCTGGGATCCTGAGTCTTGAGTTGGCTAAGAACTTCAGTTCCATTGATCAGACCGAAGGAGATCCAGTCCGCATTCAGACCACTTTTTAGGCTCTTGAAGGATGCGTCGTCAGCGAGGCTTGGAACATCTCCATTCGCCGTATCGATGATCGGGAATAGATCATCGGCGATCGTCGCAACGACGATCGAGTCACCCACGCGTGCGATAGCCTCACCTGCATCGCTTGGGTCCGCAGGTGTGATCACCTGGATGTCGATACCACCATGCTTGACTATGGTGGTCTTTCCACCACTGAGCATGTCATCGAGTTGCTTCTGGAGAGCGGCTGGATCCGGATTCTGGAAAATGACCGCAAATCCAGAGGGAACGTTTCCGGTTGTGATCGTGGAGGGATCAGTGGCCGCGCCGCTGACGTCGCCCGTGAGCGTATCCAGTGAAAGGTCCCCGGTCGCCGGGAGGGTAGAAAGAATCAGTGCCGCATGGCCGCCAAGGTAATTGTCTACCTGATCTCCGGCAGACGCGCCATCGATTCCGCTTTGATTGAGTGCCTCCGAGAGACCGGCACGATCGAGCAGTTCGCTGGAAAGTTTCCACTGAGCAGAAGTCTGATCGAGATTGATGCTCACATATGCAAGCGCCGAGGCAGGTGTCAAAGTTGCTGTGGTATCAGCGGTTGAGGTCACCTGCGCAGCGCCGATGGGCGCCGCGCCGAGCGCAAGTGCAGTCGACAGCATGCTTACCGTCAGCAAGACGACGAGCGCGAAGGAAATACTTCGATTTTTCACTGTTGGGGGTTCTACCTGAGTTGGCAAGATTTTGACTCCTTCTTGGCGTGGCAAATGAGATGATGACCCGGTGCGCGTTGGTGACAATTTCCCTCTCGATTTCGCCGACACTTTGCGTTTGGGAGATGTCACACGTCTTCGCCCTTTTACCTCACGACGCTGCATGGAGTGTGACACCGTGCCTGGTTCCTGAAAAGCTGCAAGACGTTTCAAGACGTTGTCGCTCGCTTCGCTCCTGAAGTGACCAGCTTGACGCTGAAGATTATTCCTGAATCCGCTTGTCAAAACTCGTGGCGAAGCTGAAGACGATCATGAAGAGGCATACGAGCGCTACCATCACAGCGATGACGAACCCTATGGTAACAAGGGAACTGGCGATACCGAACAGGATGTCCATTGTGACTCGTCACTCCAATACGTCTGATCGATTGTCATCATTTTCCATTATAGCGTCTCCCACGGCAGGAATTGCGTTTTGGATCAAAATGGAAACGGGTCGGGTTTCAACTGCGAAGCCCGACCCGTTTTGTTTGTGTTGCGAGTTCAGTTACGCGACCAGAGGAGCGGCTGACATCGCGCCCTGGAATTGCAGCGAGCCATCACTGACATCGACCCGGATTTCTTCGCCTTCGTGAATGTTTCCGTTCAGAAGCTTCATCGCCAGTGGATCGAGCAATTGCTTTTGAATGACCCGCTTCAATGGACGAGCTCCGAACATCGGATCGTAGCCGAGAGTGGAGATGAGTTCCAGCGCTTCGGACGACAGGGTTATCGACATCCTCCGCTCGGTGAGACGTCTGTTTACCTGATCCAGTTGAATCGCGACGATTTCCCGGATCTGATCCCTCGTCAGCTGGCGGAAGATGATAATCTCATCGATCCTGTTCAGGAACTCGGGCCGGAACGCGGCGCGCAAGGCTTCCATCACCCGATGCTCATTCGCCTCCTTATCCCCTGAAGCGGCAGTGAGATAGCCCGAGCCGAGATTGCTGGTCATGATGATGACCGTATTTCGGAAATCCACCGTCCGTCCCTGGCCGTCCGTCAACCGTCCATCATCGAGAATTTGCAAGAGAACATTGAAGACGTCCGGGTGAGCTTTTTCGATCTCGTCGAACAGGATCACGCTATAGGGGCGTCGACGGACGGCTTCCGAAAGTTGGCCGCCCTCCTCATAGCCGACGTATCCGGGAGGTGCACCGATCAAGCGACTGACCGCATGTTTCTCCATGTATTCCGACATGTCGACGCGAATCATCGCCTGCTCGCTATCGAACATGAACTCCGCGAGCGCTCGAGCCAATTCCGTCTTGCCGACGCCGGTTGGGCCAAGAAAAATGAAACTCCCCATCGGTCGATGAGGGTCGGACAATCCGGACCGTGCACGACGAATCGCGTTTGATACTGCTTCGATTGCCTCGTCTTGGCCGATCACCCGATCGTGGAGACGCTCTTCCATATGGACGAGCTTCTGGATCTCGCCTTCAAGCAGTCGGTTGATCGGGATCCCCGTCCAACGACTAACCACCTCGGCGATATCCTCGGCGTCGACTTCCTCCTTGAGAAGCTTGCCCGAGGACTGCAGACGGGCCAGCTTCTGTTCCTCTTCCCTGATTTGCTCGTCAAGATCCTTGAGCTTGCCATACTGAAGCTCGGCAGCCTTGTTGTAGTCGTAGGCTCGCTGTGCCTGCTCCATCTCGACCCGCGTGCGGTCCATTTCGTCGCGCAGCTCGGAGATTGCATGGATCGCCTGACGTTCCTGATCCCACCGGGAACGGAGCGCATCTCGCTCTTCCTTGATGTTGGCAAGCTCTCGCTCGAGCGTGGCGAGGCGGTGCTGGGACGCGTCGTCCTTTTCCTTGCGCAGCACTTCGCGTTCGATTTCAAGCTGCATGATTCGTCGCTCGGCTTCATCAAGCTCGACCGGCATCGAGGTGATTTCCATGCGAAGCTTGGAAGCTGCCTCGTCGACGAGATCGATCGCCTTGTCGGGAAGAAAACGATCGGCGATGTATCGGTCCGATAGCGTGGCCGCCGCGACGAGTGAGGAATCGAGAATTTTCACTTTGTGGTGAATTTCATATCGCTCGCGAAGTCCACGCAGAATGGAGATGGTGTCTTCCACGCTTGGCTCACCAACCATGACCGGTTGGAATCGGCGTTCCAGCGCGGCGTCCTTTTCGATGTATTTCCGGTATTCATCCAGCGTCGTTGCGCCGATTGCGTGCAATTCTCCCCGTGCCAGCATCGGCTTGAGCATGTTCGAGGCATCCATCGAGCCTTCTGCGGCACCCGCCCCGACGACGGTATGCAACTCGTCGATGAACAGAATGATCCGTCCACTCGAAGACTCGACTTCCTTTAGAACAGCCTTGAGCCGCTCTTCGAATTCGCCTCGGAATTTCGCGCCAGCGATCAGTGCGCCCAGATCGAGCGCAACGATGCGCTTGTCACGTAACCCTTCCGGAACGTCGCCGCGAACGATTCGTTGCGCAAGTCCTTCTGCGATAGCAGTCTTGCCCACGCCTGGCTCGCCGATCAGCACCGGGTTGTTTTTCGTCCGGCGAGACAACACTTGGATGACACGCCTGATCTCCTCGTCACGGCCGATGACCGGATCGAGTTTGCCCTGTTCTGCGAAAGTCGTAAGGTCTCGACCGTACTTCTCGAGCGCTTGATACTTGCCTTCGGGATTGGGGTCGGTCACGCGCTGATTGCCGCGAATCTCGGTCAGCGCTCCGTACACTCGATCTTTCGAAACCTGAAAACGACGGAGAAGCGACTCTGCCGGAGAGCGCTCGATCGACAGAATGCCGAGGAACAGGTGCTCGGCGCTGATGTATTCATCTCCGAACTGTCGGGCTTCGGATTCTGCAGTCTGGAGGGCGCGACGAAGCCCGGAGCTTACGACCGCATCGGCGCTGTATTGAAGCTTCGGAGCTCGGTCGATGAGTTGTTCAACTTCTTTGATTATTTCGGCGGGTTCCACCCCGAGACGCTGCAGGATCTGCGGTACGACGCCGTCTCCCTGCACGACAAGGCCGTAGAGAAGCGCCTCGGGTTCGAACTGTGCGAGCTTCTTTTGTTCGGTAATCTGCTGCCCGGCGAGAACTGCTTCCCGGGCCTTCTCTGTGAATTGTTGGTTCGTTGCCATAATGTATTGAACTCCTGATGGACAATCATAAGCAGGAAAAATCGATCTGCATGTGGAAGTGCCTCGGACGCTACCCCATCGGGAATTGACGGATGGTCACCGATCGGGAAAATGGAAGGGGTGCAACCTACGAAGGAGAATCTTCCCGACGCTGACTCTCGCGCAAGCGCTGCTCCTCGACGAAGCCGAGGGATTCAAGAAGCGTGTCGAGTTCGGCGATCACCGGGGATTGCTTGCGACCGTCGGAAGCGGTCAGAATACGATTGCGAAGGTCCTGCATTTGCAACGTCAATTCGAGAGAAAGCTGAACACCTGCTAGGTTCAACCCACGATGCTCTACCAGGTATTTCACCTGCCGAAGGCGCTCGATATCGCGGTCCGAGTAAAGCCGGAGATTGCCCGATGTGCGCGAAGGTGCGATAAGCCCCTCTCGTTCATATTTACGTAGCGTCTGCGGGTGCATCTCGACGAGGCGAGCCGCAACGCTGATCACAAACAATGGTTCGGAAAATCTTGGTGTCATTCGTGATGCTCCTCAAATAAACGTCTTTACGAATGATAATTCTTGATACGATCCGTGTCAATGTATGGGTCAGGCAACGAAACAGGAGAGCTGCAATGATTCCGATTTTTGCCCATCGTGGTGCATCTGCCGAACGGCCCGAGAACACGCTGATTGCGTTTGCACGGGCGCTCGAGATTGGCACGTTTGGGATCGAGCTGGACGTGCACCTCACTCGTGACGGCGTTGCCGTGGTGATCCACGACGAATCCGTGGATCGCACCACAAATGGCGCCGGATTGGTCTCGGATCTCACCTTGGAAGAGATTGAAAACCTTGATGCAGGTAGTGGCGAGCGTGTCCCGACCTTGGAGGCGGTATGCGATTTGGTCGTGGGACGGGCGTATCTCAATATAGAGGTGAAGGCGGACGTTGCAGCAGAGGCAGTGATCCGCCAGGTTCTTGCCCGACCAACACTGGATTGGGGAATATCATCGTTTGACTGGGACGTTCTCCGCTTCGTTCGGAGTAAAAACGCGCGAGCGGACCTGCAACCGCTTACAATCGGAGCAACCGAAGAAGCCTTGTCGCTTGCGACGGAGATCGGTGCTCGTCAGCTCAACCTGCTGGATGCAGCGCTGGACGAAGACATCATTGCGTTTCTGGGCGAAAGGGGATTAGGCGTCTGGGTCTGGACGGTCAACGATCCGGCTCGGGCAGCTGATCTCGTACGATGGGGTGTCTCTGGCATCTGCACCGACGACCCTGCTCTCATGCAGAAGGCGCTTTCCGCACATCAGGATGTCTCGGCACTTTCTTGAGTGTTGCCAAGACGGTGCACGATAATGCAGTCATGAACGAAGATACGCCGATGCGACAATCCGGAGACGAAAAAATGACCTGGGCGACGCGACGTTCTGGAATGTGGCGAGTTCTTCTGGATGGCTAACGCAATTACCGTTGGACGTCTGGGCCTCCTGTTCGTCGTGGTATGGCTCATCTACGTCGGAAGCGTTCCCGTCATCGAGGCCTGCATGGTTCTGATTCTCGTGGTGTTCGCCAGCGATGGAATCGACGGATGGGTTGCACGCAAGCGAAATGAGACGTCAACCTTTGGTGCGGTGTTCGACATTGCAGGGGACCGTATTGTCGAAAACGTGTTGTGGGTGATCTTCGCGGACCTTCATCTGCTTCCTGTCTGGGTACCGCTTCTGGTATTGACTAGAGGTTTCATCGTCGATGGACTTCGTTCCCTGTCTTACGGCGAGGGCATGACCGCTTTCGGATCGAGCAACATGATGCGGTCGCCGATAACCATATGGCTGACCGCTGGACGTTTCATGCGGGGCTTTTACGGTTGGGCGAAATCGGCCGGGTTTGTGTTTCTGACCGGTCTCGCCGGGGAGCGGCGGCTCGATACCGATGGCACCCTCCTCGGCACACCGTACAGTTGGCAATGGCTTCACTGGGCGGGGTGGTTCTGCGTGTGGGCGGCGGTGAGTCTTACGGTCATCCGCGCGCTACCCGTTATGTATGACTCGATCGGTCTCATCCGTGATCTTGACAGGCGCAACAGCAGTGCAAAGCCGTAGGAAAGGGAGGCCGCTCCCGGATCTTGGCGATCCATGAAATGAATCCGTTCCGAACCTTGCTCGATCACTTTCCGGGGAATGCACGCAACGTGTCCGACACAGGTATCAGAGGACCCAATCCACCAATCTTTCGCCGAGAGGAACGGCACGAGCTTCGGTATCAGCTGAGTATTGGTTCTGCGATACTGCTTTCACGGATTGCATGGATGTTGCCCAACGTAATTCGGATGCGCGCGGCCGATGCTTTCGGTGTGATTTTCTACCGGCTCTCGTCAACTTACAGCGCGAACGTCGAGCGCAACGTTCGCCAGGTGCTGGGTCCGGAAACAACGGATATGCAAGTCGTCGCATGTGTGAAATCGATTTTTCGCACGAGCGCAAGGAATTTTGTCGACTTGATCGTTACGCCTCGGCATCCGACCAGCTTCTTCAAGGACACATTGCAGATTGTGGAAGGTGACATCTCGATTGTCCATGAGGCGCAAGCCCATGGAAATGGTGTGATCTTCATAACCGGTCACGTCGGTTGTTTCGACTTTACCGGGCAAGCCCTGCTTGCCCATGGTTTTCCGTTAACGATCGTCACGGGCCGGACGACCTCACGATTCATTTTCGACGGGGTCACACACCTTCGGCGATCGCACGGCAACATCCTCGTCGAACCGACCCCATCCGGGGTACGTCATGCATATCGAGCGCTGCGTCGGAACGAATGCACGGTCTTCGTTGTGGATAGGGATTTCTTCCAGAACGGGCGATCAGGTCCGTTTTTTGGGAAGATCACCACACTTCCGCCTGGAGCAGTGAGAATCGCGCGCGACACCGGCGCGATGGTTGTGCCGATCATTTCGCAACGTTCCAAAAAAGGGCATGCCCTCCAGATATTGGAACCATTCACGGTCGCCAAGACCACCGACGTGGAAGGTGATCTCGATGACGGGATGCGCAAAATCGTCGCCGCACTCGAGTATGGGATCCGGGAGCACGTCGATCAGTGGGCGATGTTTCAGAACGTTTGGCCCGAACAGGCGCCGGCCACGATCCGGGTATTTCCTCTTGGTTCTCCCTTGGAGAGCGAATTGCTCGAACGAGTCGCGGCAGTCTTGCCGGAACGGAAGCCATCTGTCCGAAAGCATCACGCGACATCACTGGTGTCACCATTCGCCAGGTTCCGAAGTAAGTTCGTGAAAAAGCATTGACCGTCTCGAAGTCGTATCGAGGGTATGCTTTCCCTGATCAGCGGTAGTTCTCGAACTGGAGGGCAACCGGATAGTCGGCATCGCGGAGCACGGTCATGACTCCTTGAAGATCATCACGACTCTTCGCCTGAACGCGAATGGCGTCGCCTTGAATCTGTGGAGTGACCTTCTTGAATTCATCCCGAATCCGCTTTGTGATCTGCTTGGCAATATCGTCTGCGATGCCTTGCTTGAGCGTGATTACCTGTCGAAGTCGGCCGCCCGAAGCCTCTGCCGGATCCTTGTACTCGAAGATCTTCAGCGAGAGCTTCCGGCTAATGAGCTTGGACTCGAGCATGTCCTTGACAGCATCGAGACTGTATTCGGATTCGGTATTGATGGTGATATCGTTCTCGTTCAACGTCAATTCGGTCTTGGTGTCCTTAAGGTCGTATCGTTGACGAAGCTCGCGATCGGCTTGGTCGACGGCATTCTTTAGTTCCTGCCGGTCGAATTTTGAAACGATGTCGAATGATGATGCAGCAGCCAACGTCAAACTCCCTGATAGATCGAACTAAGCGTCTTGGATTGTAACAAACCTGTTCGTTCTGATTTGCCGAGTCAAACGCGGCAGCCTCGTTGGTGCACCATTGCCAGTTCGACGTTACGATCAATCGGCTCGTGGAAATCGAGGTCAACGTGTCTGCGCGAGTACTCGCCATCCCCATTTTCTATAAGGTGCTCTTCGCGAATCTGATCATTGTCTTGCTTGGAGCTGTGGTTGGGACGTACGTCACGGCGACATTTGCCCGAAACAGTGAAGTGCCTTCCCGGGAGGGCTTGGTCGGGATCTTCGTTCTCGTCGGAGTGATTCTGAGCGGAACAGTGAACATCCTTGTGTTGAGAGCTGCTTTTCAACCGCTGGACAGCTTGGAGCGAGTCGCCGAGGCGGTTCGCAGAGGAGATCTTTCAGCTCGCGCCCGACCGAATACGCTCAGTGATCCACAGCTTGCGAGGCTTGCCGAGACGTTCAACGATACGCTTGAGATGCTGCAACGAGATCAGGAACAACTGCGGCACCTCGCAAGTCAGGTGATCCGAGCTCAGGAAGACGAGCGGAAACGCGTGGCTCGGGAGCTTCATGACGATACTGCGCAGATCCTTTTCGCACAGTTGTTGCGAGTAACAGCGATGAAATCTTCTCCTTTGGAAGACGTTCGTGCTTCAGCGGAGTTACTGGAAAATATGACCGTCGAAGCGATCGAAGGCGTTCGTCGCCTGGCGCTGGAGCTTCGTCCACCGGCATTGGACGATCTTGGCCTCCGGGAAGCGCTGGAAGATCTGGCCCAACGGTTCTCCGAGCAACTGAACATTCCCGTCGTCTACAACGCCTCAGGGCTGCGCGACAGACTGAGTGGCGAGCTGGAGTTGGTCCTGTATCGAGTCGCTCAGGAAGCACTGACCAACAGCGCCAAACACGCGTCGGCTACTCACATCCGAGTTTCGATTGTCAGGACCGATCAAGCGGTGTCGCTTTCGATCGAGGATGATGGCGTTGGATTGGGTCCAAGGCCGCCACGAGATCTCGACAGTTTTGGTCTTGGCCTTGGATTGTTCGGCATGGAGGAGCGTGTCGCGTTGGTTGGAGGTCGGCTGGATATCCGGTCGCTACAACCGCGGGGCGTGGCGATCGTCGCGACCATCCCACTTCGTTCCCTTCCTGCCAAAATGGGGCGAGATCCCCGTCCCGAAAGGATTACTGTTCCGTGACACATTCGAACCAACCGATGGAACCTATCTCGGTGCTGCTTGCAGATGATCATGGGATCGTTCGGGCGGGCCTCCGAGCGCTGCTTGAAGCACAGCCGGACATGATCGTTGTCGCGGAAGCTGCAGACGGCCCCTCTGCGATACGCGAAACCCAGCGACTGCGGCCGAACGTCGTTGTCTCTGATCTCTCCATGCCGGGCGGCGGACTTGAGGCAATCAGGGATATTACCGCGCTGAATTTACCTACGCGGGTTCTGGTGCTCACCGTCCATGCCGAAGAGCGATACCTTCTGCCCGTTCTCGAAGCGGGAGGGTCGGGCTATGTCAAGAAATCGAGCGCGCACACGGATCTCCTCGATGCCATCCGAACGGTCGCCAAAGGTGAGGTCTTCCTCGACCCGGCGGCTACGAAGACGCTCCTGCGGGGATATCTGGGACGTGTCAGCAGTGGCGATGAACTCGATCTGGGAGAGGTTCTGTCTGAACGCGAGCGAGAAGTCGTTAAGCTGACTGCTGAAGGCAACACGGCCCAACAGGCGGCGGACATCCTCTCGCTCTCCCCGAAGACGGTAGAGACCTATCGCCATCGCGCCATGCAGAAGCTTGGACTGGCGAACCGGGCCGAACTGGTGCGCTATGCGCTGCGCGCCGGACTCTTGGCCAACGACGATATTTGAATCCCCTCGTGTAAGAATATTCCCCACAAACGTAAGGGTTTTTCCGGACCACGATAAGGTCCCGATTGCAGAGGAGACCCGTCTCATAACCATGGGCTATCCGAAGTAGAATCATCTCGGTAGATATATTAGCTGCCGAAACATGGTTTGAAACCGGGCAACGACGATTCATCCGTGCTGCGTACGCAATCAGTACACCACACCTCTTTCACTGCGACAGCCCGGTTCAAGCGGGATATGGGCAACGATGCACAGTACGCAAGACCTTAGCGTTGGGAGATCAGCATGGCGACGAATATCAATAAGAGTGCGGTTCACCCGGGCTGGCTTCTTTCTGAAGCTCCAACTGACGTACCAACCCGTGAAACAGAAGACGGCCTTCGGTTTGGCGCCTTCATGCAGTTGCTGCGGACGGCAGGCGCACTTGATCGCGCGGCGGCCGACGCGCTGTCTGACCTCGATCTGACTGCAGGCGCATTTGGCGCGCTGGTAGAACTCGGGGTCGTTGGGAATGCCGGCATCGCTCCATCCGAATTGGCACGCAGACTTGCTGTTGCGCGTCGGACGGCAACCCTCTACGTTGATATCCTCACGCGCCAGGGATGGGCGCAACGCGAGGCCCATCCAGACGACCGTCGGATGGTGTTGGCAAGGCTGACACCCTTGGGATATAGGTTGCTGGATGATCTGGGAGACGCCTACAAACGGCGATTGTCTCTCTTGCTGGGTGATATTTCACCGCTGCAGGCGGAGCGCCTCCGTCAGCTGTTGGCGCTCATTCCCACGAACGGCAGCACAGGCACAGCTGCTGCCGGAGCGGAAGCCGTTATGCTAGAACGAAACCGAACCAGCTAAATCGTTTTGGAATTAAACGTTTTTCGAGAAGGAAGGAGTGGTCATTGGGCCACTCCTTCGAGGCCTTCACAGAGCATGACAGTTCTGCTTTTCAAAGCGATCTCTGTATGCTCGAGCAGAGTCGCGTCGGACGTTCCGGAAGGACTGTCCGTATCGACCAGCACCTTCCACGAGTCGACACTTTGATCACGTGCGACTTCCGGCAACGAGAACGAGAGATCGCTCTCGCTGGCGTTTATAATAAGAAGCAACGTTGGGGTGGTGATGGGAAATCCCATCTCGTCCAGTTCGTCGATCGTGTTTCCAGCGATGCGGATTCCAAGCGCACGGCAGCGTGGATCGGTCCAGTTTCCGTCGGCCATTTCCTGACCGTCAGGCTGGAACCAGGTGAGATCCTTGATGCTGTTGGGAACAGTAGGCCGTCCTTTGAAAAACCCTCGCAGACGAAGAATCGGATGGTCTCTACGAACGCCAAGCACATGACTTACAAAGTCATGGAAGGCGTGCTGATCCTCATCCAAGTGCCAGTCATACCAACTGGTCTCGTCGTCCTGGCAATAGGCGTTGTTGTTGCCGTCCTGCGTACGTCCGATCTCGTCGCCGCCGCAGATCATCGGAACGCCTTGAGCGAAGAGCAGCGAGACCATCATGTTGCGCTTCTGACGCTCGCGGAGAGCCAGGATAGCAGGATCATTGGTAGAACCCTCGGCCCCATGATTCGCTGAAATGTTGTGGTCGTTGCCGTCTCGGCTGTGCTCACCGTTGGCATCATTGTGCTTCTCGTCGTAGGAGACGAGATCCTTAAGCGTGAAGCCATCATGAGTGCTTATGAGATTGATGCTCGCCCGTGTTCCCCTGCCACTTTGTTCGTAGAGGTCGGACGATCCGGAGAGGCGATAACCGAAATCCGCAGGACCGTCGTGGTCTGTTAGCCAGAATGTTCGAACCCCGTCTCGGAAACGATCGTTCCATTCCGACCAGATGAGCGGAAAATTCCCAACCTGATATCCGTCTTCGCCGATGTCCCAAGGTTCGGCGATAAGCTTCACTTGGGAAAGCAGCGGGTCCTGATGGATCGCGTCAAAAAATCCGCCGTGAGGGTCGAACTCGTTGTGTTCGCGACCGAGCGTCGCGGCGAGGTCGAACCGGAATCCATCGACATGCATCTCCTCGACCCAATATCTCAAGCTGTCGGTCACCATCTTGAGAACTTGGGGATGGGCCAGATTGAGCGTATTGCCGGTTCCTGTCAGGTCCATATAGTAGCGTGGCTTTTCAGGCAGCAATCGGTAATAGGAAGAATTGTCGATACCACGAAGTGAGAGCGTGGGACCTAGATGATTGCCTTCGCAGGAGTGGTTGAACACGACATCGAGAATGACCTCGATGTTCGCGGCGTGGAGAGCTTTCACCATCTCCTTGAACTCGTTGACCTGGACCTCACCATCGGTTGAAGAGGCATACCGGCCCTCTGGCGAGAAGAATCCAAGCGTGCTGTATCCCCAGTAATTCCTAAGCCCCTTCTGGACAAGGAACTGGTCATCGACGAAGGCATGCACTGGCAGAAGTTCTACTGCGGTGATGCCCAGTTCCGTGAGATACCCGATCGCGGCCGGATGAGAGAGTCCCAGATACGTCCCTTTGAGTTCATTGGGCACAGCCGGATGCAGCTTGGTAAATCCCTTGACGTGGACTTCATAGATGACGGTATCCGTCCAGGGATGGGCTGGCGCCGAGTCGTCCTGCCAGTCGAAGGAAGGATCGATAACGACCGCTTTCGGAACCCATTGATCGTTCGGAACATCACTGACGGACAAGTCGTCCTCGGGATCATCGAACTGATATGAGTAGACACTATCGTCCCAGGTTACCGAACCGGAAATCGCCCGGGCATACGGGTCAAGGAGCAGTTTGCTCGAGTTGAACCGGAGTCCGCGCTCTGGATCGAATGGACCGTGTACGCGAAATCCATAAAGCGTCCCCGGTTGAACCTCGGGAATGAAACCGTGCCAAACCTGTGTGGTCCGTTCCGGGAGCGTGATCACATTTGTGGGCTTGGTGAGATCCTGTTCATCGAACAGACACACGTCGACGCGCTCCGCGTTCTCCGAGAACAGCGCGAAGTTGACGCCGTCGCGCTTCCAGGTAGCACCTAACGGCGCCGGGCTTCCCGGACGGACGCGGATTTGTGACTCATCGATTGACATGGGCGTGAAAAACTCCATCGCAAGGAAATTCATCGGCACAATCGGTGCCGATGAACATGACGCATTGGCAGGTGCTGAACGTACTGCTTGCTCGATATCTTGACCCAATAGTGCAGGACCTAGGTATTGGACGATTCGTGGCCGGGCTGGACGTGCGAAATCTCGTTCAATTCATCAAGTAACTGCACCTGCACGAGTTCAAAGGCATCGTCAGAGCCTTGCGCCTGCGAATCCGTTTGCGCGCGTTGAGCAGATTGCGCCGCCTCCGCGGCGGTCTCCGCATCGACGAGAATCGTTTTTTCCTCGCCGCCACTCAGGAATCTGACTTCATAGTGCATGTGTAATGTCCTTCTTCGGAGGCGCTAGCGCATGTGATCACCTGCGAGCGGCGAACCACCGACAATATAGATGATGGCAAAACGCGACAGACGCGCATGTTATCCGTTTATCGTACCCTACGGCGTTGCCTGATCGTCGATTTCCCGTTTCAGGTCGGCGAGGGCACTGGACAATTTATCCCTGCCGGCCGCAAATTCGGGAACAAGCGCAGGAATCGAGTCGAACTGAAAACGTACAAGCGCCCGTCGCGCTTTGGTGATCGTTCCATTCGCCGCCGTCATTCCTTCTCGAATATTGGCATCGACGACGGCGTAGCGCTTCGGTATGCCATGCTCGTCTCCGAAGGTCGTAATCTCCGACGCGAGGATACTGATTCGATTTCCACGACGATTCAGTTCGAGCACATTCCGGCTCCGGTCTCGTACCAACGCCGTTACGGCGGTCGTCTCGTCGACCAATTCCTCGAGTCGTGGAAACACGAATTCAACATATCCCCGCTCGTCGGCGCCTAACGAGGCAGCGGGCGAAACCGGAGTTTGAAGGCGGGTTTCACCGCCTCCAGTGATAAGTATCACGAGCGCACCCAGAACCATAAGCAAGACAACGACCGCAAGAGCGCGGCTAGGTGATCCTCGTGAAGAAGTCGCCGGTTTCATGTCACAATTTCTCCCGAATCGCGAACACGCGGCCGTCTGTATCGAGCATGTCCGGAACCCGCTAGCACGAACCACGCGAGTTGAACGAGCAACGCGAAAGACCCGGGCTGGTCAGTTTCACAGCACCATCGAGAATGAACCTTTCATGGAGTAAACGACTGATGACTGTTGATCCAAATCGCACACTGTTCTCTTCGCCTCCGAGCAGCATCCTGATCGAGGACGTTCGGCCCAGAATTGATTGCGGTCGTTATCCGGTCAAGCGTGAAGTCGGAGATCCGGTAGAGGTTACCGCCGATATTTTCCGCGACGGTCACGACATGATCGCCGCCGCTGTCCAGTATCGTCGCACCGACGAGACGACATGGCACGAAACAGAAATGATCCATGTCGACAACGACCGTTGGGCTGGGTCGTTTTCCGTGCATGAGAATGCGACCTACGAATATCGGATCCAGGCGTTCCCGGATGTGTACGGCACGTGGGCGGACGAGATAGCCAAGAAGATCGACGCAGGGCTCGACGTGTCGAGCGAGCTGCTCGAAGGCCAGGCAATTGTTCTTGAAGTGGCCGCTCGTGCGCCAGCAGCCGTCGCAGGGAATATACGCCGGCACGCGACCAACGCCTTCGAGGCCGAGAGCCAGCAAGAATCAGTCGACATCCTTCTCGCGTCGCAGATCGCAGACGACGTACATGTACATCGCACTCGATCCGGATCGACCGAGAGCCCCTCGTTACGGATCGTTGTCGATCGCGTCCGTGCCCGGTATGCGGCCTGGTACTCGATGTTTCCTCGATCCGCTGGCACGATCGAAGGACAAAGCGCAACCTTCAAGGACGTAGAGGGCCAGTTGCCTCGCCTTCAGAAAATGGGATTCGACATCCTCTACTTTACGCCGATCCACCCCATCGCCATGACGAATCGCAAGGGTCGGAATAATTCGGTGATTTCAGAGGAAGGCGATCCGGGAGTGCCGTATGCGATCGGAACCGGAGACGGAGGGCACGATGCGATCGAGCCTTCCCTGGGCACGGCTGAGGATTTTCGGGCGTTGGTAGAAGCCACAGCGATGCACGGAATGGAGATCGCCCTGGATATCGCGCTTCAGGCGTCGCCCGATCATCCGTGGATAACCGAGCACCCCGAGTGGTTTTTCATTCGTCCTGACGGAACGATCAAGTATGCGGAGAATCCTCCCAAAAAGTATCAGGACATCTATCCGCTCAATTTCAAAAACACCAATTGGAGGGCGCTCTGGGACGAGATCGAGCGGATCATTCTCCATTGGGTGAGTCAAGGTGTAAAGATTTTTCGCGTCGACAACCCGCATACCAAACCGACGGCTTTCTGGGAGTGGCTCATTGCTGCAGTGCGCTCCGAGCACCCGGACGTGATTTTCCTGTCGGAGGCATTTACGCGGCCAAAAGTGATGAAGTCCTTGGCCAAGGCGGGGTTTGCCCAGAGCTACACCTATTTCACCTGGCGAAACTTCAAGCAGGAATTGATCGAGTATGGAACTGAGCTGACGCAGTCGGACATGAAGGAGTACTTCCGGGGGAATTTCTTCGCGAACACCCACGACATCTTGCCTTTGGCGCTTCAGGAAGGGGGGCGTCCGGCGTTCATCTCGCGAGTGACGCTGGCAGCCACAATGTCTTCCTCATACGGAATCTACAGCGGTTACGAGCTTTGCGAGGCGACACCGGTGCCGGGCCGGGAGGAATATCTCAACTCCGAAAAATACGAGTACAAGGTGTGGGATTGGGATCGACCGGGAAATATCATTCCATTCATTACTCGCTTGAACGAGATTCGACGAGAACATCTCGCCCTCCAGGAATATGAAAACTTGCGTTTCCATCCGGCCGATGACGACAATATCCTTTGTTACGGGAAGTCGACGGATTCCGGAGACGACAATGTGCTGGTGATCGTCAATCTCGATCCCTTCGAGGCGCATACTTCCACCGTCATCATCCCTCAAGAGCTGCTTGCAGGCAGTGATAGGCGGGTGCAGGTGGAGAATCTGCTTACAGGTGAAAGATACGTGTGGACTGGACTTACGCAAACCGTATCGCTCGATCCTGCTGTGAATCCGGTGGCTATTCTCAGTCTGACGCGATGATGACCGAACAAGGCGAGTTCGAAAATGTATGCGCACCGCCGGCGCGATGTGCGAGGGATCGGCCAAGCGCTTCTGGTTGTTTTCGATGATGTGCATTTGAAGGAGTGGGAATGTTAAGCCGCGATGAGCTTTGGTGGAAGGATGCGGTCTTCTACGAGGTGCCAGTGAAATCGTTCTATGACGGATCTGGAAACGGAATCGGTGACTTCCGTGGAATGACGCAGAAACTTGATTACATCAAGGATTTAGGTGTCGATTGCATCTGGCTACTCCCGATGTTTCCGTCTCCGGGTCAGGATGACGGGTATGACATATCCGACTTCATGACGGTCCATCCCGATTTTGGGACGATTGATGACTTCAAGGAATTTCTCGATATCGCGCATTCGAAGGGGCTGCGGGTCATCGCTGATCTGGTGATGAACCACACGTCCGACCAACATCCATGGTTTCAGGAAGCTCGACTCGACCCGTCATCTCCGAAGCACGACTATTACGTTTGGAGCGATGATCCGACGCGCTACAGCGATGCGCGCATTATCTTCACCGATACGGAACTGTCGAACTGGACGTACGATCGCGTTGCAGGCAAGCATTTCTGGCACCGGTTCTTCAGTCACCAGCCGGATCTGAATTACGATAATCCTGAAGTCCATCGCGAGATGCTTGATGTGATGCGTTTCTGGCTCAACCTGGGACTCGACGGTTTTCGCTGTGATGCAATTCCCTATCTTTACGAGCGCGAAGGTACCAACTGCGAGAACCTGCCCGAGACACATGCGTTTCTTCGCAAGCTTCGGCGGACGGTCGATGAGGAATTTCCGGGAACGGTGCTGCTCGCCGAGGCGAATCAATGGCCAAGCGACGTCGTCGCGTATTTCGGTTCCGATGATGGGCCCGAGTTCAACATGGCGTTTCACTTTCCACTGATGCCACGGATGTTCATGGCAATGCGGCGGGAAATGCGCACTCCGATCGTCGAGATTATGGAGTCGACACCAGCGATCTCCGATCAAAATCAGTGGGCGATCTTCCTTCGTAATCATGATGAGCTAACGCTCGAGATGGTCACCGATGCTGATCGTGACTACATGTATTTTGAGTATGCGAAAGATCCGCGTATGCGGATCAATGTGGGGATTCGCCGTCGCCTGGCACCGCTGCTCGACAACGGCCGCCGTCAGATCGAGATGATGAACTCTCTTCTCTTCTCGATGCCGGGCACGCCCGTCCTTTATTATGGTGACGAGATCGGCATGGGCGACAACATCTATCTGGGCGACCGCAACGGCGTGCGCACTCCGATGCAATGGAACGGAGATCGCAACGCCGGCTTCAGCCGGGCGGACTGGGCCCGATTGTATTCGCCCGCCATCATGGATCCCGTCTACGGCTATCAGGCGGTGAACGTCGAGGCCCAGAACCGTATTCCCACATCGCTTTTGAACTGGATGAAGCGCATGATCGCGGTTCGCCGACGGTACAAGGCGTTAAGTCGGGGCAGCATCGAATTCCTTCATCCCGACAACCTGAAGGTCCTTGTATACATTCGGCGGTTTCAGAACGAGATACTGCTCTGTATCGTCAACCTCAGTCGATTCGTACAATTTGCCGAGCTCGATCTCTCGGAGTTTGATGGGTTTCAGCCGGTGGAGCTGATCGGTGAAATCCGCTTCCCTCACGTCGGCGAACTCCCTTACTTCATCACCCTCGGACCGCACGCATTCTACTGGTTCCGCCTCGAAGCACCGATCGCAGAGGAATGAGATCGAGGGTTGAGTAGAGGTCCGACCTCACCGAAAGGAACACGCGTGACTTTTGAGGAGCACCTTGAACGCGACTTGTCGGCGTCGGCGGACTGGTTGAGGAATCAGCGTTGGTTCGGCGATAAGTCACGCACATTATCGACAATGACGCTTGACAATGTGGCGATCGTGGATACCCCCACGGGGTTCCTCGCATTGGCGATCGTTCGCTGTGTGTTCGATGAAGGCGAGGATGCGAGATATTTCGTTCCCGTAATGGGAGTGGACGCCGAGATGCAGGAGAGCAAGCGAACGACGGCCTCTGCTCGCTCGACGATGAGAGACGCGCTGCGAGATGCGGACGTATTGGCGTGGTTCTTCGAAAGCTTTCGGCGAGGCAACGTCATCGACCATCCTGGAACATGGCGATGGCAGTTGTTGCCTGGGGCGGACGTCGATCTGGCGCCGATCGACGCCTCGGATACGCGTGTGATGAATGTCGAGCAGAGCAATACGTCCATCTTGTTCGACCATCGGGTCATGGCAAAGGTCTTTCGTCGGCTTCAGTCTGGCATCAATCCCGATCTCGAAGTCACGCAATACTTGACGACAGTTGCCAGGTATCCACATGTTCCAAAGCTGTATGGGCTTTTTACACTCGACGTTTCCGATCAGCACTTGACCCTCGGAGTGTTGCAGCAGTTTGTCCCCAATGTCGGTGACGGATGGTCATGGCTGCTTGGCGAACTTCGCGCATTGACGCCGGATCGTGCACAGGACCTCGTACAACAGGTAGGACTTCTTGGCATGCGAACCGGCGAATTGCATATCGCGCTAGGCGCTCCTTCGGAAGACGTCGCGTTTGCTCCCGAGATATTGGACGATCGGTCCGTTGAAGCCCTGAAGACGCGAGTTCAAGCCGAGCTCGATGAGACGCTTGCTTCTTTGAGAAAACAAGGGAACAAGCCTGCCGCGGTTCTCGCCAAACTTGAGCACGACCTTGGCGCGCGAATTTCCGAGGCATCAGCCTTGGCAGGGACGCTGAGCATTCGGGTTCACGGCGATTATCATCTGGGGCAGGTGTTGCGCACACTCGAGCGGGATTTTGCGATTATCGACTTCGAGGGAGAACCATCCCGAAGCATCGCGGAGCGACGTCAGAAATTCTCGCCATTGAAGGACGTCGCTGGAATGCTACGATCTCTTGATTATGCGACGGGAACCGTTAGCCGGGAAATCGAACATTCCGGCCATCGGGAACTTCTTGCCCGGTGGGGTGATCGAGCGCGTCGTGCATTCCTTGCCGAATACTCCAAGGCAATGGAAGGTGGAGACAAGCGTCTGATGCCAGCAACGTCTGATGCCTTCGACTCTGGACTTCACGTTCTTGAGATCGAGAAGTCGTTGTATGAGGCCCGCTATGAAATGAACAATCGTCCTGACTGGCTGGACATCCCATGGAGTGCCCTGCTGGGCCTCGCGAGTGACAACGAGTCAACCTCCTCTCCAACCTGATTCTCAGGTTCCGTTCATATATCCGACGATCCTCAGTGGTACATTGACTGAACTATGTTGCAAAGCATTGCGCTCGATGCGTTCATCATCCTTATTTTGCTTCTTCTCTCCCTGCTCGGCTTCATGCGAGGCGGTCTTCGAGAAGTGTGCTCTGCGGCAGGGCTGCTTTTTGGTGTGGCGATCGCGTCTGCATGGACTGCCGCAGTAGGCGACTGGTTGGCCCGAATGGTCAGCGTCGATCAGGGAGCGGCCCGATTTATCAGTGCGGTCGTCATTGTGCTCGTCTCGACGATGGTCTGCGGGTATGGAGCCGGGTCCGCGTTCGTGTACCAGCCGACGCCAGGAGGACGCATGTATGGCGGACTCCTTGGCTTCCTGGTCGGAGTCGTCTTCGTCGGATATGTCATCAATTACGTGAATATCTATTTGATGGATGGCGATTATCCCCGCGTCGTGAAAGGGAGCTACGTCGCACGGGCTCTATCCTATGGAATCGACTGGGTACTTCTCGCAGTCGCAGGCATGATCGTGTTGGCGACTGCATTCGGATTGCTCGTCCGGGAGAAGGCGCCCGATCAATACATGCAGTCATTTCGGCCTGTTCCTCCAGATATGGGGTACGGCAAAGGCGCTGCAGAAGTTCTGTCAAAGGCGCGACCTGTGAGTGCGGATAAGGTCGAACCTGCCCTTGCTCAGTCAACCGGGTCGGTGCCATCAACGCCCACCGCGATGTCCGACACGCAGACTGCTCCGATGCGGATTCGGGAGGTCCGTCATTGGGAAGAATCTGCGATCCCATCCGGAGATCTGAATTCTGGTTGGTCGCAAACGTGGCCCGTCTCGGCTGCGGGTGAAGCTCCGAAGCCACCGTGGGATAGCACCGGCGCTCGCAGGCGCCCGGGGAAAACGCTGCCACCGACGGATACGCCGCCGCCTTCCTCGACAAAGCCTCACAATGATGCAGACGTTCTTCGCGACTGGCTAGCTGAGGACGAAGAACCGCATTCTCGTACAAGACCGACGCGAGACGAGTGACCGACGGGTCTTCCGGTTCATCACGACGGTAGGATTCCGCGGTCCTCCGTCCAGGATGGAATTCCCAATCCTTCTGCAGATAAGGAGAAGACTGCCGTATCACGGGGATGAATCCTTGTGAGGCGGATCGGTGGACCATCCGCCATAGGGTCGAAGTCGCCCTCATTGGTCTCATCGGCATTGATGGCAATCACCGATCCTCCCAGCCTGCGAGCCGAAAACTGAAGGTCACCGGTTGGCGCCAAAGCGAGCGGCGGACCGATCGGCCCGTAGGTCGCGATATCTTCCAGGCTTGGCCCCATGCAACAAACGATCTCTCCGCAACGAATCTCAACGAACCAGCTTCGTCGCTCTGTCCTACGCCTGTCCCATCCACCGGTCGCGATCGTATGGATTCCGAGCTCCAGACCCTGCGGCAATTTCGCCTTCAGGTCGGATGGAATCGAAGCGAAGTCGGCACCGGGATCGGAGGCGCCAAACGGGTCGTCCAGCGCGATGGTGCGGGCCACTTGGTGCGACTCTGCGAACGTTGTGCCGATCGCGTCGATTCCAGAACGACTTCCCACCACCAGATCCAGTCGTGGTCGAAACATCCCGGTCAAACGAGAGATATTCTCTTGCAGCTCGCTGTCTGGGGAACCGATGACGAACAGAGCCCGAAACCGACGTGTGTTTAGAAGAGCAAATTGCGCCTTTTTCGACCCGATTACTTCGAGGGTTGAATCTCCGCGGCTCGATGCTAAAGAGAGCCCTGCTGCCCACGCGGTTCCGAGGGCGGCGCCGCCGATTCCATATGCTGCGATTGTTCGCCGATTCATCGTCCGTCGATGCATGGCAACGCTACTTCAAGTCCGACGGATCGGAACTTCGTGACGTGGATCTCCGCGTCGGTCGTGCCATTTGCGGCGAGAATTTCGGCAATTGAACGAGCCTGAGAATAGGTAGCAACGACCGTATAGTGGGTAGGCCCTGCCCCTGAGAGTGCAACGAAGGGACACCCTGAGAGCGACATATCCCTCTTTAGATTCACCACCAGTGGGAGGAGCGCTTCCAGCGCTCGCGAAAATGCATTTCCCGTCAACGCGGAATCAAGGGGCTTTTTCGCGCGAAGGTTGGATTCCTGATGAAGAATCCTTGCGCCATTCGTAAAATCACTGTGGACCAAGCTGCGATAGAGGGATCGAGTCTTGTCGGGAATGCGGACTGACGGCGTCGCCAACACAATCCAGCCTTCAGGGGAAGGAAGAGGAGTCAGATCCGTGCCTCGGCCCGTGACGCTCGCGCAAGGAGCACCCAGGAAGAATGGTATGTCGCTCCCAAGTGTGGCAGCCAGATTCACCAACTCATCGTTGGTCAACGGATCGGTTCGCATTCCGTTGGCAACCTGCAACGTCGCAGCTGCGTCGGAACTTGCTCCACCGAGACCGGCCGCGATGGGGATCCGCTTGACGATCTCGACGTCCAACGGCAGTCCGAGGAGTGTTGCAGCCTGCGTTATCAGATTGTCATCGGCTTGGTTCTGCATTCCAGTGATGCGTGTGACCTGGCCGCCGGTGTAATCGCTTCTTGTCATCGTCAACGTGTCGGTCAGGTCGATCATCGCGATGATCGACCTGATTTCGTGGTACCTGTCCGACCTTCGCCCGAGAATCTCGAGTCCTAGGTTGACCTTGGCGGGCGCCTCGATCGTCCATATTGGACCACCAGGCATCATGCGGGAATCATCCGTGCGAGGCGAATCCATTCGTCGACCGAGATTGCCTGCGGGCGCAAACCTGCATCAACCCCTGCATCAAGGAGTAGAGCCTTTACGTCCGCCTTGCCACGGTCGAGGCCCTGCGACAGACCGTTCGCGATCGTCTTTCGCTTTCTCTGGAACGCCATCGTCGCCAGCTCGAACATGCGCTCACGTTCTGTGGGAGCGAGCGGCAACTCATTGCGGACGACCATGTTCACCACTGCTGATTGCACTTTGGGAGGAGGGACGAAGACATCAGGAGGCACGATAAATGCAATCTTGGCATCGCTGTAGAACTGGGTGGCAAGCCCCAGCAACGACATGTCCGTAGGTCTCGCGGTCATACGTTCCGCGACCTCTCGCTGAACCATGACGGTAAGCCGAAGCGGTGGGTTTGCTGATTCCACGAAGTGACGGATCACGACGGTGGCGATGCTGTATGGCAGATTCGCGACCACATGATACGGGTTGCCCTCGGTGATCGCCTGGACATTGACATGCCGAGCGTCGTGCTCGACCAGCGAGAATTGCGGAAAGCTCAACATGTCCTGCCGCAGAAACGCCGCGAGCTCCATGTCAAGCTCGACGCCAACGACACGAGAGCCGCGGAGGAGGAGTTCCCGGGTCAATACGCCCATCCCGGGACCGATCTCCACGACCAAATCACCTTCACCGATACTTGCATTCTCTGCGATGTCCACAACCACGGAAGGTTCGACGAGAAAGTTCTGGCCCATGGACCTGGACGGTTTGATTCGCGTGTCACGAAGGATTTCGAGCCAGTCTTGGCGCGTTCGAGTGGGTTCGTAAGTTGTCATAAAGTCTTGTTGCTTCTCGACTTCTCAGCTAGATCGACATGCATTCGGGAGCAAACCAGATGATTGCCGACCAATGCAGTGACATCTACGATAACGCATGACTCAATATGCCATAAACGCTGCAGTCGCCGGTAAAAACCTCGGCAGAATATGCTGGCGAAAGGGCAGTACAATCGCAGAGGTTGCTCCCGTTCCGTCTTTGTCGGTCGGGTTACGTTCATCGATTTGGAGTGTAACATCGTGTCAATTCTTCAGTCTGCCGGAGACTCCCGCCAGGCAGGTATCACCTACCACCTCTCGCCCGTCGATGTTTGGTCGAGCCAGGAAAAAGAGTCGCAGTATCTTCCCGAAGCTTATGATAACGACGGGTTCATCCATTGTACGGACGGGCTTGAAAATCTGCTCGATGTCGGCAACATGTTCTATACAGCTGATCCGCGCGATTTTTGCGTCCTCGTATTGAATACGAGTGCGATCGAATCAGAAATTCGGTATGAGGATCCGGCTGAGGTCTTTCCTCATGTCTATGGGCCGCTAAACACCGATGCGGTGGTTGGCTATTTGCGAGTCATTCGCGGTGAAAATGGTGCTTTCATTTCCTTTGAACAATAGCGTCCCAGTGTCTCCCCGAAAAGAATCGAATTTGATTGCCGTCCATGTTTGAGCGGCTTGGTAGGTTTTCATGCCGGCATCGGTGGTGGATTATTGGCGGCTGGTTGCTGCTGGTGGTCGCAGCCCTTCCGATTCTGGGCGGAATCGAACAGGTCCTGAAGGTTGGCGGATTCACCTCGAACACGACGGAGGGCGCAAGGGCGGTCCAACAACTTGAGCAGAATCTCGGATTGAGCCCGTCGTCGATGGTGCTTGTCTACCAGAGCGATTCGCTGTCGGTCACTAGCCCCGAGTTCGAGCAACAGGTGGATGCGTCGCTTGCCAACCTCCGAACCCTTCCGTCGGTGATGGACGTGATCACGCCGTCGATGGACGATTCGCTCGTCGCTCCGTCGGGAAAGATCGCCTATGCAATCGTTGGGCTGGATGATCCTCCTGAGATTGCGCAGCGGCAAGTCGGCGCTTTCAAAGCCGTTCTTCAGAAGCAGCCAGACGTTGACTTTATTATGGCCGGTGGTCCTGCATTCTACGCCGATATTGAAACAGCAAGCCAGCGGGATCTCAGGCGGGCCGAAGTCATCGCATTTCCGGTTGCGCTGATCGCATTGTTATTCGTATTTGGCTCGGTTGTAGCTGCTGCGGTACCACTGATCGTCGGCGGCGCTGGGGTCGCAGTCATTCTGCTCGCCATCTTTTCCCTCGCTCACGCTGTCGACATGAGTATTTTCGTGCTCAACCTTGCCACAATGCTTGGACTGGGTTTGGCGGTAGATTACAGCCTGTTTGTGACGAGCCGCTTCAGGGAGGAACGCGCCAGATCAGACGCAAGCGTCGATGACGCGGTTTCGACGGCGATCGGCACGGCTGGCAGAGCGGTGTTCTTCTCGGGGATGTCGGTGCTGATCGGGTTAGCCGGCTTGTGCGTGTTTCCGCTGATGTTCCTCCGTTCGGTCGGCTTTGCGGGAATTATTGTGGTGGCCGTTTCCACTGTCGGCGCCCTGACGCTTTTGCCAGCGACATTGTCGGTTCTGGGGAAGCATCTCGATCGCTTTGCGATCGGCCCAATCGTGAGGAGGACGACCGAGGAAGTTGGCGATCATGGATTTTGGCATAGGCTGGCAGTGATTGTCATGAAGCGGCCCGTAATCGTAAGCGTTCTGGCGACAACACTGCTGATTTCATTGGGTCTTCCTTTCCTCAACGCCAACATATCGTCCCCGGATGCCACGATCCTTCCAAGCGATCTCCCTAGTCGAAAGGGATACGATCTGCTCGCTCGAGAATTTACCGGAGGCGAGATATCTCCATTCGTATTTGCGTTGCATTCTTCGGACCTGATGAACAGTGACGAGAATCTGGAGTCGATCAACCACATCGTCCTGGTCCTTCAGGACGATCCCAGAATCAGTCATGTTCAGAGTGCGGTCGCACTTCCGAACGCGAGGGCGGGCAGGTTCCCCGTCGCCAACCTGCGATTTCGGCAGGCATTGGAACTTGCGGGAACTGACACGCGGCTCTCAAGCCTGATTGGACCGCATGACGCGATGATCGTCGCGTTTCCTGTCAAGCCGGCCAACGACCCGCAGAACAAGGAGCTGCTTGGTGACCTCCGGCGACTTAAGCCGGCCGGTGACATGACGTTGCTGGTTGGCGGTGGCACCGCCGAGATCGTCGATGTCGTCGGAGTCATCGCTCATTATTTTCTGATCGCAGCCGCCATTGTCGTCACATGTACCTATCTTGTGCTTTTGCTGTTGTTCAGATCGGTCATCCTGCCCATCAAGGCCATTCTCATGAATACGCTTTCGATCCTGGCAGCCTATGGCGCATTGGTGTGGATCTTTCAGGAGGGACATCTCCATCGATACCTGGGATTCACGGCACAAGGATATGTCGAAGCCTCGTTGCCAGTGATCATGTTCTGCGTGCTGTTCGGGCTGAGCATGGATTACGAGGTCTTTCTGCTCACCCGAATTCAGGAAGAATGGCTTGGAACAGCTGACAACGAACATAGCGTCGCCGTTGGTTTGCAACGATCGGGAAGGATAATCACGAGCGCCGCGCTAATCGTGGTTGTGGTCACCTCGTCGTTCGTGTCCGCCGATGTGGTCCTGATCAAGGCACTCGGTCTTGGCATCGCACTGGCAGTAGGAATCGATGCCACCGTGGTGCGCGCGCTGCTCGTGCCGGCCACGATGAGGCTGCTCGGGTCATGGAACTGGTGGCTTCCAAAATGGCTGGATCGACTCTTGCCGAAGCACTTTCATCTCGATCACTGATCGCCTGATTTGGACGTCGTGTACGCACACTGCTTGTCGTAACCGCTCCGATCACCCGCTATACTCCGACCCTATCAGTGATGGCTCTGAAACTTGCCGGGCCCGTCGACGAGTGGTTTCTGAACCGGAGTGTTGTGAATCATGCCCAACCCTTGCCTAGAGGAAACGATCAACGAGTTCGTGTGGAGATTCGGAGCGGATTGCTTGACGCTTACCCGCGTTGAATCGTCCTGGCAAGTCTCGTATCTCACCACCGGTCGCCTCCTTGGGCCATTGCAATGCGTCTACCAGGCGATCCATCAGCATCCAAAGCATGCTGCCTGGGATGTAATGGCAAAGGTCACCGGCGCCGTCCATGACGACGAAGAAGGCGTGCAAACGGCTATGCGTGCTGCTCAGTGGATGAAGAGCCGCCCTTCTGCGTGATCTGATTCGTTATCGATACAGCCACACACCGCGAGAGATGCCGCTTGCCAGAACTACCTGAAGTCGAAACCATGCGTCGGTACGTCGTCCTTCATGTTCTCGGCAAGAACATTGTCGGAATCAACGTTGCGCTTCCCAAATTGCTCAGGTATTCACCACTTCCGGACCTCACGCTGGCCGTCGATCACGAATTCATCGCTGCGCGCAGACGGGCAAAAATCCTCATGCTCGATCTGTCGAATGACTTGACGCTGCTCCTGCACTGCAAGCTTTCGGGTCAGATGGCGTTCATGCTGCCCAATGGCGAACGCGCGGTTGCAGGTCATCCGGTACCGTCGCCGGTCGGTTCCTATCCACACAAATCCACGCACATACGGTTCGACTTCGAGAACGGCACAATCCTTTATTACAGCGACGTGCGTCAGTTCGGTTGGTTGCGACTACTACCGACTGTAGATGTCGAAGCGGTGATCGCAGGCTTCGGATTCGGTCCCGAGGCATGGGGTTTGGAGTTCGACCGGAGCGCGTTGGAGACCATCATGCAGCGACGAGGAATCCCCATCAAGACGCTTCTGCTCGACCAATCGTTCCTTGCGGGCCTGGGAAATATCTATGTTGATGAGGCGCTCCACGCGTCACGCGTCCATCCGGCGCGTGCATCGAGTTCCCTCAGCAGTGAAGAGCGAGCTCGCGTTCTGGATGTCATCCCCAAGGTGCTCGAAGAGGGAATCAAGCAGGGAGGTGCAAAGATCGTTCATTCCAAGGCATACCCCATTGACGATTTCCCTGCCGTTCATGCACGTGAAGGCGAACCTTGCATCGCCTGCGGCGGAACGATTCAGAAGACCCGTGTCGGACAACGGGGCACATATTTCTGTCCGGCATGCCAGCCCATGCCCGTTTCTATGGACTGACGCAGCTGGAGTCATAGGCGAAAGATGGAGGTCGGCTCGCTCTCGGAACGGCCTAGCGGCGGAAATCACTATCCGAGCTGACCGCCCGTGTGAATTCGGCGATGACGGCGGCGGCTGACTCCAGATCGTAGAGGCTGATGATCTCGTTCGGACTGTGCATGTAGCGATTTGGAATCGAAACGAGACCTGCTGCTACGCCCGCACCGGAACGGGTCATGGCGTCTGCATCGGTTCCGCTCGTTCGCCCCGCAGCCTGAACGGCAAATGGAATCTCCAGTCGCCTGGCGGCATCGCGGAGACCTGCAAAGACTGCCGGGTTTATGACCGCACCGCGGGTGAACACCGGTCCACCACCAAGACGAACCTTGTTGTCCGCCTTGGGATCGGCACCGGGATAATCTGTGGCATGAGTGACATCGATGGCGATCCCGACGAATGGCGCATGGCGAAAGGAGAACGTCGTCGCACCCACCAATCCGATTTCCTCCTGAGAGGCGGCCACGGCGTATACATTTGCCGCCGGACGATCGGTGGCAAGCAGCCTGAGGGCCTCGAGGGCCACGAACGCACCCAACCCGGTTGTCAATGCTTCGTGAGGCCCATAGATCATCCGTCAGTTCGACCGGTGTGACATCGATCACGGCGGCATCACCCACAGACACCCTGGCTTCGGCTTCCGCCCGATTCGCAGCTCCGATGTCGATCCAGAGGTCTTTGACCTGTGTCACCTTCTCGCGGTCAGCGGGCTTGAGCAGGTGAGCTGCCTTCTTTCCAATCACGCCTCGGACTTCCCCAGGTTCGCCAGCGATCACAATGCGCTGGCCGACGACAACCTGATCGTCCCAACCACCGATTTTGTCGAACCAGATGAATCCATCGTCATCGATATAGGTAACAATGAAACCGATCTCGTCGATGTGCCCTTCGATGATGACCGTAGGTCCTTCGTCGTTGGCGAGGCGCGCATAGGAATTCCCGATGACATCCCATTCGACACTGTCGCAGAATGTACCTGCTTCCTCGCGCCAGACAGCGGAAGCCTGCTGCTCGAATCCGGACGGGCCAGGCACCGTGATCAGACGTCTGAGAAATGCCTTCTGCTGGTCGTTCAAGTGATGAAGCCTTTCAAACATGTGGCGTGAGACACGTCCTGTGCTGGGTCGACACGTGTATCGATGCAGCCTAGCATGCCCTCGGTTCCATACAAGGTTGACAACTGGTTTCACCGTGGCGTAATGTGCAGCCAACAACTAAACGTCAACAGCGATGATCGGAACGAGTACACGTCACCACATTGAGCGAAGCGAGCCGGGGCTGGTGAGAGCCTGGTGCAAGATGGACGTGGAATGGATCTGGGAGCTGTGCCCCAAAACGCTTTCGAGCGGAGTAGACGGCAACGGTGTCTCCCCCGTTATCAGGAGCCTCGTATCGGTTCAGGGTTGTTGGACCCGTACGGTTTGAGTGGGTGATGGCATTGCTATCGCCAATGAGGGTGGCACCGCGGAAGGCATTTTGCCTCCGTCCCTTTCTGGGACGGGGGTTTTTTGTCGTCCAGCTTCTGGACGCCACCGACAGAAAGTTGAACACTTCATGGTTGCACGTACAACGTCCGCTGGCTCTCGTCAGGCCGCCATCGATATTCGACCTTCGCTCGTGGAGATAAGACACGCCGCAGCGAAGGTCCACTCCGAGATCCGCACCATTCCCATCTATCGTGAATTGCTGGCCGATCTCGAGACGCCGGTCTCAGTATATTTGAAGCTGAGTGAGGGGGCCCGGCTTCCCGGTTTCCTGCTCGAATCGGTGGAAGGCGGGATCCGCATCGCCCGCTACTCGTTCATCGGTTCTGGTGACTATGCCTCGATCGAGATGCGCGACGGGGTTCTGACCGAAGGAAACGTTGAGGGCACGACGACGAAGATCTATCAGGATCCTCTCACCGCGCTTGGCGAGGTACTTGCCACCTACAAGGCAGAGTCCGATCCCGATCTTCCGCGGTTCACCGGGGGCGTGGTTGGATATCTCGGCTATGAATCGGTACGTCGATTCGAGCCTCGCGTTGGCAGAGCAGCGGGTGATGGGCTCGGTTTGCCCGAGGCGCGCTATCATCTCGCCGACACACTGGTCGTGTTCGATCACCTGCAGCGTTCGATGAAAGTCGTGAGTCATGTGCGGCTCGACCAGGGCGACCTCGAGGCGTCCTATCAAGCGGCGGTGGACCGCATCGACGCCATGACCTCGAAGCTCCATGGTGCCGCTCCTTCGTACGATCTCAATCCAGCGACTCAGTGTTTGCCGGTCGTCGACCGGTTTCGTCCCAACACCTCATCCGAACGGTACCGGGAAATGGTTCAGCGGGTCCAGAAATACATTGGAGCCGGTGACATAATCCAGTGCGTGCCTTCTCAACGAATCGACATCGATACAGACGCTCATCCGTTCACGATCTATCGTGCCCTCCGGACCGTGAACCCGTCACCCTACATGTTCTTCCTGGATTTCGGCGACCATCACATTGTCGGCGCATCTCCCGAGTTGCTGGTGCGTTACGAAGATGGAATCATCACCAACCATCCGATTGCCGGAACCCGGCCGCGGGGTGAGACGCCTGCCGAAGACGTTGCCCTGGGGGAGGAGTTGATAGCCGACGAGAAGGAACGCGCGGAGCACATCATGCTGGTCGACCTCGGTCGTAACGATGTCGGCAGAGTGGCCAAGTCGGGATCCGTTCGCGTCCCTCGCCTGATGGAGATCGAGCGATTCTCCCATGTCATGCACATCGTCAGTAGTGTCGAAGGGGAGCTTCGAGACGATCTCACGGCGCTCGATGCGCTCCGCTCCTGCTTCCCGGCCGGAACCGTATCCGGCGCGCCAAAGATCCGCGCTATGGAGATCATCGCGGAACTCGAGACGGACATTCGCGGGGCGTATGCGGGTGCAGTTGGTTACATCGATTTCGCCGGTGGCATGGACACATGTATCGCCCTGAGAACAATGGTCGTCAAGAACGGTGTGGCCTCATTACAAGCCGGCGGTGGGGTCGTGGCAGATAGTTCACCTGAAGGCGAATACGCAGAAACTCTTCACAAGATGCGTGCGCTCGTGCGTGCGATCGAAAAAGCCGAACTGATCGAGCAGACTCAACTGGACCGCAGCGGAGGGACTCACTCATGATTTACATGCTGGACAATTACGATTCGTTCACGTTCAATCTTGTTCAGGCATTTGGCGAACTGGGTGCCGAAGTGCTTGTGAAGCGCAACGACCAGACATCGATCCGGGAGATCGAGCAGCGCCTCGATGAGATCGACGGATTCGTGATCTCGCCGGGTCCGTGCACTCCGGCGGAGGCCGGCATTTCGGTGGACATGATTCGGGAATTTGCTGGCCGAAAGCCGATTCTCGGTGTCTGTCTTGGACATCAAGCAATCGGTGCTGCCTTCGGTGCGAGTATCGTCCATGCCCCATCGCTCATGCATGGCAAGACGTCCATGATCGATCACGATGGTAGAGGCGTTTTTGCCGGGCTTCCAAATCCATTCATTGCGACTCGCTATCATTCCCTGACCATCGAGCCGTCTACGATGCCAGCAGCCTTCGACGTGACCGCGACGTCAGACGATGGCGTCATCCAGGGGATCCGGCACCGGGAGTTACCGATCGAAGGCGTTCAATTTCATCCGGAGTCGATTCTTACGATTCACGGCAAGGACCTTCTGGCAAACTTCCTGAAGTCTTGCGGCCATGTTCCCGTTTCGTTCCGCGATCAGGTATCCATTCTCGGCTATTGACCTCTCCGCATGTATTTATGGGAGCAGCCTACCGACGAGCCAAAGTGATGAAGAGGTCCGAGGGCTCCGTCAACGCCAATTCGTTAGGGACCATCGCCAGAGTGTGACGATCCCCGTAGGTCAATTCCGCATGGCGACGGGCAGCAGCACCGAAGCGAAGTCGAGAATATCGCCGCGTCCACCAGGCTGAGGTCTGTCCTAAACACGAGGCATTGCAATGACAGCGCAACCAGCAACATTCGATATCAAGGAAGCGATCAGAACGGTCGTCGAGGGGCAGGAACTCAACGAGTACCAGGCGAACGCGGCGATGGATGCGATCATGCGCGGCGAAGTCACCGGTTCTCAGATCGGAGCGCTGGTTACCGGGCTGCGCATGAAGGGAGAAACGACGTCCGAGATAGCGGGTTTCGCCCGTGCAATGCGTTCTCATGCGCTCAACGTCGAGATCGACCATGATGACGAGCCCTTGCTCGACACCTGCGGGACCGGTGGCGATCATTCGAACACGTTCAACATCTCCACCACCGCGACGTTCGTGATCGCCGCTGCAGGAGTCCGAATCGCCAAACACGGAAACCGGGCGGCGAGCAGCTTGTGTGGGTCCGCCGATCTTCTGGAAGCCTTCGGCGTTCAGGTGGAACTCACCCCGGCGCAAGTCGAGGAAAGCGTTCGCAGAGTAGGGGTGGGGTTCATGTTTGCTCCTGCATTCCATCCTGCAATGCGATTCGTGGGTCCGGCTCGCAAGGAGATGGGCATCCGCACCGTATTCAATATCCTCGGTCCGCTCGCGAATCCTGCGGGAACGCGACACCAATTGATTGGTGTCGGTCATCCGGGGATAGCCGGCAAAATGGCGGAGGTGCTCTCTATCCTGGGCAGCAGCCATGCGGTGCTGGTTCATTCTGAAGAAGGTCTGGATGAGATCGGAATTCAAGGCGCGTCCTATATCACTGAGTGGGATGAACGAAGCCAGCAGATTTCGACATACAGTGTTGTGCCGGAGGATTTTGGATTGGAGCGTGGTGCGAAGGACGAACTCGTCGGTGGCAGCGCTGCCGACAACGTCAGAATCACGAGATCCATCCTGAACGGAGAGCTGGGAGCTCGTCGTTCCATCGTTCTGATGAACGCTGGTGCCGGGATTTATGCCGCGAACGCAGCGGCCTCTTTTGCAGATGGAGTTGCCATGGCGTCGCACGCAATCGACTCCGGACGGGCGATGGAGAAACTCCAGCAACTGGTGGCCGTCACTCGGGACCTGGTCGCCCAGGCCAAGGAGGCGGTGGTTTGACCTCATCCTTTCCCGTCAGGACCGACACGTATCTCGATCGCATTCTCGAGCAAACCTTCAAGGATCTGGCGGTCCGCAAGGCACTCATCGGAGTCGACGCACTCAGAGAAAAGGCCGCCCTCCAGCCAGATCCAGTCAACTTCGAAGCGGCATTGACCCAAGACACAGTGATGGTGATTGCGGAGTTCAAGCGGGCGTCGCCCTCGAAGGGTATCTTTCCAGTCTCGATCGCACCGGCAGAGATCGCCGCGGAATATATCACCGGCGGCGCGTCAGGAATATCCTGCCTGACCGACGAACCGTTCTTCAAGGGTTCGTTGGCCGATCTGGAGGTTATATCGGAGGCTGGATTTGCCGCGTCTCCCCAGATTGGCGTCCTGCGCAAGGACTTTATCATCGACCGTTTCCAGATCGACGAGGCGCGCGCATTTGGAGCCAGTTGCATTCTTCTCATCGCCGCCGCGCTCGCCGATGCGACGCTCGCCGATTTGTTCCGCCATGCCGTGGACATGGGACTATCCGTTCTGGTCGAGATTCATGACGAGGATGAGGGGAAACGTGCTGTTGCATCGGGCGCAACGCTGATTGGGATCAACAATCGCGACCTTCGTAGCTTCAAGGTCGACCTCGGGATAGCCGAACGTCTCGCACCCATGCTTCCCGCCGGCTGCACGGTTGTAGGCGAGAGCGGTATCTCATCCAACGAGGATGTTGCCAGGCTCGCAAAAGCCGGCGTTCACGCCGTGCTTGTCGGCGAATCCCTCATTCTGCAAGATGATCGGATCACCGCAACCAGGGCACTCACGGGAGTCCCACGTGGAAGCTGAATCGAAAACTCCAGAGGCCAAGATCTGCGGTGTGCAGACGAGCGAGGGTGCGATAGCGGCTTCGCAGGCTGGTGCGAGCCATCTGGGATTCATCATGGCTCCATCGAGACGGCAGGTTACCTTGAAGGCGATCGCGGCGATCCGCAATGACATCACCGTATGGGTGGGGCAGAATCAGCACCGTCGAATGCCACTTCTCACTGCGGTTGTCGTAAATGCATCCATCGAGGAATTGCGAACGATCTCCGAGTGTGGAGCGGTCGACGTCATCCAGCTTTCCGGAGACGAACGTCCAGAGATTCTCGATGCTCTCGAGGTTCCCGTCTTCAAGGCAATTCGATTCGCGCCGGATTCGTCAGAGACAGACGCCCGAACCGAGATCGATTCCTGGCTCGATCACCCACGACCTGCCAAGGGAATATTGGTCGATGCCTGGCATCCGGAATCATATGGAGGCACGGGACGTGTGGCGAACTGGTCGTTAGCCAGTCGGCTGGCCATCGATTATCCAATCTGGCTGGCAGGGGGCCTTACCCCCGACAATGTGGCGATGGCGATCTCGAAGGTCAAGCCGTTTGGAGTCGACGTCAGCTCCGGAGTCGAGAGTATCGGTCGTAAGGATACCGCCAAAATCCTTGCGTTCCTGAAGGCCGCAGGCAGAACCGGACAAACGTAGAAGTGCGAACACTTGGGCTTCACGACATCTGATGTCGGATCGGACCGTTGGAACTAAAAACGGTGTCGGCAAACATCTCGTTTCCAACCGAGAGACTTCCAGCAGGTTCCAGATCGAGCGAATCAGGGTGAAAGCAACTGAAGCATTGCCTTGGATACGACGCTGCACCAGATGAAGAAACAAACCGACTTCGGTAACCCAGCAAATGTGCTCAGTCGATAAGCAGGGGAGTGCTTTCCCACGTCTTGCCGAGACCACACGCCCAATTCAATGCGTGCAATCGAGCGAACGATGTCGCAGCGATCGCCTCATGCTCGAGTTCGTCCAGTTCCCCGAACGTTCGATCGTCGACCAGGAAATCATTGTTCCGTGTGGCAATCAGTCCCGCTTCCTTCGCTTCGGCCGCGGCTTCGGCGATCGCTCCCAGAGATTCGGCATCCAGTACTTCGGGGAAGCTGGACCGCCAGTACCAGAGTTCCCAGCGTTCACGCTCGAACGCGAGGTCGTCAACCGACCTGACCTGAACGCGCTTCACGAGTGGACGCACGTTTCCCCAAGGCTCGGGTGCCCATTCCAGCAGGGCCCGTTCCAATCTGACGTCTTCGCCCCAAGGAAGGCTTGCCTGCGGCAGAACGCCGAGCGCCCACATGATCGCGACGCCGCCGACGATTGCGTCCTCGCACGCATCGGCGTCGTCGCTCGTCAGTTCCCCATTCGCAGTCTGCAGGATTCGGAGTTCTTCATCGGTCAGCCATGACGCAAGTTCGGTCCGCGACCAGGCCGAGAGATCGAAACGTTGCGTTTCAAGGTCGAAGGGATCGCCTTCTTCCTGTGACCCGAGTTCGATGGCATAACGACGAGCGAGCGTCGCGAGCACTACCGCTCGCCCCACCAGCTCGATAGGGGGCCAAGGCTCGATCTCGATATCATCTTCCATATCCGTGGGATTTTCGAAATGGCGGTACATGGCAGCCTGTCAGGTGGAGAAGATCAGCAAGAGAGGAGCGAAATCCGTTCTTGAAGTGCCAGAGAATAATCATAGCGTGAACGTGCACTCTCTCGTGCTCTGTCAATGCCGATTGGATCGCTCATCGGCGAAGGACGATCCCTTCCCGTCATCTTAGCAGCGCGACGGGCAGCGCGACGGGCAGCGCGACGGGCAGCGCATCAGAGCGAAGTCCGGAAATCTCTCTCACGGCGGCTTACCCGTCGATGCGCAACACACGACCTAGCAGTGGAATGGGGAAAACCTGACACCCGAAAATGGGATTTAGACATTGAACAGGAAATTCTCGTTCTTCACACAACCTCAGGAAAGAACACGGCCAGGTCCTCCGGCCACATGATACGTGTTCCCGTTGTCGTTCGTTGCACGCGCGCATCGGTTTCCATGAGCAACAGGCGGGCATCTTCGGGATGGTCACGAACGAGATCAATCCAGAGATCTCGCACACTCCCCAGCAACACCGCCGACTTTCGGATCGCATCTTCAGTGGGAGGTGCGGGCAATGCGTCGAGACGCGTCGTCACGTCGGTGATCTTGTGTCCCAGATCCGTATCTTCGCGTTCCCAACGCTCCACGTCCAGCGTCCCACGACGGTAGAGGACCAGGAGACGTTCTCGTTCGTCCTGCAGTTTGTCTCGCTGTTTGGAGAGACGGGCTCGATCCTGAATACTGGACGGCTCGTCCCGAAGATAGTGGGCGCTGCGTTGGCGATAGACGTCTTCCCACGCGGGAATCGCAGAGAACGCATCCGACAACGCTTCCAGCGCCGAACGCTCAGCCGCATGCTGCATGATCGAACGCGGGGAAAACGAGCACGGCGGGAAGCGATGCGGGCGCTGGAACGGTTCAAGGTGTGGACGTGCCGAACACCGAAACTGCCCTGCTGGCGGCGTGTAGTTGAACTTCTCGGTGATGAGATGCATCGGAGCGCCGCATCCGCACACCATGCGCCCCTCAAGCCAAGATGATGATCGTTTGGTCCGAATCGGACGACGGCTTTCCAGCAGTGCAACCAGGCGGTCCCATCGTTCCCGTGCAATGATCGGTTCGTGGGTATCCCAGACCATGACATCGGCTGTCCGTATCCCTCCGGCAATCGCCGGCGTCTTGACCGTGTTGCGCACCACGTTCGGCTCCCAGCTGCGGCCATCGACGTGATCCTCATTGAGCCACTTCGCGACGCGCCACAGCGACCATCCCGACTCCAGGCGCTCCACGATCGCCAGGACCGTGTCCTTCGCGTCCTCACGGACCACGAGTCGACCGTCCGCATCCTTGGCAAACCCGAACGGCGTCTTTCCGTGCGGCAATCCCCGCCGTGCGCGTTCCCGGAAGGCAGAGGACAGGAACGCGCCCATCCGCTTGCGTTCCGCCTGCGATACGACCCCGAGAATGCCGCGCACCAGATCGTCCTCGACGTGCGGCTCGTGGACGGAGACGAGATTCGCCCCACGCTCGACGAGCTTTCGCCAGATGGTCTCTTGCAGGACGTAATCACGCGCAAAGCGAGACATCGCGTAGACGATCACGGTGTCGGCCCGTTCGGCATCGATCCGTCTGAGCAGCTCGACGATGCCAGGACGGAGCGGGTCCCAGCCTTTGACGTCCGGATCGAGAATCGGGGGGTCGATCACGGTCCACCCGTTGCGCACGGCATAGAGGCGGGACTCACGTTCTTGAAAATCCAGCGAGAGCGATTCCTCCTCATCTCGCGTCAGGCTTTGCCGGCAATAGATCAGTGCGCGCTTTGCCATCTCGTCACAAGTCTTCCTTTTTGTAGAACATCTGTTCTATTATGAGACCTAGGATAATTGGGGTTGGACCCCGAATACAAGTAAGGGAGGCATGTCGAGTGGCGGGCATCGAGCACATCACGGGGCAGGGGACGTTCTGGACAGACGAGGAGGAGCACATCATGCTCTGGAATCGCCTGGAGTTTCGCAAGAAGAAGAACTGGGTCGAGGTCCGGGTCTCGTCGATGGAGGAGGGCGGGAAGTCGGAGGTCGTCAGCTCGCGCATTCCGCTTGTGGTGCTCTTCGTGGGATGGATCATGGCCGTCATCATCGAGACCGGCGGTGCTGACGTCGAACGAGTCTTGAAAGCACCCTCCGAGTGTCCGCCTGAATGCGAGGACGGGTATATCCGGCTCGAGGACGGCAATCTCGAACGGTGCTGGGTGTGTGGTGGGTCGGACTAGCTGCTCTTGGGTGGTGAAATCTTGATCCGGTCTTGCAGGAAAATATCCTTAGGGTCAAGCAGGCTTTGCTTAGATACGCGTGTCTGCCCAAAAATGCGGAATTCTGCCCAAAAAGAGCGGATGCGTTCGCGCAGATTACGAGTTTATGGCTGTCAGGAAGCGCTCAATGAGCTCACGTTTCCCAGCGATACCAATCCGTCGAAAGATGCATCGTCTAAAGGTGCAATCGATCAGGCCAATAGCTCCCACTACGCGCGTCCGCTCCTCAGGTACCTCCCAGAAAAGGGCCTCTGAGTCTGCCTCAAATGAATTGTGCTCAAACGTCATGCGATCGAGAGGCGCGAGCACAGACGGTCCGTAGATGGTGCAGTCTTCGAATGTTCGTCCTGTAATGAGGTCATCATCTGCAACCAAGTCCACGATACGAAAGGACCGATGCGTGACGTGTCGGTCCTCTTTCCAGTCCAAGCCCATGCTAGTTACCCCTCTATCCTTACCGTATTGACATCGGTCTTGGTTGACCAATTCCGATGTGCACTTATGGAGGTAACGTTGTCTACACGAATGTCGCTATCAATAGCGCCGACGGAAACGCCCAATGCACTACTAGAGGGATTCTTCGCAGTATTGCTAAGCCCCGGGTGGCCAGAGTACCCATTCTCGTTTCCTGAGGGGATACCGCCCGAAATTGGAAGAAGGCCAGAATCATGTTCATAGTCCTGAACTGCGAGATCTTGAGGGGATAGGTTAGCCACCCATGTGGCAAGCTCGCTAAATGGCGCAAAACGAACGATCAATGCGACGTCAAACGCTTCTCCTAGTCGCTCCAAGGTCCTGATCGTGTAGCTACCATAATCCGGATTCTCTAGTTGGCTAATTGTCGCCTGTGCTTTGTTTGTCGCTCGTGCCAAGTCGGACTGAGTCCAGCCGCGATCACTGCGCATTTCTCTAATTTGTTCGGCCAGGCCCCTCTTGATCGACACTCCAGCAAGATGATGGCGGCGCCTTTTATCCCGAAAACTCTTAAGGAGTTCATCTCGCTCACTCACTTCGGTACTTGTGCTCATGGATGGTTCCCCGTCCTGATTCGATAGACTTGATCCGCCTTTGTGCAATTGCGCAGGCATCTTTCGGTTCAAATCTTCCACCTTTTTCTCTTGCCCCTATGAGCAGCGTCACCTGGCCTTCCTCTGGACCGTAGTAAGCAAGTGGGCGGTACCGCTGTCTCTTGCACGACACACGAACCTCGATGAGCCCGTGACACTCTTGCCCCTTCAGGTGGCCAACAGATGGTCTATTGAGGCTCGTAACGTTCTGGAGAAGATTTATCTGAAAATTGATTTCGTCGCGAGCCTCCCATGGGATGTCGGTGAGCCATGTCTCAATCACATTCTCACCCCGCGCGCTTACAAAATCGAAGAACGTCCTGATTACCATGTCAATGTATAACAAAAAGACTATACATGCACGTCTCCGTATGGTCCTGACTCATGAATTCCTCCTCACTCATCCCCATGTCCCTTCTTCGGAAACGCCTTCGCCAGCCCCTCCATGTACAGCACCGCCGACTTGAGCGATCGGTCGTCCCACGCGATCTGCCGGATGATCGGCACGAGCTGGCCCTCGGCGCTGTCCGGATCGACTCGGAAATCTGGTGGTCGGTATCCCGCTTTCGTTGCCACCAGATCGTAGTCAACAAGAAAAACGTCCGCGATGCGCTCTATATATGAGGCTTCAGGAACACGACCATTTACCCAGCGACCAACCGTCATTTTCGTGACGCCGAGCTTCGTGGCAGTCTCCGTTCGATTCCATCCGAAGTCTTTCATCTTCGACTCGAACCAAGACCCAAAAGCAGATTGAACCGGGGGGTTACGTTTGGCATCCATACGGGACTCCCTCTCTTGAAAGTGGAGCGAAAGCGAGTCTTCCTTGTCACCACCTTCTTCCGCCTTAGTCAGGCTTTGCCGGCAATAGATCAGTGCGCGCTTTGCCATCGATCATCTCCAGCATCTAAGGGAAAGGGAGGCGGGTCGCCCCACCTCCCTGCTCGAATCCGTGGATCGGTTAGGCGCGGCGTCGATTCACCTGAGACGCGGCCCCCAGCGTCACCAGTGAAAGGAGCGCCAGCACCGCGATCTGGGTGGCATCGGTGCCACTCGCCGGACCTGAACCCGTGTTTGGCAGGTCGGTTGCGGTCTCATCGCCAGTGCCCATGTCCGGCGAATTGCCAGTGTCGGTGGTGTCCGCCGGAACATCGCCCGACGTGTCGCCGTTGTCGGTTGTATCCGCTGGCACGTCGCCGCTGTTGTCAACGGGAACGTCCCCGCCGGAATTGCCACCACCACTTGGCAAGTCCTCACAGGCAATTCCGTCACGGTCTCGATCAAGCCCGTTGTAGTTATTATCGGCACTGCCGCCGCCATCCTGGAAGTATTGCTGTGCCTCTTCCTGGGTGGAAAAGCTTGGGCAGTTCCGGTCCTGTGCCGATGCCGAAGCTGTCAGTGTGTAGGCGAATGCCGTTGCAATCAGCACCGCAAAGATCGCGCGCGCGAGTTTCATGTCTCTCTCCCCTGAATAGATGCGAGTGGTTGGTGCGATTCGAGCCCATGAAGTGTCGATGAACATCTCGACGTGCGGCATCCGTAAAATCACGTAGATCAGACGGACGGCCTACGTAGTGGTGATGCTCGACCTAGCCAGTTCGGGCTAGTTTTGATCTCGTGGTATCGCTTGACGACCACTCTCTTTCTTCTGTGACTCTCTGTCCAGTCTTGTGTTTAGAACAAATGTTCTCTATTGTTAAGAGAGGATAGCAGGTCGAACCATGGATGGAGCGCACATGACCGAGACGCCGGACGGGATGGACGTATCTAAACGGATAGTTTGGCAAGACAACCGAACAGGAGCGCACGGTGCGCACATCGAGGAAACAACCGTTGCCGGCAATGAGACAGAAGCGATCATCCAAGGGTTCACGTCGTTGGTCCCACCAGCACAACTGACATCAGCCGAACGGACCGTGGCAGCATGGGAACTTGCAAAGATGGTCGCGAGGGAAAATCTCGCGGCGAAGGAACGTCAGATTCCGGAAGCTTCGCGTCGAAGAGTTGCACGCGACCAAGCGAGAAAGAAAGCGGAACTTCTTAACCATCCAACGGACGTATGTCCATGGTGCGGAAACACAGGATGGATTGAAGATCCAGTTGAAGGCACGGGTGCTGAATGCCCGTACTGTGATTCATCGCAAGCATTCGAATGACGATGAGCTAGACAAATCTAAATCCTAATGTCGTAATCATCGCTGATCTTAAATCCCGGCGGGACATCTTGCGCTTTCGGAAGGGCCTCCCATATACCTCCCGATTTCCGACCTGACGAAGACGCGGATTCGTGTCCGTTGTCTGGCCACCGATCATCCACGTTCTCCACCACATCGGACGCGAACTGTGCGGCTGATGTATTCAAGCCGCCCGCATAGATTACTTGGATCAGGTTACCCTTGCGCACTGATATCGAATTCATCTCCAAGGAAATCGGGAGCGCACCTGAATCGTCGTTATACACGGTGGATTTCGAAATAGTTTCGTCGCCAAGATCTGGTCCGCTCACCTCTCCCTTTTTGGTGACTCCGAGTCCTGAGCTTCCAAATGCAGATGCCAGCATTTCGGTGAGGACATCGTCAATACCCCCCATTGCTTTCCTAGCATCTCGTTCTTCTTGAAACAAAAAGGCTGATGACCAAACGATCATGACTTTTCCACCAGTAATATCAGCCATCGTCATTGAAGACGTCGAAAATGTTCGCAACACCACACGGTCTAGCCCGTCAACATTTCCGTACATTTCTCGAAATGGGCCGGAATCCGTACCGGTCTGCTGGGCCTGTGAATGTTCAGGTATCGACAAAACCAAAGATGCACTCACTAGCGCCAGAAACGTACGTCGATTCATCTCGTCCCCCTCGGCTTCTTAAAACTTTCGATCAGATCGTCAGCTACCAATGCATCTTCCCAATCCCAAGCATAGCGGTCGATCACCCCGTGCATGTGAGACTTGGCTGAATCAGGGTCATTCTCTATCACGCCTTCCGCACCTGCTGCTTGTACCTCCTCCGGTTCGATCTCGCCGGATGCTACGAGGATATCCAGATGCGAGACGCCCAGTCCCATGGCAAGTCGCCGCCTGAAATCTGGCGAGGGAACCTTCGTAACACCCTTCTCGATTCGATTGATCGTCGTCGGGGGAAGATCACAACGCTCAGCAAGCTCTTTCTGATTGAGTCCAAGGGTTTCTCGTTTTTCGGTCACATAGGGACCCAATGTTCTGATCATGCTTCCGAGATTACTACTGGTCATACCTATTGACACTGTATTACCTATGCTGTATTCTGTAATTACTTCAGATGCAATCGGTATGGAGGCAGTAATCATGGTTTCACTCGCTGGGGCTGAAGGGCCACGAATAAAAAAGTCCATCTCACTTCGCCCTGATCAATACCAGGCTGCGGTTGAGCTTGCCCAAGAAGAGCGACACGGAAATGTTTCTCTGATCTTCCAGCGGCTGCTCGATGCCGAGGTGTCTCGCCGAAAGGCTGAAGCCAGCCAGAACGTCGAGGCGGCGTGATGACCACGAAGAAACCGCTTCAGACCGTATGCGAACCGCGAACCGCCCTGACGACGCAAGAACGAGAGATCGCCCGGAAGGCCATGATCGACGCGATTCGACACTGCCGGAAGCTGGGAGCCGAGATCATCGCCGAGCGTGCCGACGCAGTCCCGAACGACAAGGCGGCCTGAGTGATAACGACTCTCCCGGTGCGTATCGCGATCGGTGCACCTCTCCCCGTCACGGCCGGGCTGCGCACCGGGCGAGTGGTTCCAGCAGCCATTCGTTCGATCCCTTCCGGCGGTTGCGATGCGGCAAACGTCGCAACCGTCACCCATCACACCCAGGAGGTTCCCGTGTCCCTCGTCACCACGCAGACCATGCACGACGCGCTGACCAATCGCCCGATAACCACGATCTATGTCGATGCTCTTCCGTCCATCCATGTCATCGACCAGTGCGACGCCGATCCGATCTCACTCAATCTCCGGAGCTCCAATCCGTTCAGGATCACGGCCTCGGGCCGGATGACCTTCGACGCGACCGTGGCCTATTGGGTCCGCATCCTGTCCGGCAACCTGACCTGCCTCACCTCGACTATGCACGGCGTCACTCATGCCGTTGCCCTCTGACATGCCAACTCCACTTCCGTTCCGCATCCGGACCGCACGCCGGTCCACGTCTCCCCATCTCGTTTTCGTGTGCCCGGGGGCCGCATCACCATCACCACTCCCATTCCTGCCGGAACATTCCGGGCAGAACATCGGTGACCCGGCTCCTTGCGGGAGGAGCAGTCGCGATCGGGTCATACAGCCGGTGTCCTGCCCGGAGCGTTTCGACGCTCCACCTCCATTCCACAAGGCTGGTACGTCCGTAACCCGGGCCAACCTCCCAGCCGGTGTCCTGACGCGGGGCACCGGTGCGGGGACCGATGCGCGTCGTCGTCAGCTAGGAGGTTCGATCGTCCGGTTGGTTCCGGAACGCATGTCCACAGTAGTCCCGTTTGACCCGCAGTACATCCATGTACCCAAAGGACGTAATCAGGTGCCCGCAAACCCAGATCCCGACGAAGACGTGTTGATCGATTTCGCGATGTTCCGCAGTCGCATGATGCGCCGGTTCACCGCAGACGGCGTGATCGACGCCGAAGAGCAGGGGATCACCGCCGACTTCGACGCCCAGTTCCAGATCGTCAGCACTCGCTACCAGGTCCGTCGCTCGTTCGAATCGCTGATGCGCAACGGACTGACGAAACGCACCGGAGATCAGGCACGACACGTCGGGATCGTCGTCATGGTCGACAACGGCCAGCGTGTCAGCAACGTGATCCAGCTTTTCCCGGATGAGCCGCAAAACGCGGCGTAAAGAAAACTCTCACGGCTGGCACCGGAGAGCTTTCACACAAGGAGTATTCAGATGCAATCAGTATATCAGAGAACCTCACCTACACGCCCGGCACCCAAGCCGGCCCGTTCCGCGCGTCAGGTGGCGACCGGCGAGCGGTTGCGCCAGATCAGCGAGCAGGCCGACGTCCTCTACACCCAGCTGTTCGAGGCGCTGAGCAAGCGTCACACCGCCACTGCCCATCACCTGATCGACCGGATGCTTGTCCTCGGGGCCGAACACGACAGCGTACTTGCGGCAGCCCAGGACGACGCCGGGACGTCATGGGGGTGGACAGCATGAGCACCATCACCACACCGGCCATCGTCGGCATGATGTCGAACGGTCTCCTGATCGTCAGGAGCGGGCACGGCTTCTATCTCGTTCATTCCAACTGGTTCGTTGCATACGAGGAGATCACACGATGAGCGACACACGGTCCAAGAGACGATCCCGACTGCAAAATGCAGGCGTCGAGGTTCCGGAAATCGTCCTGCCGTTCACACAAGAACATGCTGACATTCTGACCCGTCTCGGACTCGCTTGGGGCATCTACACCGTCACTCCTGAGTCACACAAAGTGCACATGGAATTAATCGTCGAATTGTATGGAAACGAGATTGCCGACGCGTATTGGCAACACCTCATGCAGCTCGGCTGTGAGTCTTACATTCGCGCGCACTTCTACACCGACGAGAACGACATGGTGCTGGCCCCGAAGCCAGCCTCCGAAGTGCCGGAGGAGTACCGGTGACCACCGTGCAAAAGCCGTACTGCCACGACGATGTGCCGTTTGTCGACTACGACGCCCGGTTCTCGTACGTCAAGCGAAGCCTCGAAGCATGCGATGCGCAACGAATCGCGCTCGTCGCGAACCTCAGCGAAAACGCACGCGATCGCTCGTACAGCGTGACCGAGGTCGCGGATCTGCTGGACGTAACCGCCTCCGCGATCCACTCCCGGATCCACCGGAACACGCTGCAATTCCCAAAGTTCCGCATCGGCGTGGACTGGCGCTCTGCCAAGCACGACGTCCACGCCTGGATCGACGACGCCGACACGATCGCCGCTGACTAATCCACCCGCCGGGCGGCTCTCGGGTCGCCCGTTGCATTGCCCGAAAAGAGAGACACAACATGGCAGATACAGCGCCGGAGATTCCCAGAGGATTCGATCCCACGAAATACCTCACCAAAGTGAAGGGGGCGGACTATTTAGAGGTCAAATACAGAATCGTGTGGTTGCGAGACAGGTTTCCGGAATCGTCGATCGAAACCGACCTGGTCTCCCATACAGGAAACGAGGCTATCTTCCGGGCGAAGATCGTCGCGCTCGACGCCGATGGGGCCATTCATGGCAGCGCCACCGGATGGGGAAGCTGCGACAGCGCCGGCTTCGCCGCCTACGTCGAGAAATCCGAGACCAAAGCAATCGGTCGCGCCCTGGCAGCGCTCGGCTTCGGGACACAGTTTGCTCCCGAACTCGATGAGGGCGAGGCGATCGCTGATTCGCCGGCGAACAGGAGCGGTCAACGGCAGGACAACGGTCAGGCACGACCACCGGCCAATTTCACCGCCGGTGCTGCCACCACGGACAACATGGCAACTCCGAAGCAGCAGGGGATGATCAACGCCCTCGGACGTGAACTCAAGATCAGCTCGCCACAAATGGAAGAGATGACGCAACGCATCGCCGGGACGAGTTTCGACGGTCTGACGCGGAAGGGCGCATCGTCGGTGATCGAGGCGCTCCAGGACATACAGAAACGACCGGCGGTTGAGCAATCCAGACCCAGATCGAGCGCCGAAGAGATGGACGCCGCGGTGGCCGCATCGACGCCGACTTCCCTGCCGTTCGACGTGCCGGATGACCGGTACACCCGCTAAAGGAGCACCATCATGGCCACACCTCGATTCAATCAGTCACATCGCAATTACCCCCAGCAATCCGTTATACGGCGCGTCGTCAGAGGTGATTCTCTCGATAGCGCAGCACGACCCAAAACAGCACGCATCGACTGGATCGATGTCAACGACATCAATGCCGATACCTATCAGCGCGAAATTCTCGACTACAAGCTGAAGCGTATGGTTCGGGAATGGGACCCGTCGATCGTCGGCTACGTGCTGATCTCGCTGCGCGCGGACGGATCGTTCTTTGTCATCGACGGGCAGCATCGCGTCGAAGCCGTGCGCCGTTTACAGGGCAAGATCGGACCGATGATCGAGGCGGTCGTACGCGAAGGCTTGACGAGCACCGAAGAGGCGCACTTCTTCGCGGAATCCCAGGACCCGCGACGGAGAACCGCGCTCAGTCCCGAGGACCTCCACATCGCACGCATGCACGGTGGCCACCTGGACACGATTGCGATGAACAACGCGGTAGCAGCAGCGGGCTACCGGATCGGACGAGCCGAGGTCGGGAACGATACCTGCCGCTTGCGCGCCATCAATGCCGCAAACAAGGTGCAGGAGCGGTATGGCGCGGTCACACTCCACGATGCGTTGACGTTCATCCGCAGTGTGTGGGGAACGGAAAAATCGCCGGAGGCTTCTCTCATCCATGGCGTGGCAATGTTCATGGTGATGTTTCCCGACGCCAACATACATGCAACGGCGCGACGCATGGGCAAGGAGATCCAGGAAAAATGGCTTCGGAACGCCAAGGCGCGCGCCGACGCCGAACATCTCAACAATGCCGAGGGCATTGCCTCCTACATGCATACCGACCACAACCGCGCGAACCGCACCAAGCAATTGTCCAACTTCGAGGAAACATTGCAGAACCACCAGGCAACGCTTCGTTCCGAGGCGTCCTACCGGGCGAAGGGAATCACCCGATGACCGGCCGCTACCAACTCATGCCCAATTTGCGCGCGGACGACATGGAGCCGGGTATTTCCTGGACAACATACGACGAGCAAACGAACAGACTCGGGCAGATCACGAAAGCATGCCCGACAGAAACGGAGGGAGGACACTGGTGGGTTGCTATCTGCGACTTCCCGACAGGCACAGTCGAGTACTTGCCGCGTCCTCTACTGCGATCTGAAGATGTTCCCTTCTTCTTTCGTGCGCACATGTTTACCAGTTCTGGAGAATGGAGTCTCGACAAGTCTCCGGTTGTATCTCCATGGGCAAAAGGTGACGCACCAACACCGTCATCGACGGGGAGTATTTATTTCATTGCCGCCGGCAACGGAATGATCAAAATCGGATTTTCCATGGATGTTCAGCAACGCATGGAATCCCTCCAAACAATGTCTCCTGCACCACTTCAACTCATGGGAACGATGCCGGGGACAGTCACGGACGAACGGAGACTTCACGCCCGGTTTACTCCTCTAAGGAGTCATGGAGAGTGGTTTCACGCCCACGACAATTTGTTGAAATTCATCGAGACCGAGGTGGCAATATGCAACAACTGACCCTTGGGAAATTTCAAATGTTTGACGCCTTGCCCGAGGACCGCTACCAGGCACTCAAGGCGGGCATTCGCGAGAACGGCGTTCGTGTTCCTGTTGAGATTGATCAAAACGGACAAGTCATTGACGGGCATCACCGCATTAAGGCGTGGAATGAGCTCAAGGCTGAAGGCGTCATGCTCGCGGATTATCCCCGTATGATCCGCTCATTCGATTCGGATGCGGCACGTAGGTTAGCGGCGATTGAGCTCAATGCCCAGCGCCGAGATGTCTCCACTGAGAACAAGAAGAGAAATGCCGAGATCCTACGGGCCGACGGACGATCGTACCGGCAAATTGCCGATGCGTTGGCGGTGAGTCACCAGACAATTGCGAATTGGATGCCTGAACAAGATTCAACTGTCAAAGACTTGACAGTTGAATCTCCCCCCCGCGTGATCGGCAAGGATGGCAAGAGCCGTCCGGCAACCATGCCGAAGCCGGCGGTCATGGCAACATCCGCCAAAGAACAGGAACGGGCGCTCGACGCCCTTGACGATCTTGACGGTGATGAGTTCATCAGCACCGCGACTGGAGAGATCATGACATCCAAGGATGTTCAGCGCGCGGCAAAGAGTCGTCACAAAAAAGACACCGAGAATCAGGCAAAGACGGTACCGACGAAGCCGTCCGCGCCCGTATCGCTCTTCGCCGGGCGGAAGGGAGAGGCCGCGCCCACCCCGGTCGTGCGGATCGGGATGCATCCGGATACGGCGGCGATGGCGATCATGGCCCTGCGCGAGTTGCCGACCGCGGACGCGGACGAGGTCGGAGAGGCGATCATCGATCTGGATCGGGACGCCGAGGGCATGGTCGGGACATTACCGGCTGTGATCGCGATGCTGGAGCGCATCACCGCGCGCGGCACACCATCTCGCCAGTCGCCAACGGACCGCATCATGACCAACCAGGAACTAATCGAACAGGCCGCTGAGGCTGCCTATGAAGCGCATCACGCCGAAATGTTCGACATCGCCTGGAACGACATGCCGGACTGGATGAAGGAACGATGGCGGCTGGCCGCACAGGCAGTTCTTGCGGTCGCCCAGCACCCATCGGAGCCGCTTCATTTGATGAAGGAATGGAGCGCGTGATGGGGTGGGTGAAGCTTGACGACGGGTTTTTCCGGAACCCCAAGGTGCTGCATGTCGGGAGAGATGCGAAGGCGCTCTACCTCGCCGGCCTCTGCTACTCCGGATCGTCCCTGACGGATGGCTTCATTCCCACCAACGCCACGCGGGGACTTGCCGTCGATATCCAGATCGGCTCGCCCAAAAAGGCGATCGTCCAGCTTGTCGACGCAGGTCTGTGGGTGGAGGTCGGGGACGGATTCATGATCCACGATTACCTCGAGTTCAACCAGAGCGCGGAGAAGGTCCACGCGATTCGGGACGCCGCGAAAGACCGCATGCACCGGTCGCGTTCGCAAAATGTTCGCGCGAACAATGACGAGAATTCGCAAGATGTTCGCGCGAAGTTCTCGCGAAGTTCGCAAAATGTTCGTGAGCCAGAAGAGATAAGAAGAGATACAGATGAGACAAAGGGACTCTCTAGCGAGAGTCAGCACGCGCCCGAACCCCCCTCGGAACCAGCGAAGCCCAAGACCGTCACACCCGCACCAAAGCCGAGGTCGTCACGGATCGCCGAAGACTTCGCGGTGAACGACGCGATGCGTCAGTGGGCCAACGAGGCCGGGTACACGCCGCAATTCGTGACGTACGAGACCGAGAAGTTCCGGGATTACTACGCCTCCAGCCCGAAAACGTACCTCGATTGGCCAGCTACCTGGCGCAACTGGCTCCGTCGCAGCGCGGAGTCGAACCCGCAGGCGGTCAACCGCAACGCAGCCCCATCCCCGTCGAACGTCAAGCCATTCCAGAAGCGATACGAAACCCCGGCGGACCGGACCGCAGCCGCGTTCGACACGTTCTTCGCGGAGTTCGACGGCACGACCCCGGACCCCTATGCCGATCACGAGGTGATCGATGTGAAAGTGAGTGGGCAATGAACCAGCACGAACTGCGTCACCTCGCGGCGGCGATCCAGAACCTCGTCGCCCACTACCCCCGTACCGACATTCAGCCGGCCACCATCAAGGCGTATGTGTCCTCCCTGAGTGACCTGCCAATGGCCGCCGTGCTTCCCGCGCTCGAACGATGCGCCAAGACGATCAGATTCTTTCCGAGCGTTGCCGAAATCCGGGAGGAAATCGGAGCGGCGGCAAACAACCCCGAGCACATTGCGGAAACCGCTTGGGTCGAGGTCGAACGACAGATCCGGATCTGTGGAGCGGTCAAGACGCGGATCATGGCCGGCGGGGTCTGGCACGAGTCGCCAGATCCGGAATTCAGCACAGATCTCATCCGTCGCGTCGTGGAGTCCATTGGCTGGAGGAACATCTGCCTGGAACCGCAGTCCAAGATGCGCACCGATTTCATCTTCGCCTACAGGAACCTCTTCACGGCGGCGGTGAGCCGAATCCAGCGGGGCACGATCTCGACCGGGGAAACCCTGCCGGCGAACGTCTCCGCCATGAAGGAGATCGCGTCCTAATGGTTGCCTCATACGCCACCACCTTCCTGCCCGACAGCGGCAAGCGTGCCCTCACCCCGGACGAGGCTGCCGACGTCAATGACGTGCTCGATGCAGCCCATGACTGGGACGCTGGCACGCTTCCCTGGCAAGCCGCCGCCAACGTCGGGACGATCCTCTGCGAAGGTCGGCCGTCGTCCGGGTATTCCCGCTTCATCGCCTTCCTGCTCACCCCGAAAAGCGATCCCCGCCGGCGGTGCCTCGAGGCTCTGGGCACGCACCTCGACACCCAGCAGGGGCTGCGGGTGACTCCGCGCGGCACGTTCAGTCAGCGCGACATCAACGAATTGCACGAGTCCGAGCACATGATGAGACGGAGAGCAGCATGACCACCACCACCCTTCGCCCCTGTCACACCAAGAGCCTCAAGCGGGAATCTCAGTTCATCATTCGGCGCTGGGAACGATACGACGAGTATTCCGGTCTCTACATAACAACCTACGTGGTCCGCGATCCGGACGGGCGCTGGCTGGCGGAACGATGGACCGAGGACCAGGCGCGGGACGCGGCACGGGGCTATGCGGAGAGGCAGGCGGCATTCGAGCTGGGAGAGACAGCATGAGCGGTACAGCCAACACAGATGTCGTCTACCAAACGGCCCGAATGTATCTCGCGACGGTGGAACCGAGGGAACGTGACCGAACCGACATTCGCACGTTGCGGATGAGGTGGAATGAGGCGCAGGGCTACTACATCGAAATCACCTTGGCGGCTCTCTCGCAACGGGCGATCGATGACCCGGACTTTCAGCTCCCAGACGACTACGCGCCATTGAGTGGGTTCGCCATACCGAACGTGTGCCGTTTTCGCACAGCTGACCTGGCAGCCAACGAGGCGATCGTAATGGCAGTTGAGCAATGACCACCCCCATCCGCTTCTACACCGACCGCGTGATCACCAAAGAGCGAGGTGGCCTTGCTGAGGGGTCTCTGGATGCCGCCCAAGCGATCGAGCGCGTCAAACAGCAGCTCAAGTCCAAGAAGGGCCGCAAGCCGCAGGGGATCAGCCTGGTGGACGCACGGCCACCGAAGCAGGAAGAGGCAGCGACATGATCCGTATCGCACTTGAGTGCATCGGCCTGTTGATCTGCTGGGCGGTTGCCGGGGGCACCTGGGGCGTCAGCATTGTGGGTTCGTTTCTGATTGGAGGGGTATAGATGAGCGAGCACATTACCGGCGCGGCGATCCCGGACGACGTGATAAAAGAAGCGGCGAGGGCCATCTGCGATCAGAACGATGCGTGGTGGGAAGATGTAGGTCCGCTTGATCGTGACGTGTATGTCGATTACGTTCGTCTCGCCCTGCTGATCCTCACGCCAGCGATTGAGCGAAGCCTGATCGAGCGGATGATCGCAGACGTGCCTGCATGGAACGGATGCAGTCCTGGAGCCTATGCAGCCCATGACGGAACGTTCGACGATGCTCCTTGTGTTTTTGACGCAGACGATATCGCCGACGCGATCCGTGAATATCTGCCCGCCTGTGAATCACGAAAGGCATCCCAATGATTGACTCGAAACCCGCGCCGACGTTAACGATTGAAGGGCGACGCATCAAGCGAGGAAACTTGTGGAATGTTCTTGCTGCTTGCAGGGTAGATGAGGACAAAGAGACCGTTGTTCTGAACATTAACTTCGACAAGTTTCTGGATATCGTCGAAGCGCCTCTCCGGTCCGAGATCGCCCAGCTTCGGAGCAAGGCGGATTCGTTGCGAAAACGGGTTGACTACGCATCTAGTATTTCACTCGCCGGAACAGTGAAGGTGTTGACCGATGAGTTGGGGAGAATGACGAGGATGACGGCGACGATCTTCAGGCGTGGTACGAGGACATGAGCACTCCGGCCAGTAAAGAAGACGAGGAGGACAAGTGATGATCAACTCTAACCCTGCGCTGACGTTGCGCGAGCTGCTGAGGGATTCCGTTAAGCCGCCCCAAAAGGATGCGGAGTTTTCCGGGATCAGAGTTACCTACATGCTTCAGCCGTCAGGATTCCGTATCATTCAGGTACCGAACACAGCAATCGACCAGATCGAGTCCGCCCTGCTCGCGCCCCTTCAGGCCGAGATTGCCCAGCTTCGGAGCAAGGTCGCGGCGGCGGACAGGTTTCGAGAATATGCAGGTAATTTCGTCTCGAATGCAACAGTAAGCGATCCATATCTTTCAGAACAATGGGGCTACCTGACTTCCGCCTACGACGCCACGAAGACCGAGGGCACCGCTGCGCTGGTGGGGGAGGATGAACATCAGGAAGAATGCAATCTGGCCGCTCGTCACGAACGCGAGTTTCGCGAGTGGGTGAAGCATCGCCCGGATTTAGGTGGAACGTATTTGAATTTGATGCATCACTGGATCGGTGATGAGTTCGGAAACCCGCCCGGATTTGCCACCCCACCCGCCGTCGAGGATGCCGAAAGGTCGTGTATCGAATGTGGCGGACAGGGTTATTGGGATGACCCTAGATCGGCGTCGCTGAGACGAACGTGTTGGACATGTAAAGGGACCGGTATCACCCCGCCCGCCGTCGCGGATGCCGGGGAGACGGGGGAGGAGCGCGAAGACACGATCGAGTCTTTGCGGGAATCGATCGGTGAAAGTTTCGATTCTGTAGATGAACGACTGGCGGCGTTGCGGCGGGACGTGGATGCACTGAAGGGTATTGCTGAAACACAGCGCAGGAAGTACTCACTGTGGTGTGAAGGCCTGGAGATGCGCATTGCCTCCCTCGAATCCCGCGAGCGCCCGGAGCCGGGATCGGTCGTGACGGATGCGATGATTGACGCGTTCTGGACTATGTGGGGCGTAGGCCTACTCGATGCCCTCACCAGGGAACCACTCAGGGCTGCGCTTTCAGCCGCACTCGCAGCCAGAGAGGCCGGGCAATGAGTACACGCATCGTCCGTGACTGGTGGGCATGGCGGCAGCGGTTGGGCGCGTGGATCGCGGGATGGGATGGGCAGGGATGATTGACGGGCTGACCGAAGAGGAGGTGGCGTATACCCATCAATTCAAACCCGCTGGATTCCTCCGCACCTGGAACGCGATCTACAGCGCGAAATGCCGGAGGCAATGGAGGCTCGGCATCCTGACGTGGGCGGCACTGGAGAAACGCAATCGGCGGCCAACCGCGTCGACCACGACATTCGGACCCTACCTCGGATGGTCGTTCAGCGTGCCGCTCGGGATTGGCACGCTGATGGTTTGGGGGTATCGGCGGATCGCCGGATGGGATGGTCCGGAATGATGAATGAGCCGTTGATCGTCAACATCCCCGGCACGGTCACAATCAGTCATTCACCCAACGGTCGGGCGCATTGGCGGACCAAACACAAGCTGACCGGCGAACTCCGGCATACGGCGTCCATGGCCACGATCGAGGCGGTTGGCGGAGATCCCAACGTGTGCTATCCGTTTCCGTCCTACCCGATCCGGCTTGACTACACCGTGGGGTGGGAGTCACGACGTCGCAAGCTGTGGGATGACGACAACTTTATCGGCGCCGCAAAATCGATAAGGGACGCCATCGCGTCCGTGCTCGGGATCGACGACCGGCATTTCATCACCGGCAGCGTGACGCAGGAATACGACCCGGCCAAACGCGGGTACATCCTGGTCAGGATCGCCAGCGTCGCGGAGAAAGAGGCAGCATGACCACCATTTGCGCAACAGGAGTTGGTGTAATGAACATTCGCACTTTACCGGTATCCGGTAATCCGGCTGAAACGTTTCCGGCAGGTGCGTACCTTGCAGACGAAATGCAGGCGAGGGGGTGGACCGCCGGACACCTGGCGACGATCACACGGATGAAGCTCTCGACGATCACCGGGATCATCGACGGGACAGTGCTCGTCATTCCGTCAACGTCCGCAAGGCTTTCGGAGGCATTCGGAACGAGCGAAGGGCTGTGGTTGCGCCTCGATCATGCGCACAGAGTCGCCGTGAAAGCGCCACAAGCGCCGTGACGGCGACGAACGGTCACGCATGACACCGGAAAACACGACAACGCCCCGTCACTCGCATTGAGGACGGGGCGTAGCGGGTATGGGTGTGGGTGGTCATGATCGGGCTCCTGTCTCGATCTCGAAACGCTTGCCGCATGCCACGCACTTGACCGCCGTTTGAAGATGCGGCTCTGCCCATTCCACACCGTAATGGTGGCAGGTAACGGGCTTCGGATCGGCTGCATAGAGGGATTCGAACGGGACGTCCAGTACGTCCGCCAGGCGAAGAATGATGTCCGCCGATGGCTGGTCCTTGTGTCCGTTCTCGATTTCACTGAGATATCCACGGGAGATACCGGCCCTGGCTGCGAGCTCAGTGAGCGTGAGGTGCGCGCGTTTTCTGAGTCGCGGGATCGTTACCCTGAGTTCCGACATCATTGGGCTCCTGTGTGTGACTGGGGCTACGGGCGACTTCTGTATGGATACATTTTATCACGTATCGCAAACAAAGTAAAGATATCGTGATACAATAAAGACAGAAAAAAGCGAACGTGAGATACTACGAACATGGAATGAACTGTGGAGGTTGGAGGTATAGACGATGTACGAGGAACTATTGACGCTCAAGCAGCACCGGAATCTCCGGATGATGACGATCAAGGATCTCGCCGTCGCATCGAAGACAGGCACCCAAACGATTGTGAAGATCGAGCGCGGGGATCGCGTCAAGCCCTCATCATTCAAGGGGATCGGGGAAGTGCTGGGTGTCAAGCCGGAGGAGATCAGGGAGTTCATGGTGATCGCGATGCAAGAGGATTAACGCCAAGTCACGGCCTCCCAGACGACACTCCGGCCCTGATCGTGCGATAATGCCGACGTTGGCGGGCGGCGGGTGCCACTTCTTACCGCCAACAGTGTCCGGGGCGGGCAGCCGCCCCGGACACCCTCACCCCCACTGGCCGTCTGCGCCATTGTG
>JAABUN010000810.1_pt1 | contig 77184 bp, 64 predicted proteins | sample 5559311 | NCBI WGS metagenome assembly JAABUN01 (sample SAMN10711877, study PRJNA513370) | rock metagenome | isolation source: Antarctica rocks | place: Antarctica: Victoria Land, Siegfried Peak sud | reverse complement strand
TGCCTGTATAGCTTATAGGCATGTAGTAACCTGCAAACTCAGCCATTTTAGCACCGAAAGCTTTATGCTTTTCAGTAAAAGGCGTATTCTTCATACTTTAAATTTAAAGTGGCAAAAGTAAGGATATGGATTTAAGGATTTAAGGATTTAGAGGTTTTGATGGATGTTGTGTATTACATATATAGGCTATGCAGTAAAGTGAGGCTATGTAAAAGCTTAATTTGTTTTGTTATTATCGAATGGCATTACAAAAGGGAAGGGCTCCACCCAATAAATGCAGCAGAGCCCTTTGTATCCCAACTTCAACCGAGTTTATAGTGGGAATTTGATCATCAGCAGATCGTTCATACCTGTAGGGAAACTGGCATCTGTTATATTATCCGAAGTGCGTGGCTTTGCTTTTCGTTTTTCAGGTTTAGATTGTTCTGCACTATCAGTAGTATTAGGTTTGTAACGATAGCGGGTACTGTCAGTAGCTTTTTGGAGCTCTCTATCTATTTCCTCCAGCTCTTTTATTTTCTGTTCCTTTTCTTTTTCAATTTGCTCACGGCTTTTTCTAAACTCTTCTATTGCTTCGTTGCTGTTATCTTCCTGGTCTTGGTCTTCATTCTTTTGTTTGTCAACTCTTTCTAAACCTTTTTGAGTCATTATGTATTCAACATTATTTCTCCATCTTAGAGACTCAGATTCCATACTATTTTCCCAATCCCACGAGTTATTATCACGGCCAAAAGGTAATCTTACATCGTTGCGCCAGCTTACATTATCATTTATATAAACTCTTTTTCCGACAGGAACAGCTACAGTTACAATTACTTGTTGATTACGAAATTTGTCTTGCCTGGTAATAGCTATTCCTTTATCTAAAGACAATACTGTATCGTTTTGCAGAATATTGAAATTGATCCTGGAAGCTAATCTTCCTGCCTGTGCTTTACTATCGCCATTCGTCATTTTTACCAAAATCACCTGAAAGCTATCAGTTGGAGATTTAATTATTCTTAAACGTACGTTTCGTAAATAAACTGTGTCATCCTGATACGAATTAAAAGGCTCAAACTCTAACCAATCGTTGTTATAATACTTACGCATTGAAGCTGTTTTTATCTCCATTTTTGAAACACCAGGATTTTGAAGAGCAACTATTTCTTCATTGGGAGAATTTCTATAATGGAAGTCACTTACCACCGAAACCAACAGATTTACAAAACATATAAGGCCCAATATCCAAAGCGACAGGAAGGTTAGACGAATAATACCTCTGCTTCCGCGCTTGCCGGTAATTCTTCTTATGATCGCGGTAACAATTGCAATTACAGGAACCCAGATAAAAAAGATAAGCGTGCCCCAGGCAAGAAGCTTTTGAAAACCATCGTCGAGCACATAGGAGTAAGCAGGCAACAAACCTGTTAGTACTACACCTATACCAAACAATGCCCCAACAATGGCAAAGAGGATACAACCTACAATAAAGTAAGCAAATATCTTAACCAACACACCTATTACATGTGCAATCCCCCCACCCGATCTTTTACCTATAGTTGCTGCCTCTGCACCCATCCGCCTTCCTGCAGTGCTTATGTTTTCGCCAACAACCTGTGCTCTTTCTTTTAGTTCGGAGCCAAAGGCTTGTGCACGATCTTTAAACCCTACAAGATCGCCTTGTATAGTTTCCTTAATATTATTAAGGTCAACTTTTTCACCCTTCATTTCGAGCTTATCTGCTGCGCTTTTTGCTTCAGGCAGCACCAGCCAAAGTATAATGTATATCACTATTGAACCCGGACTGAATGAGAAGCTAAGAAAATGAGGAAAATCCCACAAACCCCAGTGACCCCAACGAAAAACAAATGAGAAAAAAGGGATCAGGAATAAGATGCGTGGAACCCAAACCTGAACGGCGAAATATTGAGCAAGGCCACTGCAAACACCAGCTATTATTTTTGAGTCAGGATCGCGAAACAAACGCTTTCTCTGCGAACCTATTACAACAGATGAACTGCTGGGAACCGCTATCCAAAGTATGAGGTAAACAAAAAACGTTACCCCAGAAAATATTACAAATAATATCCTAACGATTATTGAGTCGATTGCAAAGTAATTGGCAATTCCGCTGCAAACACCTCCAAGCAGCTTATGATTTTCATCCCTGTACAATTTTCTGGGGCTTATATTTGTATAGGTATAATTTCTTTGGTAGCCGGATGTATTGCTATCGCCGCTTAATTGCGATTTTACATTTGCTTCTTCTGCTTCAAAATCCTCAGGCCGACCCATGCTGTTTATAATGGTAATTACATCTTCATCAGTTATGCAGGTGCCGCCTTTTTTAAGTGTTTCAGCAAAGAGTTCGGCAATACGTCCTTCTATATCATTAATAATCTCATCGCGACCTTCTTCGTTTGCAAAGAATAAGCGTAAGCTTTCAACATACTGCTTTAGCATATCGTAGGCAGTTTCCTCAATCGGTATTACCCTGCCCTGAAAGTTTATATTTATTACCTTTTTCATAATTATTCTTTTTGTGCATTGCAACTGTTGTGCAGTTGTAAATAGCCTGGTTGGTTAAAGTTGGGTTTCAGAAGTTTTTGGTGTTTCTTTTCTTGCGGTTAAAGCGTTTACTGCGTTGGCCAGTTCGTTCCATGTAGCTTCAAGCTCGCCGTAAAAAGCAAGACCTTTATCGGTCATGATGAAATATTTACGTGGGGGGCCACTGTTACTTTCTACCCAACGGTAGGTAAGCAGTTCTGCGTTTTTAAGGCGGGTTAGCAGCGGGTAAAGGGTGCCTTCAAAAATATTCAGGTTGGCTGCTTTCATTTTTTCTACAATATCACTGGGGTAAGCTTCCCCCTGGCGTATTATAGACAAAATGCAAAACTCCAATACCCCCTTTCGCATCTGGCTTTGTGTGTTATCTATATTCATATCCCTTTTTTTGTAAGTCGGCCATTTAGCAAAAGCAGAATGGAAGATTGTTATTGAAAATTTTTTTGTTCGGAACTAAGGCTTAAGGGCAAGGCGCTCTATTTTTCCTCTATTGACCCCTTGACCATACAAAGATGCTACTTTATTTAATACTATGCAATACAAAGTACCATATTTATTTTAGTAGTAGGTAGGCTATAATAATTGATATAGCATGAAAAGTAGTGTGAATAAGGACTTGAGCTATTTTAGAAAATTTTGCTTTGAAAATGATATTTGGATAAGTGGTAAAGAAAGAGGTACGAGTGGTACAAATATTTAGAGCAGGAAATTAATATGAAGCTTATATTAAAAAGACAACCTATTATTTAAGTTGCTTTAATTGAAGTTTAAGAAATTACGTTAATTCTTCTGTGTAATTTATAAAAGCAATAAGCCCCTCCTTTTCACCCTACCTGTTTTCTATTAAACATTACAATCAACTGTAACCTTAAGTTTTAGCCAGTAAAATATGTTGCTGGTTTTTTATTTAAAGGCTTCATGCTTTAAATGCTGCCAGTTTTTTTACTGCCTTTTCGAGGGTTTCTTCTTTTTTGCAGAAGCAGAAGCGGATCACTTTATCATCTTTGGCATTTTTATAAAAGGCAGAAACAGGGATGGTTGTAATGCCATATTCTTTGGTGAGTCTAATTGAAAAATCTTTATCGCTTTCATCGCTTAATCCATCATAACTATAGCATTGGAAATAGCTGCCATAGCTGGCCAAAGCTTTAAAAGGAGTGGACCTCATCAACTGCTGAAAATAATCCCTTTTCTTTTGCACAAACGCACCCAATTTAGTATAGGCTTCGGCATTTTGCAAATATTCAGCAAGGGCTACCTGCGAAGGTGTAAAAGAACTGAATGCATTAAACTGATGCACCTTCCTAAACTCTTGCATTAATAAGGGCGGGGAAATGCAATAACCCAATTTCCAGCCGGTGCAATGGTAGGTTTTGCCAAACGAAAAACATACGAAGCTTCGTTCGAGCAAATCAGGATAACGTAATATGCTTAGATGAGAAATGTTATCGAAGATGAGGTGCTCATACACTTCGTCGCTTACTATAAATATGTTGGTACCTTTTACAATTGACCTTAACTGTTCAATATCGTTTTCGCGAATAACGCTGCCGGTAGGATTATGAGGTGTGTTTATAATTATAGCCTTTGTCCTGTTGTTAATCTTTGTCTTTACCTCATCCCAGGGAATAGAATAACCAGGATACTGCAGTGAAATTAAAACGGGAACAGCACTGTTTATCTCAATGTTTGGAATATAGCTATCGTAAGCAGGTTCAAAAACAATTACTTCATCACCGGGTTGCAGTATAGTAGTTAGCGCAGTATAAATGGCATAAGTGCCGCCGGGAGTAATGGTTATATCTGTTTCAGGATTTATTTGGGCATTGTATAAATTCAAAACTTTTTCTGCAAGCCTTTCACGCAATAATGGTAAACCGTTCATGTGGCTGTACTGGTTCATGCCGTTTTTCATAGCCTTATTAACAAGTTCAGTCAGTTCTTCACTCATCATAAAATCAGGGAAACCTTGCCCCAGATTTACAGCATTATGCTGCATAGACAGTTGACTCATTACAGTAAAAATATTGGTACCAACAGTTGGAAGCTTGCTTTGAATAATCACCTTTGATTTTTGGCAAAAGTAAGGGCTTATACCTTTTTTTAGATGAGGCTAAAGAACTTGCAATTAAAACTCTTTTTAAGACAGCTTTCTGGTAAACGTATTTTCTAAATACCCAACCTGCTTGCCAAACGTTTCAATTCAACTTCAGAAACCTTGGCAGCATAAGCAAGGTTTACCAAACGGTAGCCTGCTTCTACAAAGCTTCTTTGCGCTTCGCGCACATCCACTATTGTTCCTACACCATATTGAAAGCGTTGTAATACAAGGCTAAGAAGATCGCCGGCTATCCGGTTGTTTTCACGCTCAGTTTGCAATCGTGAAAGATTATTTTGATAAGCCTGCCATGCTCTTATAGCAGATGTTTTCAAATTATTTATTAATACCTCACGTGTAAGCGTTGCGTTTCTTGTATCAATTTCCGCAACCCTTTGCTGGCGCTTTGTTGCACCTCCATTAAAAATAGGCACCTGTAAACCGGCACCTATATAAGGCCCATATGTCTGGTTTAATAGAGTGAAGCCGGCAGCATTCTGATTACGGTTATAGTTGTAGCCGCCATTTAAAGCAACAGAAGGATAGCGTTGTGCGCCTACTTCTCTTACGATTGCTTCGTTTATTCTTATTTGTTGCTCAGCAGATAAAACTTCCGGGTTTTTTGAAAGATTATCCATTACCGATGCAAGGTTAACCAGGCTATCTACAATAATTGTATCGCGGATGGCATATAGGCTATCGGCACGTTGGGTAAGTAAACTCATCAGGTCGGCCTTAGACTGGCTCAATACTAACTCCTGCGATTGTAATTCCTGCTCGCTGTCATTCAAATCTAACTGTGCCTGGTAGGTGTCGGCATTATTTGCAAGGCCTACACTTTGCCGGGCATCTACCAGCTTCTTTCGCTGCAATGTTACCTCTATTGACTGACGGATCGTTTTTATATAACTGTCTTGCCGCACAATGTCATAATACTTCACCATTACATTGGCTATTACATTTTGTATCTGTACGTTTATTTGCTGCTCACTTTGTTTTTCAAGCGCTTCAAGGCGGCTCTTGGCAGCATGTACACGAAAGCCGTTGAACACTAAAAAACTTCCGGCAATACCTGAAGTGGTTGCATTGGTAGCATTGCCTCTTCGCTTAATATCGGTTCCGTTACTTAGCTGCTGGCTCAAATTGGTGAGCGAACGGTTGTGGGTAAGAGAAGCATCTACCTGTGGCAAGCCGCCTGCTATGCTTATATGATTATTGATAATGTTTGCTTCAAGATTATTTCGTGATATGCGTATATCAAGGCTGTTCTTTAATGCAATGTTTATTGCTTCTTCAAGTGTTAGCACTCCCTGTGCTTTCGAATGCAATGTTCCAGATATAAAAAACAGTATTATAATAATTCTCTTCATCCTTATTTTATTTCCATTGAGCATAAGCAATACATTAATGACTACACTTCTGATACAATAATCTTTTCCTCTTTTTTCTCTCTGCCATTTTCGTGCATCGGTTGTAATTTCATCTGGCTCGCCTCATCATATTCTATGTTCGCATCTTTTTTATGCTTGCCGGATACATAGGTATATATAGCCGGAATAACCAGCAAGGTTAATAGGAGAGAAAACATAAGTCCGCCCACTACAACTATACCTAACGGAACACGACTGGTTGCTGCTGCTCCCAGGCTTAAGGCAATAGGCAGCGCACCTAAGGCGGTTGCAAGACTGGTCATAAGAATGGGTCGCAACCGTTGTGCGGCTGCTTCCAGCACAGCCTGTTTTTTTGGAATACCCTGCTCACGTTTCTGGTTGGCAAACTCTACTATAAGAATACCATTCTTTGTTACCAGCCCTATAAGCATGATCATACCAATTTGAGAAAATATATTAAGTGTTTGATCGAAAACCCATAAGCTCAACAATGCACCGGCAAGTGCAAGCGGAACGGTGATCATAATAATGAAAGGATCGGTAAAGCTTTCGAACTGGGCAGCTAACACTAAGTAAATTAATGCTAATGCCAAACCAAACGCAAAGGCAGTATTTGAAGAGCTCTCAGCATAATCTCTTGAAGGCCCGCCTAAGTCTGTTTGAAAACTTTGGTCAAGCAGGCCGTCTCCAATTTTCTGCATTGCTTTTACGCCGTCACCAATTGTTTTACCTTCTGCTAACGATGCGGAAATTGTAGCTGCTTTAAAACGGTTGTGGTGATATAAGCTTGGTGGATTACTGCTTTCGATAAAATTAACCACAGAACTTAACGGGATATTTTGACCTGCGCTGTTTCTGATATAAATTTTGCCAATATCAACAGGTTCATTTCTTTCAGCTCTTTCTACCTGTGCAATTACTTCGTACTGGCGACCATTCATAGTAAAGTAGCCGGCTCTTCTTCCACTAAAGGCACTTTGCACCGCGCTACCTACATCAGTAATTGATAAGCCAAGGTCTTTTGCTTTTATCCTATCAATTTGTAGCTGTAGTTCAGGCTTATTAAATTTAAGGTTAACGTCTACATTTTGAAAAGTCTTATCCTTCTTTGCTTCTTCCAAAAATTTTGGAATTACATCTTTAAGCTTTTCAAAGTTTAAATTTTGAATAATAAACTGTACCGGCTGCGATCCTCTTGATTGTAAACCAACAGAAATTGTTTGTTCTTCAACCGGAAAGATGCGGGCATTGTTAAACCTGCTCATCTTGCCCTGAAGACTTTTTGCTATTTCACTTTGTGTTCTGTTTCTTTCGTCGGCACCCGTTAGTGAAAGTCTTATCCATCCGGAATTGTTGGAACCGGCGCTTGATCTGCCCCCGGGAATAGAGCCAAACACATAGTTCTTTTCAGGAACGGAGTCGTATAAGTAATTAAAAACACCTTCGCCAACTTTTGTCATGTACTCATAACTCGCTCCTTCCGGTCCCGTAATGGTCAGGCGAATTTGCCCCTTATCCTCCATCGGAGCAATTTCGCTGGGTATACTACTTCCTATCAGGTAAATTATTCCTCCGCAAACCAATACAAGAACCCATGCAAGCCATCTAATCCTAAGAAACCGCGTAAGCAAATTCTTGTATCCATTTTCCATCCCCTGAAAGAAAGGTTCAGTTTTGTTGTAAAACTTTCCATGGCCACTATTCTTTCTCGTCATGTACACATTTAGCACAGGTGTAATGGTTAATGACACAAGTGCCGAAACCAGCACTGCACCTGCTACCACTACGCCAAACTCGCGGAACAATCGTCCTACAAAACCCTCTAAAAAGATAACGGGCAAAAACACAACAGCAAGGGTGACGGATGTAGAGATAACTGCAAAGAAAATTTCCCGGCTTCCTATAAGTGCAGCCTGACGAACGGATAAACCTTCTTCAATTTTCCTGAAGATGTTTTCGGTAACCACAATACCATCATCCACCACTAAACCTGTAGCCAATACAATAGCCAAAAGAGTTAATACATTAATGGAAAAACCGGCCAGGTACATAATAAAGAAACAGGAAATGAGCGAAATAGGTATATCAATTAATGGGCGAATGGCAATCAACCAATTTCTAAAGAAGAAAAAGATAACTAAGATAACGAGCGTTAAAGAGATCATTAAAGTTTCTTTCACCTCTTCTAATGAGCGGCGTACGTTTTTTGTTGTATCAGCCACTGTATTTATTTCTATGTCTGATTTTTCAGTTCTCTTAATTTCCTCCAGCCTCTTATTATATTCATTAGATATATTTATATAGTTTGCACCGGGTTGTGGCACGATGGCTAAACCAACAGCGTTAACACCATTATATTTCCAACTTGATTCTTCGTTCTGTGGTCCAAGTTCAACCTTTGCGACATCACTTAACCTTACTATACCTGCAGAATCCTGCCTAACGATCAGGTTACTAAATTCCTGTTCAGTTGTTAGTCTTCCAAGTGTACGTATAATTAACTCGGTATTATTTCCCGAAATCTTTCCTGAAGGTAATTCTACGTTCTCCCTGTTTAAAGCTTCCTGAACATCATTAAAAGATATATTGAAAGCACTTAACTGTTCAGGCTGCAACCAGATTCGCATAGCATACCGCTTCTGTCCAAACACATTAACGGAACTAACTTCAGGTATGGTTTGAATTCTTTCGAGCAAAACATTTTCTGCGTAATCACTTAATTGCATAATACCCATCGTGCGGCTCTGAAGGGCAGCCAAAATAATAAATTCGCTGTTTGCATCAGCCTTACTTACAATAGGGGGCGCATCAATATCCTGGGGTAAACTTCTTACAGCCTGGCCCACTTTATCACGCACGTCATTAGCCGCTTCTTCTAACGAAACACTAAGTTCAAATTCAACTGTTATATTGCTCGATCCGGCCGAACTGGAAGATGAAATACTCTTTATACCCGGAATTCCATTTACGGCTTTTTCTAATGGTTCCGTAATTTGAGACTCTATAATATCAGAGTTAGCTCCTGCATAAGAAGTACTAACATTTACTATTGGCGGATCTATCGCCGGGTATTCCCGCACACTTAAAAACGTAAATCCTACTACACCGAATAAAATAATCAGGATGTTTATTACCGTGGCAAGCACCGGTCGTCTTAGGGATAATTCTGATATATTCATCGCTAATCTATTTGTTGGTTTTAGAAACCTTTAATAGCTTACTGCCACAGCTATTTAATAACATCTTCCAGCTTCTGAACTTTTCTTACTTTAACTTCTTTATCAGGTCGTGCAAATAACACCCCGCTTACAACCACACTGTCTCCTGCATTCAATCCGCTCGTTACCTGTACTGCACCTGCCTGCCGTAAGCCGGTTTGTATGTCTGTAAACTTAGCCTTACCCTGTTTTACAACAACAACCTGCTTGGCCCGTGCTTCAGGTATTATTGCATTTGCAGGAACTAACATGCCTCCGCTTTCACCTGCATCTACATAAACCTTTACAAAACTTCCGGGATTAATTCCGGCACCGTCAAGCCTGGCTCTTACTATAACATTTCTTGTTGCAGTACTTACTTGTGGCTCAACTGCAATTATTGTAGCCCTTCTTTTTGTACCACCATTTCTATCTGTTTCTACCACCACCGTGTTGCCTCGTTTTATAGAATTAGCATAGTTTTCCGGTAAGGTAAAGTCTATTCTTACCTTATCAACTTTTTGTAATGTAGCCAGAACAGTTTGAGGTGTAACGTAAGCGCCATTACTAACCTGGCGAAGTCCCACTACACCACTAAAAGGGGCTCTTACTACTGTTTTTGCCAGGTCTGCCTGTATTATTCCCATATCTGCTCTAAAGCTGTTTACCTGATTTAAGGCAACATCATAATCAGCACGGTTAATACCCTGAATGTCGAGTAATTTCTGATATCGTTCTACTGTTGTTTGAGCCAGATTCAACTGAACTTTTACTTTATTGAGTTGTGCCCTTAAATCAGCATCATTAATCTTAGCCACCACCGTTCCTCTGGCTACACGCGATCCTTCAGCTATACTTAAATAAGTTAAACGTCCGCTTATTTCAGATCTTATCTCTAAAAATTCTCCCGCAACTACACTACCATTTGCTTCTATTGTATTTGCAATATTGGTTGGACTAACAATAATTACATCAACCGAAGGAACAGGGGGCGCCTGGGTTTTTTTGGGATCTTCTTTTTTGCTTTTGCACGAACTAATTATAATAAGGAAAAGAAATGCGGATAAAATTCGCTTCATTCGTTTAGTGACTTTTAAAAAATATTGAAACCATAAAGATAGAACACATTTGCTACCACTATTGATACATAGTATTTTATCAACCGGCAAAGTTCGATTAACGCAAATAGATAAAAAAGTAATCAGGAAGTTATTAAAAGAACTTAGGTTGAACTGCCTTTTTAATCGGTCAACTATGTTTAATTGGTAAGATAATCCTTAAACCCCCTTTATAATAATGAAAACCCTTCCCCTTCTCCTGTTAATGCTGCCATTTTTTGCTTTAGCTCAACGTACAGATAAAAAGCTTCAACGGAAATTAGAAACATTTACTAAAGGATTTAACGGACAAGCAGGAATTTATGTTCATGATCTGAAAAGAAATAAAATAGCCGTTATAAATGCTGATACCGTTTTTACAACTGCAAGTATTGTTAAGATACCTATTCTTATCGGTTTGGCTGATAAATTGAATAAAGGCGAATTGAACTATCACCAGGAATTGATTTATAAGGATAGCCTCTATTATGCCGGTGTGGATATTTTAGGGTCGTTTAAAAACAACGAAAAAATTGAATTGGGAAAAGTGATGATGCTTATGCTAACCATGAGCGATAATACAGCCAGCCTTTGGCTGCAAAGCCTTGCAGGTGGCGGAGTTAGAATTAATGAGATTTTAGATAGTTTGGGATTTGTAAATACCAGGGTAAACAGCCGCACACCCGGTAGAGAAGCTGACCGTGAGAAATACGGCTGGGGACAAACTACTCCAAAAGAAATGGCAACGCTTATGGAAAAGATTGCCAATGGTGAAGTGATCAGTAAGGCAGCAAGCGAAAAAATGCTCCGTTTATTAGGAAGAAACTGGTGGGATGAAAATGCCATTTCTTCCATTCCGCCAGATGTTTTTGTAGCCAGCAAGCATGGCTCGTTAAATCAAAACCGGAACGAGGTTTTATATGTTAAAGGCAACGGCAACAGATATGTGTTTTGCATTTGTACACAAAACAATAAAGACCAAAGATGGACACCCAATAATGAAGCATGGGCTTTAACAAGAAAAATATCTTCTTTTCTGCAAAAAAGATGAAGGGAATTTGAAAATTGGAATGCATGATGAACTTTATAATCCGGGGCGGCTTGCCATCCTATAAATATTGTATTACCAATTTACAAAACAACTCTTACTTTGGGATTTGCATAAGTTGCCAATGCTTTAATCCATAAAGGATGAACATTTAAACAAGGGATAATTGCATATTCTTCTCCGCCTGCATGTAAAAAACTTTCTTTACCTGCTATGGCAATTTCTTCAAGGGTTTCAAGGCAATCGCTAACAAAAGCAGGACAAACAACAATCAATTTCTTTACACCTTCTTTAGGCAGTTCTTCCAAACGAACGGCTGTATAGGGCTTCAACCATTCTTCTCTTCCCAATCTCGATTGAAACGAGAAGCCTACTTTCTCTTTTGGGATCTGTAATTTTTCAACCACTAACCTGGTGGTTGTGCGGCATTGGTGGCGATAGCAGGTTGCATGTGCCTGAGATGGAACCTCACAACAATTTTTAACCTTCATGCAATGACCATGGGTGGGATCAGCCTTTGTCATGTGGCGTTGTGGCAAACCATGATAGCTGAACAATACCTGGTCGTAATCCTGTTGCAGGTATGGTTTCATGCTTTCGCATAATGCGTTTATAAAATGCTCTTCGTTATAAAAAGGCTTTGTAAAAGATAACTTAAAAGCATAATTATTTTTCGTGTAAATCTTTTTTGCATGTTCTACAGCAGTTTCATAACTGCTCATAGCATAATGCGGGTACAGCGGAATAGCAATAACTTCTTCAAGCCCCGGCACTTTCGCCAATAAGTTATCAAATGCGTTTTGCATAGTTGGGTTGCCGTAACGCATAGCCATTTCTACAGGTTCTTCTACCTGTTGCTGCAATGCCTGCTGTTGTTGTTTGGTTATAACCACCAATGGCGAGCCTTCTTTCGTCCATACAGTTTTATATGCTTCTGCCGATTTTGGTGCACGGGTTGGAACAATTATCCCGCTTATCAATATTTTTCTAAATAACCACGGATAGTCAATTACTCTTCCATCCATTAAAAATTCTGTCAGGTATTTGGCTACATCCTTCACCTCTGTTGAGTCTGGTGAACCTAAATTCATTAATATTATTCCACGTTTTGCCATAGTAAAATTTTAGGTGCAAATGTAGTTCCGATCCTTTTAAGAGCGTGAAGGAATAGAAATTTAGAAGCAGAACAAAAGTATGAACAGATAGTTCAATAAGATTTTACAGAGGCGTCTCCAACTGTAATGTTATATCATTTAAAACGAGACAAAGATTATAATAGAGGTAAGAGGTGACAAAAGTCATTATTAATTATGACGTTAGCATGACAAACAAATTCGGTAGCTGGTTTTTGCGCAAGTACCTTTGCATCCAGGAATAACGAAAACAAAAAATGTCAGATCAGGCTAATAGTAACTTATCAAAATTCTTCATAGCCGGAATTAATTACAAAAAAACAGACGCCTCAATCAGAGGTCAGTTTGCTATTAATAATGATCAATACACAAATATTATAGCCTTAGCGCCAACACAAGGGCTTTCTGAATTTTTTATTCTTTCTACCTGCAACCGTACCGAAATTTACGGCTTCGCCGAAAACGCTTCTCAGCTAATTGATATTCTTTGCACGCAAACCATTGGCAATATCCAAACCTTCACACAGCTATGCTACATTAAACAAGGCACTGCGGCAGTGCAACATTTGTTTGAAGTGGGCGCAGGTTTAGAGTCCCAGATTTTGGGCGACTACGAAATTACCGGCCAAATTAAAATGGCGGTAAAATTTGCAAAACAACATGGTTGTATGGGTGCATTTACCGAAAGGTTAGTAAACAGTGTTTTGCAATCTACCAAGGTTATAAAAAACCAAACGGCTTTAAGCGGAGGAACAGTTTCGGTTTCGTTTGCTGCAGTTCAATACATTAAACGCAACGTTAGTAATATCTCCTGTAAAAATATTTTGTTGTTGGGCGTAGGAAAGATTGGACGCAACACCTGCAAAAATTTAGTGGATTATTTAGGAACCAAAAAGATTACTTTAATAAACCGCACCGAAGATAAAGCTGCTGAAGTAGCTTTGGAATTAGGCTTGCAACATGCTGCTATCGAAGAACTTCCGGCTTACTTAAAATCTGCTGATATTATTTTGGTAGCCACCAATTCAACCGAACCAACTATTCTAAAATCTCATTTAGAAAACTGCGGCCAAAAATTAATTATAGATTTATCCATTCCTTATAATGTAGAGAAAGCCGCACAAAATCTATCAAACGTAACGCTTGTAAATGTGGACGAGCTTTCTAAACTGAAAGATGAAACATTGCAAAAACGCGAGGCCGAAATACCTAAAGCAAAAGCAATTATCGCTGAACATAAAGCTGAATTTATTGAATGGAGCAATATGCGTCGCAACGCTCCTGTTATAAAAGCTGTGAAACAAAAGCTGCACGATATGCACCAGTGCCAGATGTTTCTTTCCTCATACACCACTTATATTACTGATACAACCACGGATGCAACTGTTAACCAGTACGCTATTCAAAAGGTTATAAAAAATATGGCTGTAAAGATGCGTAACCAACATCAGCCGGGTTGCTCTTACATTGAAGCGATCAACGATTTCATCACTACCCACAGTAATTAAGATGAACAAGTTATTAAGGATCGGCACCAGGGAAAGTCAACTGGCCGTTTGGCAGGCTACCCTGGTAAAAAATTTATTAGCAGCAAATGGTTATGAAGCCGAACTTGTTTACATAAAAAGTGAAGGCGATATTGATCTTCAAACGCCGTTATACGAAATGGGCGTACAAGGCATTTTTACCCGCAGCCTTGATGTTGCTTTACTCCATAACCGCATTGATCTTGCTGTTCATAGCATGAAAGATGTTCCTACTGTTTTGCCAAAGGGTATTATTCAAACGGCAGTTTTAAAGAGAGCTTCTTATAAAGACTTATTGGTGTTTAAGGGTGATGCAGATAAAATATATGAAGTTTTAGGTTTTGCTAATGGAGGTTGGGTAAGTAGTGAGTTGTCAGTGAGTAGTGAGTTGTCAGTAGTAAGTAAGGAACAGCATCACTCACCACTCACCACTGACCACTCACCACTTACAATAGCTACCAGCAGCATTCGCCGCAAAGCCCAATGGTTAAACCGCTATCCCAATCATAGCATCGAAAATTTAAGAGGCAACGTTAACACGCGACTAAAAAAGGTTGAAGAAAGCCGTTGGAACGGAGCCATATTTGCTGCTGCCGGGTTGGAAAGGATTGATCTTCGCCCCGAAAATTCTGTTGAACTTGATTGGATGCTGCCCGCTCCTGCACAAGGCGCAATAATGGTTGTTTCACGGCTTGGAGATGAGTATGCATTAGAGGCTTGCCGGTATTTTAATGATGAGCACACGGCCTTATGCACCAAAACTGAAAAAGACTTTTTAAGAACATTAATGGGTGGATGCTCTACACCAATAAGTGCATTGGCAGAAATAAAAAATGATCAATTGGTTTTTAAAGGGAATATTTTTTCTGTTGACGGTAAGCAAAGAGCTGATGTTGAAAAAACACTCCCCATAGCAAATGCAACCAACATAGGAAATGAAGCTGCACACGAACTGCTAAAAAACGGCGGACAAGCGATTGCTGATACAATACCACATGAAGGGAAATAAAATTTTTATATTAACCACCCGTCCATTAGCTCACACCACTATGCTTAAAGCTACAGATGCAGGTGTTGAAATTGATACTGCTTCTTTCATACAAACCAATAACACCATTAACCAAACTGTTGCCGAAAAGATAAGGCGATATGCTGCCCGGGAAATTTCAGTTGTATTTACAAGCATGAATGCTGCTGAAGCTGTTATTGATTGCTTACATTTAGATGGCATTGTTCCTGACTGGACTATTTATTCAATGGGGGGCATTACTCAAACCATTATAAAAAATTATTTTGCCGACAATGAAATTATAGCAGATGCAAATAATGCATCGCAACTTGCTAAAACTATTATTGAAGATGATGCAGAAGAAATTATTTTTTTCTGCGGCAACCAGCGAAGAGAAGAACTCCCCAACCTGCTTCAAAATGAAAACGTTAAGGTAGATGAAGTGGTTGTTTATGAAACGATCGAAACACCGGTAAAAATCAATAAAAGTTATAATGGAATTTTGTTCTTTAGCCCCAGTGCAGCAAGAAGTTTTTTTTCTGTAAACAAAATTGATGCTGATACTGTTTTATTTGCCATTGGTACTACTACGGCTGCAGAATTAAGAAAGCATAGTAATAATAAAATATTAGTTGGAGAACATCCAAACAAAGAACAATTGGCGGAGAAAGCAATTGAGTATTTTAAAGGCATCTAACCCACAAGAACGAAGAAAATATTCATACTAAAGCCTTGTGAACTTTGTGTAACACTTAGCGCCCCTTGTGTTTAAATTAAACAAGAAGAATTAAAATGATTCAATTAAAAAACGACCTGATATTAAGAGCGCTTCGAGGAGAAACTGTAGAAAGACCACCGGTATGGATGATGCGTCAGGCAGGCCGCTACTTACCGGATTACCTTAAACTTAAAGCTAAGTACGACTTCTTTACAAGAGTTCAGACACCTGCGCTTGCAACCGAAATTACCTTACAGCCCATTAACCAAATAGGTGTAGATGCTGCAATCATTTTCTCAGATATATTGGTGATACCGCAGGCAATGGGTGTTGAGGTATTGATGGAAGAAGGTAAAGGACCATCGTTACCAAACGTTATTAAAACACAGCAAAACGTTGATGCCTTAACAACTGAAGGTGTTGAAGAAAGCCTTAAATATGTAACCGATGCTTTAGCACTAACAAAAAAGGAATTAAACGGAAGAGTTCCGTTAATTGGTTTTGCGGGTGCACCGTGGACAATACTTTGTTATATGGTTGAAGGTAAAGGCAGCAAAACATGGGATAAAGCAAAACAATTTGCATATATCCAACCCGCATTAACCCATAAGCTATTACAAAAGATAACAGACATAACTATTAACTATTTAAAAGCTCAGGCAAGAGCAGGGGCAGATTTAGTGCAGGTTTTTGATAGCTGGGCAGGATCACTAAGTCCCGAAGATTTTAGAACATTTGCGCAACCTTACCTAATACAAATAGCAGATGCATTAAAAGACGTAGTGCCCGTTATTTTATTTCCGAAAGGAACATGGTACGCTTTAAAAGATCTTAGCCAAAGCAGCGCATCAGCCATTGGCCTCGATTGGTGCATAGAACCGAAGTTTGCAAGAGAACTAACAAACAACAGCATAACATTACAAGGCAACTTCGACCCTTCAAAATTATTAGCACCAATACCTGAGATAAAAAAAGCAGTAAAGGAAATGATTGATGGTTTTGGAACCCAACGCTACATTGCCAATCTTGGTCATGGTATTATGCCTAATGTTCCTGTAGATCATGCAAGGGCTTTTGTGGATGCGGTTAAGGAGTATATTGTCTGAACCGGGATTTATAGGATTTGTGGGATTAGCAGGAAATCGTACTTGTCCCTTTGTGTTACTTTGTGTCCATCGCGCCTTTGTGGCTCATAAAATATTAGAATAAGTGGAAGTTAAAGAACAATGGATATCCTTTATACATCAACTGCAAAATGATATTTGTGCTGCTTTAGAACAAGCAGATGGTAAAGCAAATTTTACAGAAGATGCATGGCAACGACCGGAAGGTGGCGGAGGCAAAACACGTGTTATTGCAAATGGAAACGTGTTTGAAAAAGGTGGAGTAAATACTTCTGTTGTGTTTGGAGAAGTTACAGACGCAATGAAATCACAATTAAAAGTGCCCCCTTCAGGAGGCGAAGGTGCTTGGTTTGCCAGCGGCTTATCAATTGTTATTCATCCATACAATCCATTTGTACCTACTGTGCATTGTAATTACAGAATGTTTGAGTTGTACAATGAAATGGATGAAGTGATTGATAGGTGGTTTGGTGGCGGTACAGACTTAACTCCTTACTATCTTTTTGAAGAAGATGCCAAACATTTTCATCAAACTTATAAAACTGCTTGTGATGCTTTCGATCCTGCATTTTATTCAAAGTTCAAAAAAGAGTGCGATAATTATTTTGTAAACACACACCGAAATAATGAACTCCGTGGAATTGGCGGAATATTTTATGATTACCAAAAGCCAACAGAAGAAAAGGATGTAAACTTTTGGATAAACTTTGCCAAGACTTGTGGCTATGCCTTTATTGATTCATACATACCTATAGTTGAAAAAAGAAAGCAAACACCATTTACACCACAACATAAACATTGGCAGGAAATACGTAGAGGACGTTATACAGAGTTCAACTTGGTTCATGACCGCGGGACCATCTTTGGTTTAAAAACTAACGGAAGAACTGAAAGTATTTTAATGAGCTTGCCGCCAACAGTTAGGTTCGAATATAATTATCAACCCGAAAAAGGAAGTGAAGAAGAACGTTTACAAAATGTTTGTTTGCACCCGATTAATTGGTTAAAATAATCTGAACCCCAAAGACACAACGACACAAAGGAACACAAAGACTTAGTGCATTTTCGTGCCTTTGAGACTTAGTGGTTCAACAAAAAATAAAAGCTATGTTTTTACAAAGAAGAAACAGAATATTAAGAGCAACACCTGCTATAAGAAGTCTTGTATCTGAAACAATACTTACACCAAACGATTTTATCGCTCCTTTATTTATTGATGAAGGAGAAAATATTGAGACGGAAATTGCATCAATGCCTAACTATTACCGCAGAAGCTTAGACCTTACCGTAAGAGAAGTGAAAGAACTCTGGAGCCTTGGTATAAAAAGTGTCCTGCTATTTATAAAATGCAAAGATGAATTTAAAGACAACACAGGCAAAGAAGCATGGAACAAAGACGGCCTGATGCAACGAAGCATAAGAGCTATTAAAGATGCGGTTCCTGAAATGTATGTAATGACGGATGTGGCTTTAGACCCATATTCATCCTATGGGCATGATGGTATTGTAGAGAACGGCGAAATTGTAAACGACCCCACAGTGGAAGCGCTGGTAAAAATGAGCATCAGCCATGCAGAAGCGGGTGTGGATATGGTTGCCCCAAGCGATATGATGGATGGCCGCATAGGTGCAATTCGCCAAGGACTGGAAGGAAGTGGATTTACCAAAGTTGGCATTATGGCTTACAGCGCTAAATATGCCTCATGCTTTTACGGACCATTTAGAGATGCCTTAGACAGCGCCCCCGGCTTTGGCGATAAGAAGACTTACCAAATGGATTACGCTAACAGAATTGAAGCTGTAAAAGAAGCTTTAATTGACGTAGAAGAAGGTGCAGACATAGTTATGGTAAAACCAGGGTTACCTTATCTTGATATTGTTCGCGAAGTTAAAAATGCAGTTAATGTACCTGTAAGTGTTTATAATATTAGCGGAGAATATGCAATGATTAAGGCTGCCGCAAAATTGGGTTGGATTAATGAAGACAAAGCAATACTTGAAACATTAACAGGCTTTAAAAGAGCAGGTGCAGATTTAATTGCCACGTATTTTGCAAAGGATGTGGTGAGGTTGTTAGGTTGAAGGGTCAATAGTTACATGCAACAGCAAACAAGAACAATAAATAACCCTTATAGCTTGTAACTCAGTACTCCTCTTCACTAATATTTTCATCTTTTTTAAAAGAGGCTTTCATTTGCATTTTTTTCTGCTGCCGTTCAATAATAAGTTTTGCAATTGAAGCAGAAGTAAGCTCGTTAGTTTGCTCCTTCAGCAATTTGCGTACCTTTTCTTCATTCACATCAAGCCGGTAAAGAAGGTTTATAAGGTTAGTAAAATTGTTTGTGATGAGATTATTGATATGATAAGAAAGATCTTGAAGTAAATCGGCATAAGAATGAATATCCTCTTTCAAAGACAAACCCATTAGTTGTAACTGATCCCTAATTTCCTTTGTTTCAATTTTGTTGTTCATTAGTTTTTCTTTTAAAAAGCACTTTAATCTTGTTCCAGCTAAATCCGATTGTAATAAAAAATGCAAACCAGGTGGCATTGACAATTTAATGTATAACAGAGTTTTCTTTATCGTTCAAAAGAAAAAAATCAAATACAAAATGTGCTACCCAGAAGTAAAGAAACAGAAGTAATATTTCTGCCAGTGCCTGCTTTTGAAGCGAAATACTTTTATACCAGTTTCTAATCCTTTTTATCACATCTAAAACTTTTCAACTACCCCTAAACCAAATAAAGCGAAGTCATATTTGGCAGGGTCATCTTTATCTAATTGTTTAAGATAAGAAGTTAATTCGAGAGCGGCAAGCCAATCTACCTGTTTTCGTGTTAACAGGTTAAAACGTGAAGCCACCCTTGCAACATGAACATCAATGGGGCAAACAAGCTGCGCCGGTAAAATACTTTTCCATATACCAAAATCAACTCCTTTTTTATCCGTTCTTACCATCCACCGCAGGTACATGTTAAGCCGTTTACAACTCGATTTTTTTTCAGGCGATGCTATATGTTTCTTAGTTCTCGCAGGTACACTTTCTAAAGAAAAAAAATACTGATAAAAACCATTTAACCCATTCTCAATATTGTTATCTGTTTTATTCATTCCACGGAAGAATGCAGTTTCTAAACTCGTATGATTTGTATAATGAAACTGAAGAAAACTTATAAAATAAAGTAGGTCAGTATCGTTAAAAGTGCGGTGTTTAAAGCCTATGAGTTTTTTAACATCAGTGTCAGTATGGTTTAATGCAAAGTCATGCGGAGCATTATCCATACGGGCTATAAGTTCTTTGCTTTTTTTGATGATAATAGTGCGGTTTCCCCATGAAAAAAGTGCAGCAAATAAACCTGCAATTTCTATGTCCTGTTTCTTCGCAAATAAATGCGGAATGCAAATGGGATCATCTTTAATAAATGAAGGCTGGTTGTATTGTTTCACCTTCTTATCAAGAAAATCTTTTAGCTGTAGTGTTACTGCGGTCACCTGGCAAATTTAATTTCAATAGAGCAAAACTTTTAAGCTGTCTCTATGGCACACGATAACACATTACTCAAAAGTATAAGCATAACCTCATATAATCCAACAACTCCACATGCATAATTTCAAGAAATAACTTTTGTTATCGAAGCCTAACCTTATTTTTGCGCAATTTCTTTAAAATGTCAAACGCTTTAATATCCAACGAATCTATACCTTCTCAAAAGAAAAAAATTATTGTTTTAGGCAGCGGTCCAAACCGTATTGGCCAGGGAATTGAATTTGATTATTGCTGCGTTCATGGCCTCCTGGCTATAAAAGAGTGTGGTTACGAAGCAATTATGGTTAACTGCAATCCTGAAACGGTTAGCACCGACTTTGATATTGCCGATAAATTATACTTCGAACCTGTTTACTGGGAGCATCTGTGGGAAATTATTGAACTTGAAAAACCCGATGGTATAATTGTGCAGCTTGGCGGACAAACTGCTTTAAAGCTTTCAAAAAAGCTGCACGAAAGAGGCATCAGGATTGTAGGCACTTCTTACGATAATATGGATATTGCTGAAGACCGTGGCCGTTTTAGCGATATGCTGAAAGAGCTTGAAATCCCTTATCCTGAATACGGCACTGCCTATGCTGCCGACGAGGCAATTGAAGTTGCTAACCGGGTTGGCTATCCTGTTTTGGTAAGGCCAAGCTATGTTTTAGGCGGACAAAGAATGCGGATTGTAATTAATGACGATGAAGTGGAAAGTGCAGTAGTGAGCTTGCTGAAACATATTCCCGGAAATAAAATTCTCATAGACCATTTTCTTGATCGTTGCCAGGAAGCAGAGATAGATGCGATATTTGACGGGGATGATTTTCATGTTATGGGCGTGATGGAACATATTGAACCTGCAGGAATACATAGCGGCGATAGTAACGCGGTATTGCCAGCGTTCAACTTAACGCCGCTTGTTATTACTACCATGGAATATTACTCGGAAAAAATTGCCCGTGCTTTGAATATCAGGGGTTTGATCAATATTCAATTTGCTATAAAAAATGATAAGGTATATGTGATAGAAGCTAACCCAAGAGCCAGTCGTACAACCCCGTTTATTGCCAAGGCTTACCAGATACCCTATTTAAATATTGCAACTAAAATAATGCTTGGCGCTGCCAAACTTAAAGACTTCACCTTCGAGAAAAAGCTGGAGGGCTTCGCTATTAAAGAACCTGTGTTCAGCTTTGATAAATTTCCCGGAGTTAGCAGAGAGCTTGGCCCGGAAATGAAAAGCACCGGCGAAGCAATCCGTTTTATCAAAGACTTGCGCGATCCCTATTTCAGAACTTTGTATAAGGAAAGGAGCATGCATCTTAGTAGGTAGATTATTAAGTGTATTTTGAAGTGTTCTAATAACACAATCCTTTTATGAAATCATTACTTCTTATTCGCCATGCAAAAAGCAGTTGGGATTTTGATGTAGAAGATTTTGATCGTCCGCTTAACGACCGTGGCAATAATGATGCACCTGAAATGGCAAAGCGACTGATTAAAAAAGATATTAAGATAGATGCATTTGTAAGTAGTCCTGCTAACCGGGCTTTATCTACTGCTACCCACTTTATTAAAGAGTTTGGAAAGAAGAAGAAAAATATAATCACGATACCTTCTTTGTACCATGCCTCGTTGGAAGTCTTTTATAGTGTTATAGAAGAGTTGGATAATGATCTTAAAGCAGTAGCAGTGTTCTCACACAATTCTGGTATAACTGAATTCGCAAACGATCTTACCGATACACCTGTAGATGATATGCCAACCTGCGCAGTATATGCTGTAAAAGCTGATATAAAAAAGTGGAAGGATTTTCGCCAGGCCAAAAAAGAATTTTGGTTTTTTGATTATCCTAAAGCTGTTTAGCCCGGTTAATCTCTACGCTCCTTTTGTTTCATGTTCACTAAAAACACTCCTGCAAATATAAATAAAGCAGCCACCAACTTTTGCCAGTTAAAATGCTCGCCCCAAAACAGCATGGCAATTATAGCGGCGAAAACAGGCTGCGTATAAATGTAAGCGCCGGTTGCCGAAGCACCAATATGCCGAATGCCATAAATATTAAAAAGGTAAGGAAGAAAAGTTCCGCCAACTATAACAAATGCAAGCGCTATCCATTCTGGTTTGCCTAAAGTGCCCCAGTCAACTTGCATAAATTGTTTCCATCCCAGGGGAAGTATCATAATTGCTCCTAATGTAAAAATCCACCGCATAACATGTATAGGACTATACACTTCCATTAAGGGCCTTACTACCACCATAAAAAATCCATAAGAAACAGCATTAACTATTATAAAAAGATCACCTAAAAAAATATTGGATCCACTGCCTGAATTTTCTTTATTAGAGATCAATATTACCGATCCGGCAATGCCAATAAGTAAACCGAATATTTTATTAATAGTTATCGCTTCCTTCAACAGCATTGCTGCAATAAACGTAATAAAAATGGGGCACGCTAACATTAGTAAAGCCGCATGTATTGATAATGTAAGTGATAATCCGGTTATAAAAAAAGTTTGATTTATAGCGATACCGGTTGCTGCACAAACAATAAATCTCGGTAGATGTTTTCGCTTAATTGCAGGGGAGGAAGGTTTTAAAAGATACATCGTCCAAAACAGCACAATGCTTACAACAACCCTTGCTACATTAAGGCCAAAAGGTTTTATCACTAATGGAGTAATATATTTAATTACGCTATAATTAGCGGCAAATAAAACATTGGTAGCTAAAACTGCAGCATGTGCCTTTCGGGTATTGCTCACCTTATAAATTTAATCGGCGAAGATAGGCGTGAAGTATTAGCTTAAACTAAAGTTGAAGCAAATTGTTCCACTATCTTTTTATATTGATCCATATTAAAAGCAGGAATTGCAAAGGGGAAAGATTTAGCTTTTAAAAACGCTTTACTAATACTGAATTCGTGCTCGCTCATTGTCAAGCACCAACCCAGTTTATAAAGGTGCTTTGCCAGATATTCCTGCTCGGTTTGGCCAGGGGTTGGAATTAGAATAGCTTTTTTATGAAGCTTACAAATGTCCATAACAGTTGTATAGCCAGTTCGGCTTATAATAAATTGACTTTCATTAAATGCTGTTTCCATCTCTGTTGCACTAAGATGGTTTTTAATAATAACCTGTTTAAAAGAAGATAAAATTTTAGCACCTCCCGGAAGCCCTCTTACCAGCAAAGATGTGCCTTCAAAATTATCGAGCTCTGCAAGCATTTTGTTTTCAAATACCGTTCGTTGCGGTTCCGGGCCAGAAATAGCTATGAGCAAATCATACTTTTGCAACACTTCTTTTTTTTCAAATCTCGACAAACCGCCTAAATAAGTAACCGGAAGTGAAGGAAGAACTTTGGGATGAGATAACTTACCTCCAAAATTTAAGTTGCCTTCTTCATCAGGTATCCAACAGGCAGAAAATTTGTTTATAAACCTATAATTTAATTTCTGCATCAAATTTTCAGCTAATGCAAACGGAGCTTTTACAGTTAATTGATGCGTAATAAATATACACTTAATTTTTGTATGATATAAACCATACCGGTTATCAGAAATCACTGCATCAACAGAACGGGTAGTTATAAAATTGTTCAGCCATTTATTTTCATTTTTGATAGCTCTATAAATTTTAGGAAGTTGCAATAAAATTTTTAGTATAAAAAATTGTTTCCGGGCTGAGTATTTAATGCGATAACCGGGCAAGTGCACAAATTCAATAAGCGGAAATTCCTGCTTTAGCAGTTTTTCCTGTGCTCCTTCTGAAGCTATTATTATTTTACATCCAACCAGTTGTAAATGTCTGATAAGAGGAATACACCGGGTACTATGACCTAACCCCCAATCGAGGGGCGCAACAAGGATTGTACTGTTAAATTTAATTTCCACTAAAAAAATTGCGCGTTTTTGTAATAAAATTATTAGTTTCGAGTAGTTTATTATGAAAAAATTTAATCAAATATCTATTTTATTGTTTTTTGTATTAACAATAACTTTTACCGGATGTGGTGTTATGGGCAAATCAGGCGGAAATAAAGGATGTGGCTGCCCCGGTGTCTATAAGAAACCGGTCGGATAGTTTGATGGTGATTTTTTTATATAATGACTTATCCCCTAACATTCTGATAAACCGGATTATGAAAGCTAACAGGGACTTGCTACTATTATCAAAAAAAGCTTCACCAGACCCCAAAGAACTGGAGCTTGAGGTGGAGCAATTACATGAATTACTTTTTACTGTAGAGTCAGTATCTAATTTTTGCATTGCAAATGAAATTATTGATTTAAACCGTTATAAGATCATTCAAAAGGCCAGTCGTATAGAAAAAATTATTAAGGAAAAGAACCTGAAACCCTTTCAATTTATTTCGAACAAAAACTGATTGAAAGAAATACTAAAGCAAAAAGGAGCTGATTTTATCAACCCCTTTATTTGATTCTAACAATACCGCTTTATTTTAATTTAGATAGTGCACTTTTCAAATGCATAAGCATTTCGTCAATCTCTTCTTTCTTACAGGTGCCTACGCTTAACCTGTACCAGGGAGAAGCTTTATCTGCACCAAAAGCATAAAAAGGAACAACGGCAAGTTTAGCTTCACTTAATAGGTAAGAAGTAACATCGCTTTGGTTTTCTAAAATCCTGCTTTCGAGAGCTGTTTTACCTGTAAGATCGAACCGGACAGTAAGATAAATAGCAGCCTGGGGCGCTACAGCATCCACTGAAAATCCTTCCTCCTTTAGTTTTACAAAACCTTCATAAATACGCTGAAGTCTTTCTTCCAGTTCTGCTTTAAAGTGCTTTAAATACTGCTGTATATTTTCTGTTTGCGTAAGGTATATTGCTGTCGCCTTTTGTTCGGCCATAGGGCTCCATGCACCTAAATGACTTAATATGGCTTTCATTTTAGCCATGATTATTGCAGGGCCAAACGCCCAGCCAACCCGCACGCCGGTAGCGGCAAATACTTTAGAAATGCCATCAATAAAAACAGTGTATTCTTTCAGTTCAGGCCGAAGAACTACAGGATTATAATGTTCGGTTGCACCGAAAGTAAGTGTCCAATACATTTGGTCGAACATAATGTACAATTTCTTTTCACTGTCGTTTCGTTTCTTATTTTCTTCAATTACAAGATCGCATATTTTGGTTAGCTCATCTTTAGTAAAGGTTGTGCCTGTTGGGTTTTGCGGCGAGCATAAGCATAAAAGAGTGGCTCCGGCGATGTGTGGAGCAATGTCTTCTGCAGTAGGCATAAAGTTGTTTTCTGGTGTGGCTTCAATCATGCAATGCACGGCCTTATTCATGTGCACGTAGTGATTATTGTTCCAGCTTGGCACTGCATAAATCACTTTATCACCTTCGTCAACAATTGCTTTGAAGGTGGTATATATTAACGGTCGGCCCCCCGCAGCAATTAAAATTTCGCTGGTGTTATAATCAATTCCCTGAGTATCTTTTAAAAAACCAGAGACCGAAGTTCTTAGTTCTAATATACCATCTGCCGGCGGATAATTTGTATAATGCTTTTTATACGAAGCTATTATTTCATCTTCCAATTGCTGCGGAATAGGGAAAATAGAGGGATCAAAATCGCCAATGGTGAAATTAAAAATTCTTTCTCCCTCGTTAATACGATCGCTTATAGCATTTCCAAGCTTTACTATTTCGGAGCCGATTAAAGTTTCGGCCAGGTGACTTAATTTCATGGCGCAAAAGTAGCGCTTGCAAACCAAAACTTTATTTAATTTGATGTTGCTTTCGTCTTTCAAAAAAATTTCAATAATATATTTTACCTAAAAAAATAGCTGCCATTTTAGTAACAGCTATTCTACATTTAATAAAACTAAAGTTATCTAACCTTAGCTATTATTTTTATTAAATTTCTTTTCCGCTTCTTTAGCCTTTTCAAAATCGAGCACTACGCCATTTACACAATAACGCAATCCGGTAGGCTGAGGCCCGTCTTCAAATACATGTCCCAGGTGAGATTTACATCTTCCGCATTGCACTTCGGTGCGATGCATGCCATGGGTATTATCGGGGGTGTAAATTATAGCAGCTTTGCTTATAGGCTCGTAAAAGCTTGGCCAGCCGCAGGCACTTTCAAACTTTGTATCGCTTTTAAAAAGGGCGTTTCCACAAGCCGCACAATAGTAAGTTCCAATCGCTTTTGAGTCTTCAAACTTACTTGACCAGGGCCGTTCGGTTCCTTTCTGTCTTGCTATATAATAGACCACCGGCAATAAAATCTTTTTCCATTCTTCGTCGGGCAAAACAACTTTGCTGCTATCATTCTTTGAGTAACCGGGATTATTTTTTAGTGAGTCCATATTATTTTTGTTGTTGAGGTATGAGAATAACAACCCTGGTATGCAAGGGTTGCACAACGCATAAGTATCCAATTTTTCTACATCCAAAAATTCTATTTATAAAGATACGATTAGTAGCAGGCTGAGTTTTTGTTAACTATCTGCTCAATGAGGTGTATAGCACAAATTCTAATTCAAAGAAGAGCTTAAGATGTTAAAGGATTTTTAAAGGTCAACTCTTATATTTGCGTTTCATTTAAGGTTGCTGTAATCATGTTTAATATTATTTTGTTCGGTCCTCCCGGAAGCGGAAAAGGTACGCAAAGCGAAAAGCTTATATTTAAGTATGGGCTAAAACATCTTTCAACCGGCGATTTATTAAGAAATGAAATTGCGAGCCAAACTGCATTAGGACTGGAAGCAAAAAAATTTATGAACAAAGGGGAGCTGGTTCCTGATGAAGTAGTTATTGGAATGATAAGTTCTGCCCTTGAAAACAACCCACAGGCCAAAGGTTTTTTATTTGATGGTTTTCCCCGAACTGAAGCTCAGTCTGAAGCGCTGGATAAATTACTGAAGCAGAAACAAACTGAAATTGGAGTGGTGCTTGCTTTGGAAGTAAGTGAGGAAGAACTAATTAAAAGATTGCTTAACCGTGGATTAACAAGCGGCAGACCTGATGATAATAATGCCGAAGTAGTAAAAGCGCGCATTGTAGAATATCATAAAAAAACCTCTGCAGTTGCAGATTATTACAGCCGTTTTAATAAGGTAGTTTGTATTCGCGGAGAAGGAACTGTTGATGAGATTTTTGAAAGCCTTTGCGCTGAAATTGATAAAAGAAATATTGTAACTATTTAATGATCCGATACCAACTGCAAAGCCTTCCTGTTTTGGGGAGGCTTTTTTTATTATATACAGCTATTGATTGAGCTTTATTTTGCAGTTGTATTTTCTTTTAGCCATTCAACAATTTGGTCACGGGATTTTTCTCCGGTTGACACATCAATTGTAAAGCTATAAGCATCTTCTTCTAAAGCTGTTAATTCTACATTCCCTTTTTCAGCAAAGCAAACATGGTAAGAAAACCTTCTTTTATTTCCCTCAATAAAAGGGTGATTGATTATCAGACTTTCTGCTATAGCAGCGGCTTTCTCATATACTGTAGGGTATAAGTCTCCGCCAAAAGTTTGAAAAGGCCTTGCAATAGCTGATTCTAATAATCCTAAATCCCTTATACCATGAGAACCGCCAAAATCTTCAATTGATCTTTTATGAAGATTTAAAATATCCTGGACGTCTATCATTGTGCAAGTTTTTCTAACACATCGCTATACTGTTCTTTAATTGAATCGTAATGAATGCTTAAATTGTATTTATTTTTTTTATTAGTCTGTTTCTCATTTAAATAGTCAAGCACTTCTTTCAATACTTCTTCATCCTGTATCCCTGCTATCTGGTGGATTGCCTCCAATTTCATTTCTGCTACACTCATAATATTTCGTTTTAGGCTTTCAAATTTACCCTAAAAACTATAACAAACCCGTGTAAACCAGTTAAACTAACAATCATTAGTTTTGTTTTCTTCAAATAATGTACATGCATAAATTAGAAAATTACGTTATAGGAAATTGGATAACCGGTGATGGAGATGGACAGGTTTTATATAATGCAGTTAATAGCAATGCTGTTGCTGCAGCAACAACCAAAGGTTTAGATTTTAAAGGCATGTTAGCGTATGGCAGAAAGATTGGAAGCCCTGCACTGCGTAAAATGACCTTTCATGAAAGAGGGCGAATGCTTCGTGCCTTGGCATTATATATTACAGAGCAAAAAGAAAAATTTTATAACATAAGTTACAAGACCGGAGCTACACGTCTTGATAGCTGGATTGATATTGAAGGTGGTATTGGTAACCTGTTTGCAAATGCATCCCTACGCCGAAAATTCCCTGATGAACCTTTTTGTTTGGATGGCGAAAGCCATAACCTGAGTAAAGGCGGAACTTTTATGGGACAGCACATTCTTGTTCCTAAAGAAGGTGTAGCCGTTCATATAAATGCTTTCAACTTTCCGGTTTGGGGCATGCTTGAGAAGATTGCTGTAAACCTTTTAGCGGGTGTTCCCGCTATAGTGAAGCCGGCCTCTCTTACTTCTTATCTAACCGAAGCGGTGGTTAAAGAAATTGTGGCTTCCGGCATTTTGCCACAAGGAGCTTTGCAACTAATTTGTGGCAGCGCGGGAGATTTGTTAGATCATGTAACAGCCCAGGATGTAATAACGTTTACAGGCTCTGCTTCAACAGGGTTAATGCTAAAATCTCAAAGAAGAATATTGGAAGAATGTGTTCCTTTTAATATGGAAGCAGACAGTTTAAACTGCATTGTATTAGGTGAAGATGTAACGCCACAAATGCCCGAATGGGAAATATTTATCAAGGAAGTTCGTAAAGAAATGACGGTGAAGGCTGGCCAAAAATGTACAGCTATTCGCCGCATTTTCGTTCCTGAAAATAAGCTTGAAGATATGCACATTGCTTTAGGCAAAGCTTTAAGCCAAACTACGATAGGCAATCCTGAAAATGAAAATGTGCGCATGGGAGCGCTTGCCGGAAAGGGGCAGGTAGAGGAAGTAAAGAAACATGTAACAGAACTATTACAATCAGCAAAACTGATTTATGGAGACTTTGAAAACTTTGAGGTAATAGATGCGGATAAAACTAAAGGAGCTTTCCTATCTCCATTGTTGTTGTTAGCGGAAGACGCTTTTGGTGCGGAAGAAGTTCATAGCATAGAAGCTTTTGGCCCGGTAAGTACATTAATGCCCTACAATAATATAGATGAAGCTAAAGAACTTGCTAAAAAAGGCAAAGGTTCGCTAGTATGCTCAATTGTAACTGCTAATAATAAGATAGCTAAAGAATTTGTGTTAGGTGCTGCAACACATCATGGAAGAATATTGGTGCTTAATAATGAATGTGCCAAAGAAAGTACTGGCTTTGGGAGTCCGTTGCCGTTGCTTGTTCATGGCGGTCCGGGGCGTGCAGGCGGCGGCGAAGAAATGGGAGGCGTACGTGGTGTAAAGCATTATATGCAACGGGTAGCTGTGCAAGGCTCTCCATCAACAATAACGGCCATTACAAATGTTTATCAGCCTAATGCAAAACAAACCGAAGATGATAAACATCCTTTCCGAAAGCACTTTGAAGAATTGAATATTGGCGATACACTTATAACAGCAAAACGCACTATTACCGAAGCCGATATCGCAAATTTTGCCAACCTAAGCTGGGATCATTTTTATGCCCATACCGATCATACTGCGTTAGAAGGAACCTTGTTTGATAAACCTGTTGCCCATGGTTATTTTGTACTAAGCGCTGCCGCCGGTTTGTTTGTAGATGCCAAAAAAGGACCTGTTCTGCTAAACTATGGAATAGATGAATTACGTTTCACCAGGCCTGTTTATGCAGGCAGTACTATTGGGGTAAAACTAACTGTAAAAGAAAAAATTGACCAGGATAAAAGAGAGCCTGATGAAATTGCCAAAGGCATTGTAAAGTGGTATGTGGAAGTGTATGATGAAACGAATGAAACAGTGGCAGTGTCTACAATATTGACGATGGTGGCTAAGAGATTAAAAGAGGGGAAAGAGGAAAAGAGAGCGGATGATGGGCTAAGAGATTGAAAGAGAGAAAGAGTAAATTGAATTTGTAAAACGGGTGTATGGATATTAAGGATATTACTGCTATAATTGTTGATGCCTCTATAAAAATTCATTCAACTGTTGGACCAGGATGTTTTGAAAGAGTGTATGAAGAAGTTTTATATTATGAGTTAAATAAAAGAGGTTTAAGAGTTCAAAGACAAATTACCATGCCTATAATCTATGAAAGTTTAAATATTAATGATGCTTATAAAATAGATTTGCTTGTAGAAGACAGGGTAATAATAGAGCTAAAATCTGTTGAACATGTTCTTCCTGTTCATTTTAAACAGTTAACAACTATCTTAAATTAATGAACTTAAAAAATGGAATACTTTTAAATTTTAAGGTAGATCTTATGAAAGAAGGAATTCATAGAGTTTTTAATAATTCGGGAAAGTAAATCCGCTCTCCTTATCTCTTTTCCCTCTTTTAATCTCTTAGCCTATTAAAATTCGCTCTCCTTATCTCTTTTCCCTCTTTAATCTCTTAGCTTATGAATCAACCCTCCGTAAATTACTCAACTAATAGCAACATCGGCACTATAGAATTTTACACACTGCACCACAATTCCCTGCCTGCTAAAATTTTATCGAAGCTTACTGCAACAATACAACATGCAGGCAAAGATGTAAACAGCAAAGTTTTAATACTGCAAAGCGGTGGCGAAAAAACTTTTTGTGCAGGTGCAAGCTTCGATGAACTAATGGCTATAGAAAATGAAGAACAGGGCCTTAAATTTTTTAGTGGCTTCGCCAATGTGATTAATACTATGCGAACATGTCCTAAATTTATTTTAGGCCGGGTGCAGGGTAAAGCAATTGGTGGCGGAGTTGGACTTGCTTCAGCATGCGATTATACTTTTGCAACTGCTAATGCTGAAATAAAACTTAGTGAGCTTGCTGTAGGTATTGGTCCATTTGTGGTAGGCCCGGCTGTTGAAAGAAAGATCGGCACAAGCGCAGCTTATGAATTAGCTATTGATGCCGGCAACTTTAGAAGCGCACAGTGGGCAAAACAAAAAGGTTTATACACAGAAGTATTTGATGATGCAGGTAAAATGGATGAAGCTATTCAAAAATTAGCAACCATATTAGCATCCTCAAGCCCGGAAGCAATCAGTGAAATAAAAAAAGCTTTTTGGAAAGGAACTGAAAACTGGAATGAACTTTTAACGGAGCGGGCTGCCATTAGCGGCCGGCTTGTATTAAGCAACTATACAAAAGACTTTATTAAAAAGTTTAAAAAATCAAATTAATAGTTTAAGTCTTATTCTTAAATATCCCCAAACTCATAAATCGGATCAAGGTGTGTACCTGCATCCATTTCCATAATTGGGTTTATAACACCATCGCTAAGGCTATATACCCACCCGTGTAATTGAGGACGTTGTTCACGTTTCCATGCTTTTTGTACAATGGATGTTTTTGCCAAATTCATTACCTGTTCTCTTACTGTCCACTCTACTAATCTGTTTACACGCTGGTCGCCCTCAGGCAGTGCATCCACATCTTCTTTATGTATCCGGTAAACGTCTTTTATATTTCTGAGCCACATATTTAACGCTTGCTTATGATCCACATTAGTCATTGCTGATTTTACGCCACCGCAACCATAATGACCGCAAACAATAATATGCTTCACCTTTAAAACATGTACCGCGTACTGTAGTACGCTCAATAAATTTACATCAGTATTTACTACAAGGTTGGCAATGTTTCTATGAACGAATATTTCGCCAGGTTCAGTGCCTGTAATTTGATTTGCGGGAACCCGGCTGTCACTGCATCCTATCCATAAATATTCAGGCGTTTGTAAAAGTTGGAGTCTTGTAAAAAATTGAGGGTCATCTTCTACTTTTTGTTTTGCCCATGCTTTATTCTCAAGCAATAATTTTTCATAAGGTTTCATTAACGGTTGGTTTTAATGTTGATTAAATAATTGCATGTTTTAATGTAAGCTGTATTTAATTACGATGACCTGAACGCAATAGGGTAATCATTCTTTTTATGCTGCCCTAAAAATATACGGGCATACATCCTTAAAATAGCTATCTCAATAAATATAAAACTTAAAGATGTTAAAGTAATTAATATCGGCTGATCTTTATGAACATGGGTGAATAGTATATCAATACCTAAAAATGTAGGCGTAAATGGAAAACCTATTAATGCCAACCAACTTAACAGAAAAATGAAAGCGACTGTTGGCTTTTTATAGGCGTATCCATGAAAATGGTTTAAGCTAATATTATTATCTATCAGTTTTATTTTATTCAGGCAGGTATAACCTGTTACTGCACCAGTTACAATTCCACTAAGGTAAATCAAGGCTTCTCTCAGGTTTACATTATCATCAAACACTATTGATAAGATAACGAAACATTGTCCCGCAATTACAAACCACCACGCTTTTGTTGCATCGTCCCTTTTTGAAAACGAGGTTAATACCAGCAACAATCCAATGAATGAAAAAATGTGGCTTACTGTATAATTAAATTGAAGCGACCTGTTTTCCTGTAACACAAAACTTATTAAACTGTTTTATTTAAATAATAAATATCTATTTCTGCCCGTGAGCATTATTTGATAAAAGTTTATGTTCCAATTGATACCTGTAAATCGGGTCAATGTCTTCGTTGCTGTCATGAAAAACCGAGAGGTCTTTAATCAATCCATTATGCAAGCCGTACACCCAACCATGAAGATGAAGTTCACGTTCAGCCCAAGCCCGTTGCACGATAGTGGTTTTAGCAAGGTTTCTAACCTGCTCTATCACATTTAGCTCTGTTAACCCGTTGGCCCGCTGCTGCTCATCTGCAATGGCATCCAGTTCCAAATGATTTTTATGGTACACGTCTTTTATGTTCCGCAACCAATTATCAACATATCCATGGTAAGTATTCGTCATTGCTGCAGCTACACCTCCGCAGCCGTAGTGGCCACAAACAATAATATGCTTTACTCCCAAATACTTTACAGCATATTCTAACACGCTTAACATGTTGGTATCGGTATGCACCACTACATTAGCAATATTGCGGTGCACAAAAATTTCACCGCTCCTGGTGCTGGTAATTTCATTAGCTGGTACGCGGCTATCGCTACAGCCTATCCATAAATAAGTAGGAGTTTGACCTTGTGAAAGCTTTTTAAAATAATCAGGGTCTTGAAAAAGCCTGGTTTCGGCGTATATTTTATTTCCTTGTATTAATTTTTGATATGACTTTTCCATAATAATTCTTCTTTTAATTGATGTACAGGTTTACGTAATTAATTTTTCAACCATGTTATTCAAAATTACTGTTACCTTTTTCACAACTATAAAGCTTTTTCCATTTCATTTTCAAAATGATATACCCTATGCAGATCTTTAGGGCAGTTAAAAGTTACATCCAGATCCTTTATTAATCCTTCTTCGGGGTTGAACACCCATCCATGAATATGTAAAGATTGTTTGTTATTCCAGGCGTTTTGAACGATTGATGTTTTACCAAGGTCGTGCACCTGTTCAATTACATTTAACTCTACAAATCTTTTTGCTCTTTCGTCTTTATCACCAATTGCATCCAGTTCTTTATGGTGATACCTGTACACATCTTTAATATGCCGTAGCCAATTGTCAATTAAACCATATTGTTTGTTACTCATTGCAGCAAGTATTCCACCGCAATGGTAATGACCGCAAACAATAATATGTTTCACCCTTAGTACCTCAACAGCATAAGATAACACACTCAATAAATTCATATCACTATGCACTACCATATTGGCAATGTTACGGTGTACGAACATTTCACCTGGACTCGTACCTGTAATTTGATTTGCCGGAACACGACTATCCGAACAACCAATCCATAAATAATCAGGATTTTGGCCACTTGCCAATTGTTTAAAAAAATCGGGGTTACTGTATTTTTGTAAAACAGCCCATGCTTTATTATTTTCGAGTAGTTTTTTATAAGATTTTTCCATTTAGTTTGTTTTTAATGTACAGATTGTACATGTAATTGATTTTCGATCTGGTATTTTTCCTGGAACCCTTCCAGCTTACATTTAATATTTTTAAGTGGTGCTTTAATATCCCTAAACTCCTTTATCAGTTCCAACACATCAAAATCTATATAATCGGTATGTGAAGCATCAATAACCACTGTAGCATTTTCAGGTATATGGTCTAAGGTTTCGCGTATAGATGCTTTATTTAAAAAAGATACTTCTTCTGCCAGGCGTATTCTTATAATGTCGCCTTCATGATGCTGATCTTTATGGAAGAAGTAAGAGTTCTTAAGATTGCCATGCAGTATGGAGCCAAATGCAGCTATCAGTCCGGCTATAACGCCTATCAATAATCCTTCACCTTTTACCGGCGGATACAAGCCAATTAAATCAATACTTATGATAACCAGAACCGTTACAAAGAAGGGTATATATTGGTACTTGCCATTCTTTATCATTTGCGTGAAAACTAAAAGTTTACATAGTTTATACCCGGTTAATAACAATATGGCAGCCAGAGCAGATAAAGGAATTAGATTAAGCAGCCCCGGTATAGTGATAACAGAAACCAATAGCAAAATGCCATGAAAAATAGCCGATAATTTAGATTTTGCACCTGCATGCAAATTAGCGCTGCTTCTTACTATTACAGCGGTAATAGGTAATCCTCCTATTAAACCCGATATAGAATTTCCTATACCCTGGGCAATTAACTCCCTATTGGTATTGGTAACATTCCTTTCAGGATCAAGATTGTCAACTGCTTCAACGCTTAACAATGTTTCTAATGAAGCTATAATAGCTATCATAACACCTGTAACAATTACTTTACTGTTTAAAAAACCATTAAAGTCAGGCAATGTAAAAAAGCTTAAAAATTCAGCAGGACTGTTAGCAGCTTTAATTTGTACCCGATGATCTATACCAACTACCAGCGAACTGTTTGTTGCTTTATATATTTCATTAATTACAATAGCAACAATAACTGCCACTAATGCGCCCGGTATAAATTTTACTTTATTTTTTATAAATGGTCTATCCCAGATTAGCATAATTAAAATAGAAACAATACAAATAATGAATACACCTGTGTGTATCTGCTGTAATGGTTGCAACAATGGATGCCAGGATTCATTTCCGGTTTCAGTTAAAACACTTCTTTCGTTTCTATAGCCTACCGCATGCGGAATTTGTTTAGCTATAATCAATATACCAATGCTGGTAAGCAACCCTTTAATAACACTGGAGGGGAAGTAGGTTGCTATACCGCCTAACTTTGCAACGCCAATTAATATTTGCAGAATACCCGCTATTAAAACAGCACAAAGAAAAAGATCGAATGCGCCAATATTTGTAATAGCTGCTAATACCAATGCAGCCAAACCTGCTGCCGGTCCACTTACGCTAAGCTTTGAACCGCTTAAAGAACCAATTACAATTCCACCAATTATACCGGAAATTAAACCACTAAAGAACGGTGCACCGGATGCTAAAGAAATACCCAGACAAAGCGGAAGGGCAACTAAAAAAACAACCAATCCGGAAGGCAGGTCATTCTTTAAATATTTAAAGGTTAATCCTTTTGGATTTTCCATAATCACAAAAATTAAAATGAGTTAAGATAGAAAAGTGAGAAATAATACAAACTATAAGACCAATAAGGAGTTTATGGCTTCGCATAAATCCAATAACCTTATGTACAAATAAAATTTGTCTGATTAAAAAATGTCAGTCACAAATAAGGGAACAACTGTATGTTATGCTAACACATCGGGTGGCGGGGAAACCACATCGGTAGAATGATTAGATGGAATTTGATCAGATAAATGAATGTAAGCTTTCGCCTTGTTTTCACTTAAGAGAGAAGTACGTGAAAAACCATAAACAGGCAAAAAAGCTTTTTGAAATGGAGTAGAGGCATCAGCTTTTCCTGAGTCATCGCTGCTGTTATGAGGAAGCTCTTCGGTCCATTGGTTAGTGCTAAGCATTTTTCCTATCTGCTGTATAGGCAGCATTTGCAATGCCAGCACCATGCACAAAAAAAGAGATATGATTTTTAGCTTCAGCATTAAGAGGGGCAAATATAATGGCTGTCTTTTTTACAACAAGGTTTTTTTTTATTAATAACAATTAAATGGCACAACTGTTGCAAAAACTCTTCAACCAGGTAAGGCGTAGCAATTAAAAAAACAATGCCTTAATGACTTAATGACTTAATGACCCAATGACTTCAATGACCCATGACTTCATGACTATTAAATATTTAGTCCCCCACAAACACTTAATACCTGCCCGGTAACGTAACTGCTCATACCGCTAGCAAGGTATAAAGCAGTATTAGCAACTTCTTCAGCCTGGGCAAAACGGCCTAATGGTATTTTTTGTAAGAATGCCTTTGAGGCCTCTCCTTCTTTAAGATAATGGGTCATATCAGTTTCAACAAAACCAGGCGCGATTGCATTGCATCTGATATTACGGCTTCCTAATTCGTGGGCCATCGATTTAGTGAAACCAATGATACCAGCTTTAGATGCTGCATAACTGCTTTGCCCTGCATTGCCCCGGATACCAATAATCGAACTCATATTTATAATGCTTCCCTTCCTTGCTTTCATCATGGGTTTAATTACCTGCTTGGTCATGTTAAAAACACTTTTAAGGTTAATCATCATTACTTCATCCCATTGTTCGGGGGTCATACGCAGCAACAGGTTATCTTTACTAATGCCTGCATTGTTTACACAAACATCCACAGTTCCAAATTCTTTACTCACATCATTTACCATAGCCTCACATTCTTCATAAATGCCTGCATTGCTTTTGTAAGCTTTTGCTTTAATTCCAAAACCTTGTAAGCGTTCTTGCAGAGCTTTGGCTTTTTCGTCGCTGTTAACATAAGTAAATGCAATGTTGGCTCCTTGTTCGGCAAGCTTTAGTGCTATTGCTTCGCCAATGCCACGACTTGCACCGGTTACTATCACGTTTTTATTTTCTAATAACTTCATTTGTTTAAAACATTATGGGGTTAGCAAAAGTAAATTAATTTGAACGGGGTAGCGTATCACTCGTGCGCTTTTTCCTGCAGGCAGTTAATTATATTTTTTCTCATAACTGTAATAGTAAGAGTTGTATAGTATAAATGCAAGTATTAAAATACAAGCAGCGAACATAGTACCGGGATTACATAATAATATGAAAAAACATCCGGCCAATACTCCAAAAACTATCCTCATAAACTGGTTCATGTTTATATTATCCAGATAAAGCGTGACATGTAAAATGGACAATACTGCGACTGGCATTAAAACTAATTGAGGATAGTCGGCAAGCGTAAAATGAATACTATATCCTCTCAATAAAAGAATAAACTCTGGCAACAGCAATAGTGCATACATTACAAACATACCTGCAAAACGCCCGATAGTCTTTAAAAGAAGATTTCTATTGAAGGACAAATACTCTTCTTCAAACTCTTTTATCTGAAATACCATAGCTGTTTGTGAAGCAACTACCAGCAACATGCACAATTGTAAAGGACGGATATCATAATGATCAGGCTCATATAAATTCATAAAGCCATAAAGGAGCAGAAGCGAAAAAAACTTTGATATAAACAGCATTTGCTTTCGATCGTACCATAAATGATAAAGTGGAATTAGAAAGAATGGTTTCTTTAAACTAAGATTAATAGAAGGCAACAAAAAAACTGCATTAATTAAAGGCTTCCTTTGGATTGAAATAAAATACAAAAAGGCAGTGGCTGTTGATGCAATAATATTAAAGAGTATAACCAAAATGGTACAGGTATAAGCGTGTTTTTTTACCGCCATAGATGCTATAACAAATGCATACGCTAACACTGGCATGTATACCAGTACCTGTATATAAAGCATATACAGGTATATTTTTTTATTGGATAAATTATTAAGACTGAACAAGAATAGCTGAGAGGGAAGACGCAACTGCTTTAAAACATAGTCTATACACTTAAAATTATAAAGCAGCCAGATAAGCATCACAAACGCTAAAAAAACTCCACTTTCAATAATGCCGGCTATAAGCGAAAGATGAAAGCTTACTACCTGGTATGGCAACCCGAATAATACAAAAAAGCCAAACAGGAAAAAACCTGCATTTACCTTGTAAAAATGACTTACTAATACTCTTTGTAATATGCTAACAACTATTCGCATTAGTTGAGCTTGCTTAGTGTTTTATTTTCTGCGAGCAGCGTTCCGGTGAACAATAATTGACTTGAATTTATGGTTTGATGGGAAGTAATTATAAATGATATGTCTTCCTCTTGTTTGAGTTTTATAAGCATGCATATAATGTCCACCGCTTGTGTATCTATAGTTATCAGTGGCTCATCAAGCAATATTAATTTAGGTTTACCTATAAAAGCTAACGTAAGGCTTACCTTCTTAATCATGCCGCTTGAGTAAGTTGCCAAAGCTTTCTGATATGAATCAAAAACATTCAATTGCTTTAATAGATCTTCAGCCTCATTAATGTTACCTCCTTTTGTATAACAATAAAGTTCCACTAAATCTTTTGCTGTTAAAAACGGCGGGTACAAAGGTTCCACTTCAGCATAATTTACCCGCCTTATAAATTGTTGCCGTTGTTTTTTTAAAGTATAAGCATTATCTAAAACTATGTTTCCATTAAAGGGGTGAATACCTGCAATCATCTTAAGAATGGTGGTTTTTCCAGAGCCATTTTCTCCCTGCAACCACCACACGCCTTTCTCAATTGATAACGAATGAATGTTCATGGCCAGAAAACCTCCATAATACTTTTGAACATTCTCAAACTGCAGCATACGGTAAAAGTAGATGGATTGTTTAGCTAATAATACCGGGATAAAAAATAAAAATGAGGAAGTACAGAAGTTTAGGTAAGAGCCAATATCTCGTCAATATATTTCCTGTCGTTACTTAATCTTGGTACTTTATGCTGGCCACCTAACTTGCCTTTGCTGCGCAGCCATTCTTCAAAAGTGCCTTTAAGTAAAACTCTTAAAACAGGCATCCGTAACGCAATATCTTTATGTCGTTTAGCTTCATAATCGCTGTTTACGTTTTTAAGGGCATTATCTAATTCGTAAGTAAATAGCCGAAGATCAGCAGGCTCTTTTTCAAATTCTATCAGCCATTCATGACCACCGTTTCCTTCATCGGTAAAGTAGATAGGGGCAGCAGTATAATCATTTACAATGGCACCGGTTTTTTCGCAGGCTGCTGCAATTGCCTTATCACTGTTATCAACAATAACCTCTTCGCCAAAGGCATTTATAAAGTGCTTTATACGGCCACTTACTATTACTTTAAAAGGATAAACAGAAGTAAATTTAACTGTATCGCCCACAAGATACCGCCATAAACCTCCATTAGTACTTATTACCACTGCATAGTTCTTATGTAACTCTACCTCTTCAAGGCCAATGGTTTGCGGCTTATCTTTTCCATATTCTTCAACAGGCAGAAACTCGAAAAAAATTCCATGGTTCAGAAAAAGCAGCATGCCTTCTTCATTGGGATCATTTTGTGCTGCAAAGAAACCTTCGCTTGCATTATATAAATCGAGGTAAGTGACAGGAGCGCCGATCAATTTTTCAAACTGCTCTTTATAAGGAGTAAAAGAAACGCCGCCGTGTATGTATAACTCAAGGTTAGGCCATACTTCTTTAAGGTTTTGTTTGCCGGTTATTTCAAGTATCCTTTTAATAAGAACGAGCGTCCATGTAGGAACCCCACTGATGCTGGTAACGTTTTCGGGGATGGTTGTTTCGGCGAGTTTTTTAATTTTAGTTTCCCATTCATCTAAAAGTGCAACGGATAATTCAGGGGTACGAAGCCAGTGACCCCAAAAGGGCGTGTTTTGCATTAGTACTGCACTTAAATCGCCGTACTGTGTTTCTTCGTTTATTTTGCTTACCTGGTGACTGCCGCCAATAACCAGGCCTTTGCCTGTAAGTACATCGCTATCGGGGTTGAAATTATAGTACAAAGTAATCACATCCTTTGTTCCCTGAAAATGGCATTCCTCCAAACTTTCATCCGAAATTGGAATGAATTTGCTTTTATCGCTGGTAGTGCCACTGCTTTTAGCAAACCATGTTATGGGTGTATTCCAGATAAGATTCTGCTCGCCATTCATTATACGTTCAACATAAGGCTTAATGTCGTCGTACTCCTGTATAGGGACATCCTGCTTGAAACTTTTGATGGTGAAAAGATTGCTAAAGCCATATTTCCTGCCAAACTCTGTGTATTGTGCAGAGGTTACAAGATGCTGCAGAACTTCCCGTTGAGCTTCGATGGGATTATTTATCCAATGTTCAATTCGCCAAAGTCTTAACCTTGCCAGCCGGGAAAAAGCAGGACTTAACAATTTCATGCGTTAGAATAATGCCGGCAAAATAACAAATGAAGCTGACAACAGCTATATTATTTTAATCTTCTTTTAAGGTAGCGTGAAGACCGTGGAGTGTGAATTACTGCAATTATTTTAATAGGAAGAGTACCGCTGTCATAGACTATTTTATATGGAAAACGCTTCCTCACAAATCTTCTTATGTTGCTATTTCTTCTAATTCTGCGAAATGCATAAGGATTAGAACATATCTTTTTTAAAGAAAAATTATAGAGCTCGTTAAGAAATCGTTCACCTAAAAAACCTCCTCCCGTTTCGTACCTGAGTGATATATTCTTTATATCGGCTAAAGCATCTTTCGATACAATATATGGTACCTTAAGCATCTTTCTATTTGCGAAAATCTTCCAAATTCTTCTTACATATTCTCAATGCTTCTTCTGCTGTATAAAATACTCCTTCGCCCCTTTCATATTTCTCAATTCGTTCCTGTAACAAAGCAACTACTTCCGGGTCTTCGTTATCAAAAGGTTCCTCTGAATTTGCTTCAACTTCACCAATAGTTTCCCAGAGTTCATCTATTATGCGAGGCTTTTCTTCTGTTGAAAGTTTTTTTATTTCAGAAATGTCGTAGGCATAATTTAAAATTACTTTATTTCTTTAAAGAAATTCTGTTGTGGTTATTGTTTTGTGTCCACAGAAGTTACTTCTACAGCAGCCTTTAATAATGCATTATCTCTTTCCATTTCGATGATCCAGTCTTTGCGGCGAAGTTCAAAATTAGTACCGAGGTACAATCTTCTTACCTGCTCGTCGTGCGCCAACTCTTCGGCGGTGCCGTGTTTAAAAATACTGCCGTCAATAAGTAAATAGGCGCGGTCGCAAATGGATAAGGTTTCGTTTACGTTGTGGTCTGTAATTAATATTCCAATGTTGCGGTACTTAAGTTTAGCCACTACGGTTTGAATATCTTCCACCGCTATCGGATCAACGCCGGCAAAAGGTTCATCCAACAAAATAAATTTAGGATCTACTGCAAGGGCACGGGCAATTTCGGTTCTTCTTCTTTCGCCGCCACTCAGGCTGTCGCCATTATTATGCCTTACATGGTGCAGGTTAAACTCATCCAGCAAAGCTTCTAACTTAGTTTTTTGCTCTCTTTTTGTAAGCTTCGACATTTCAAGCACGGCCTTAATATTATCTTCTACCGTAAGCTTTCTAAAAACACTGGCTTCCTGCGGCAGATAGCCTATTCCCATTTGTGCCCTTTTATACATAGGCAACCTTGTAATATCCTGCTCATTCAAATAAACCCTTCCTTCGTCGGGTTTAATAAGGCCAACAACCATATAAAATGTAGTTGTTTTACCTGCTCCGTTAGGCCCCAGCAAACCCACTATCTCACCCTGCTTAACATCTACCGACACATGGTTTACCACTGTTCGGTTGCGGTATGTTTTAATAAGTTCTTTTGTATGAATAATAAGGCTCAATTAAATTAGTTTATAACAAAAATAGTGCAATAGCCTATTCATAAATTAATCGGAACACCTCTTAACACATTATTGCTGATGCCTTCTCTTTTAAAGGCACAAAAAGCAAATATTCTTATGTTCGCTTGCAATTTTTTGATGCTCTTGTTATTATTGCATTACGGCTTATGTTTGCACCAATTTTAATTACAGGATGAGAGTTACTGAGCATTTAGACCAGGCGAAAGACACGCTTATTTCTTTCGAAGTTTTACCTCCGTTAAAAGGACGTAGTATTAGTTCGATTTACGACCACCTCGATCCGCTGATGGAATTTAAACCATCGTGGATAAATGTTACGTACCACCGCAGCGAAAGCATGTTTAAAAAGAAACAAGACGGAACTTTCGAAAAGGTTGAAGTTCGTAAACGCCCTGGTACCGTTGGTATTTGTGCCGCCATTATGAACCATTATAAAATAGATGCTGTTCCTCATTTTATTTGCGGCGGTTTTACCAAAAGAGAAACAGAAGATGCATTGATAGATCTGAATTTTTTAGGCGTAGATAATGTGCTTGTATTGCGTGGAGATGCCCCGAAAAATGAGATGGCTTTTGAGCCTGAACCCGAAGGTCACCGCTTTGCAATAGAATTACAGAAGCAGGTAAGCCAGTTAAACAGTGGTTTGTATCTGGATGAAGACATATTAAACGGCGGTAAAACAAATTTTTGCATTGGCGTAGCCGGTTATCCCGAAAAACATTTTGAAGCGCCAAATCTTGAAATTGATCTTCAAAGATTAAAAGATAAAGTAGATGCCGGTGCAACTTATATTATGACCCAAATGTTTTTTGATAACCAGAAATTTTACGACTTTGTAAAAGCCTGCAGAAATATTGGAATTGAAATTCCTATCATTCCCGGGCTAAAACCTATCACTAATAAAAAACAATTGTCTGTTCTGCCAAGAATATTTCATGTTGATATACCTACCGATTTATTGCATGCAATTATGCGTTGTAAAAATGATGAAGAATGTGAAAAGGTAGGAACAGAATGGCTTATTCAGCAAAGTAAGGAATTGAAAAAATTTGGTGCCCCTGTGCTGCATTATTACACCCTGGGAAAGCCGAAAGTTATTTGGAATGTGGTAAAGGAACTGCTATGACAGGGATTATATGGATTGAAGGGATTATAGGATTGGAAGTAATGATTGATTATCAATTCAGAAGTTTTATCGAACTAATTGCGTGGGTTAATAGAACTATTGCATTCATTATTCCTTTTAATATAAAACTCAAAATCCTTCACCTGCTTTTTACGACTTATCCTGCAACCTTTGTAAGGATAAACGCACATAAAAACCCTATAACTGTAATAAGACCTGCGTAATTATGAGCTACTTCAAACGCTTCAGGTATCATGGTATCGGCAAGCATGGCAAGTATGGCTCCTGCGGCAACTGCAGTGGTTGCAGCAATAACATCAGCGCTAAAGCCATCAAAAAGTAAATAGCCGCACAGGGCTGCAATGCCAGAAACAAGTGCAATTGACAACCAAAGCAGAAATACATACCCGCCTGGTCTTCCGGCTTTTTTCATCCCGGCTGCACTTGACAGTCCTTCAGGTACGTTCGACAGAAATATAGCTATTACAGCTACCATACTTACTGCACCGCCTTCAATCATGCTTATACCAATTACAATCGACTCGGGTATGCCATCGATTAATGCTCCAATAGCTATTGCCATTCCACTTCCTTCCTTCTCGCTTTCTGAAGCCTGCTGATTGCCGGAACGCTTACGATGCTTTGCCCCTTTTTTAGATACAACAATATTTGCTATCGTATAAATTAAAGCACCGCCAACAAAACCAATAGAAGTGGAATCGAAGCCGCCGCCTTTATAAGCTTCTTCCATAAGATCGAAAGAAAGTGCAGAAATAAGCACTCCACTGCCAAATGCCATAATTCCGGCTACTACCCGTGTGGGTATGTTTAAATAATAACCCATGCCCGCACCTATAATTAATGCTGAACCCGAAAGTAAACCCCATAATCCTGCCTGAAGCCAAACTGGTAACATAAGTCTAAAATGATAAAAGGTTTAAAAAATTATTCCATAAAATAAACCTAATTAATTAACGTAGCATCACAAAGCATAATTACATCAATAAAATATTTTACTGCTGCTGTTATAAAAAATGCAAATTGCAATTATAGATTTTAATAAACTATAAAATGGCTGTAACAAAGATTGACGCAGAGGCATTTGTTTCTCTTTCTAAAATTCATCCTGTAATAGATGTTCGGTCAGAGGGAGAGTACCAGCATGCACATATACCCTCTGCTTATTCTCTTCCCTTATTTAATAACGAAGAAAGAAAAATAGTTGGTACAACTTATAAGCAACAAAGCCGTGAAGCCGCTATTAAAACAGGCCTTGATTATTTTGGTACGAAAATGCGGTCAATGGTGGAAGAGGTTGAAAAATTAATTGATGAAAGAAGTAAGAAAATTGAAAAAAAGACTTCTGCTAATCAGGAAGAAAATGATATTTCAAAAACCGTTCTTATCCATTGCTGGAGAGGCGGCATGCGAAGCGGTGCTGTGGCATGGCTGCTTGATTTATATGGCTTTGAAATATATAGCTTATCCGGTGGTTATAAAGCTTTTCGTAACTGGACGCTTCAACAGTTTGACAAGGAGTACTGCTTTCGTATTTTAGGTGGCTATACCGGAAGCGGCAAAACTTATGTACTGCATGAATTGAAAAATAATGGCGGAAAAATAATTGATCTTGAACAATTAGCCGGTCATAAAGGATCGGCATTTGGAAACATAGAATTTAAGCCCCAACCTTCGCAGGAAATGTTTGAGAATATGCTGGCAGTGGAGTTAGGGAGTATAGATGTCAGATGTCAGATGACAGATGACAGGGAAGAAGGAGATCAACTAACAACGAAAAACGAAAAACTAACAACTATCAACTATCCTCTGTCAACTGTCAACAGTCAACCGTCAACTCATCTCTGGCTCGAAGATGAAAGTCAACGAATAGGTTTAGTGAATATTCCAAACTCACTATGGAAGACAATGCGGCAACAACCTGTTTATTTTTTAGATATAGATTTCGAAGAAAGGTTACTACATATTGTAAAAGAATATGGAAAAGCAGATAAGGAAAAACTGGTGAATGCTATTTTACGAATTCAAAAAAGATTGGGCGGATTAGAAACAAAAACAGCCCTTAATTTTTTAGTAGAAAATGATGTAACAGAATGTTTTCGGATTTTGCTTACTTATTATGATAAGCAATATTTAAAAGCCCTGAATAATCGCGAAACGAGTGCACCTTTAATAACAAAAATTGAGTGCAGCGAAGTGGATGCAAAAGAAAACGCAAAACAATTATTGCACTACATAAACAAACAATAAATCAAACAATAAATGAAAGAAGATATTAAGCTTACCCAGTTCTCGCATGGTGGAGGTTGCGGTTGTAAAATCGCCCCAAATATTTTAGAAGAAATATTGCATAGTCAATATGCATTTCCTGACAATAAAAACTTGTTGGTTGGTAATAGCAGTAAAGATGATGCAGCAGTTTACGATTTAGGAAACGGTACAGCAGTTATAAGCACTACCGATTTTTTTATGCCGATAGTAAACGATCCTTTCGACTTTGGCAGAATAGCTTCTGCAAACGCAATAAGCGATGTTTATGCAATGGGGGGGAAGCCCATTATGGCTATTGCAGTATTGGGATGGCCGGTAGATAAAATTCCACCGTCGGTGGCTAAAAAAGTTTTGGATGGAAGCCGCAGCATTTGTGCAGAAGCAGGCATTTCATTGGCAGGCGGACATAGCATTGATGCTCCTGAACCTATCTTTGGCCTCGCAGTTACCGGCTTGGTTGATTTAAAAAATTTAAAGCAAAATAACAGTGCAAAAAAAGGAGACCTTTTATTTATTACCAAACGGATTGGTGTGGGCATAGTTTCAACAGCGCAAAAAAGAGAACTGCTTAAAGAAGAACATTTTACTGCATTAATAAACCAATTAACACAATTAAATTCCTTAGGCGAGAAACTTGGAAAAATAAAAGGCGTTAATGCAATGACGGATATTACAGGTTTTGGACTAATAGGCCATTTAATGGAAATGACACAAGGAAGCGGATTAAGCTGCGAAATCTTCTATAACCGCATTCCATTGTTAGATGGAGCAAAAGAGTACATGGCACAAAAAGTAATACCCGGCGCTACTAAACGCAACTGGAACAGCGTAAGCAATAACGTTGAAATTGCTTCTACAATTAATAAAGATGAAGCACAAAACTTATTAGCAGACCCCCAAACAAATGGCGGCTTACTCATTTCGGTAAGTGGAGAAGCTGCAGAAGAAGTAAAAAGCATTTTAAGCCAAAATGGCTACGGAGATTTTAATGAACCAATTGGCCAAATGTTATTTGCAAAAGAGAAAGTAATAATGGTAAAATAATTAGCACCCAAGATAAAGAATGAACGATAGACTCCAGACTATGGACTATGGTCAGTGGGTCTATAGTCTATAAACTTATTAACTATATTGCATCAATAACTCTTACGCTATGCGGTTAACCTTTTTGTTTTTGTTGCTGTTAACTTCTGTTTACAGTATTGCACAATCTTTCTATATGTTTGTTGGCACCTACACCAATAAGGGAAGCAAAGGTATTTATGTTTATAAGTTTGATGCCTCTACAGGTAAAGCCGAATGGTTAAGTAATACCGACAGTATAGTTAACCCTTCTTATCTAACCATCGCTCCTGATCAAAAACATATATATGCAGTAACCGAAACAGCAACCAATAATACAGGAAGTATAAGTGCTTTTTCGTTTGACCGGGCAACAGGCAAACTTAGTTTCATTAATAAACAATCAAGCGGCGGCGCCAACCCATGCTATGTTACAGTAAACAATACGAATAAATGGGTGATAACAGGAAATTATACCGGCGGAAATTTATCTGCTCTTTCTGTAAATGCAGATGGAAGCCTGCAACCGCTTAGCCAGTTAATAGAACATACAGGAGCGGGAGTTAATAAACAACGGCAGGAAAAAGCACATGTACATTCCACCGTTTTTTCGCCTGATCAAAAGTATTTGTTTACGCCGGATTTGGGCGAGGACAAAGTGTACATCTATAATTTTAATGCAGCATCTCCAAAACCTTTAACGCCTGCAACTCCTGCTTATGCAGCAAGCGAACCTGGCAGCGGACCACGACATTTTACTTTTCATCCCAATAACAAGTTTACCTATTTAATTGAAGAAATGAGCGGGAGTGTAGTTGCCTATAAATACAATAACGGGAAACTAAGTCGTTTACAACAAATAATTACTCACCCTTCAGATTTTAAAGGTGTTATTGGCAGCGCCGATATTCATGTTTCGCCCGATGGAAAATTTTTATACGCTTCTAATCGTGGTGAAGAAAACACCATCACTATTTTCTCTATAGACCAAAACACGGGAAAGCTAACATTGAAAGGTTTTCAATCAACTATGGGACAAACACCACGTAATTTTAATATAGATCCTTCAGGCAATTACCTGCTTGTTGCAAACCAGGCTACAGACAATATCGTTATTTTTAAAAGAGATAAACAAACAGGTTTATTGCAAGAGACAGGCGAGCAAATTAAAGTGCCAACTCCTGTTTGCATACAAATGATGAAGTAAGGGTAACTAATGGATATGCCATCTAATATCACTCCTGCCGCTATTGAAGATATACCTGCGCTTGTAAGTCTTGTTAACAGTGCTTACCGTGGCGAAGCATCAAAAAAAGGATGGACAACTGAAGCCGATCTATTAGATGGAATGCGAACAGATGAAGCTTCATTATACATAATAATGAACAAACTATCTGCTGTAATCCTTAAATATTTGAATGACAAAAACGAAATCTCAGGTTGTGTTTACCTGGAAACAAATAATGACGAATTGTATTTGGGAATGCTTTCAGTAGCTCCGCAAGAACAGGCACAAGGTATAGGCAAACAATTAATGAAAGCTTCAGAAGCGTATGCACAACAACACGGGGTAAAAGGGATTGTTATAACTGTAATTTCAGTGAGAGCTGAATTAATAGCCTGGTACGAACGACATGGGTTTAAGCAAACAGGCCACTTAAAACCTTTTCCTGAAGATAGCAGAGCTGGTATCCCTAAACAGCCTGTACAGTTTGTTGTGTTGAAGAAATTACTGAAACAATAATGCACAACTAATACTCCTTTTTCCCTTCAAGATTTTTCCATTTATTAAATATAGCCAAAGCTTGCCTGTGAGGAAAGTGAATGAATTGAATTTGCCTGTCTTCGCAGCTTTTCTCTATTTCATCATAAATAAACTGGTCGTCGAAGTTGATTGCTGCAGCATCTTTTTTTGTATTGGCAAAAATTACCCTGTTGGGTCGTGCCCAATAAATAGCTCCGAGGCACATAGGGCAAGGCTCGCAGCTTGCATACACATCACAACCCGTAAGCTGATAAGTTCCTAACCTTGCACATGCCTCACGAATAGCCACAATTTCAGCATGTGCGGTGGGGTCGTTGGTGGTGGTTACCTCGTTATAACCTTCACCTACAATCTTCCCATCTTTTACAATTACACAGCCAAAAGGGCCGCCCTGTAAAGCGGTCATCCCTTTATTTGAAAGTTCTATAGCCCGTTCTAAAAATTTTTGCTCGTGTGTTGTAATGGACATAAAGTAATTACTATAAGTTCAGTTTGTTAGGTAAGAGGTAAATCCCTTTTCGAAGTTATTCATTTTAAAATTAGTTCTGTTTCTTTAAAGTGAGAAGTGCTGCAAAAGCATAATTGCATTATTAGCTTTCACCAACTTAATAAAAATGTTTTACCAGTTCCTTACATCTTACCTTTTAATTAACTTGCTAAAACTAAAATGTGGATCATGAAAACCCTCACTTCTTCTCGTCGCGATTTCTTACACAATCTTTCACTAACAGTGGGCGGCAGCTTCCTTCTTACTCCTTATGCTCAAGGTCAATCAGTACCAGGGCAACAATCTAATAACAAAAAATTGGGTATTGCTTTAGTTGGTTTAGGCAGTTACAGTACTTATCAGTTAGCTCCTGCATTGCAACAAACAAAGAACTGTTACCTCGCCGGTATTGTTACAGGCACTCCTGCTAAAGAAAAAGTTTGGGCAGACAAGTATAATATTCCTTCAAAGAATATTTACAACTATGACAATTTTGACAGCATCGCTAATAATAAAGACATAGATATTGTTTACGTGGTACTTCCTATTGGTTTGCATAAAGAATTTACAATACGTGCTGCAAAAGCAGGGAAGCATGTTATTTGCGAAAAGCCTATGGCGATAAATGTGCAGGAATGCAGGGAAATGATTGGTGCATGTAAGCAGGCAAAAAGAATGTTATCAATTGGCTACCGCTTACACTTTGAGCCTTACAATATGGAGATGATGCGGTTAGGACAAAATAAAGTTTATGGAAAGGTGCAGACAATAGATTGTGCAAATGGATTTACCTATGGAGGTGATCCTAATGCATGGAGGTTAAAAAAAGCATTGGCCGGCGGCGGCGGATTAATGGACATGGGCGTATATGCCATACAGGGAGCACGATATGTAACAGGGGAAGAACCCATTTTTGTAACTGCCCGCGAAGAGAAAACAAGACCCGAATTTTTTAAAGAAGTTGATGAGACTATTTATTTTGAATTGGAGTTTCCGGGAGGTAGTGTTGCGAAAGGAGTTTCGAGCTATAACAAAAATCTGAACCATTTAAAAGCAAAAGCAGAGAAAGGTTGGTTTGAATTAACAAGCGCATACAGATACAATGGCATGAGAGGAGCAACCAGCAAAGGGCCAATAACATTTGATCCTGATGTAAACCAGCAGGCTTTACAAATGGATGATTTTGCACAATGTATTATGCAAAACAAACCCACACGTGTACCGGGCGAAGAAGGTTTGAAAGATATAAGAGTAGTTGAAGCTATTTACAGAAGCATTGCAAGCGGAAAGAAGGAAAGAATTGTTTAATCGCTGATTTCGCAGATTTGAGATCGCTGATTTCATGGATTTTGAAATCATGGGATTTCCAAGAGTTGAAGTTTTGTTACTTCATTAAATATTCTCCTCTATAAATACTACTTTCATAGTACTTAAAATAATATTATGGATCAGAAAATAATTAATCTTTACGACGAATATACACATGCACCATTATCAAGAGAAGAGTTTTTTAAGCGGCTTGTTAAAATAACGGGCAGCCTTGCAGTGGCAATGACAATTATTCCTTCGCTTGAAGGTAATTATGCTAAAGCTGCTACTATAATAGACGATGAAAAATTATTTACTGAACGTATTACTTATCCTGGTGCTGCAGGTGATATGAAAGCTTACGTTGCACGTCCTAAAAAAGATGGAAAATATGCAGCAGTAGTTGTTATACATGAAAACCGTGGATTAAATGCGCATATTGAAGATGTGACCCGAAGGACTGCATTGGCTGGTTATCTTGCAATTGCACCTGATGCCCTCTCACCTTTTGGCGGTACACCGGCAAATGAAGATGAAGGCCGCACTATGTTTGGAAAGTTAAACGAACAACAAAACCTTACCAACTTTATAAAAGCTTTCGATTTCTTAAAAATCCGTAAAGATTGCAATAGCAAGTTAGGCTGTGTGGGTTTTTGCTGGGGTGGTGCTTTAGCAAATCAGCTTGCAGTAAACGTACCTGATCTAAAAGCTGCTGTTGCCTTTTATGGCCGCCAGCCCGAGGCTGCAGATGTTGCTAAAATTAAAGGCGCTGTACAATTGCATTATGGAGCATTGGATGAAAGAGTAAATGCCGGTATCCCTGCTTATGAAGAAGCATTGAAAAAAGCCAAAGTGCCTTATGAGCTTTATATTTATGAAGGAGCAAACCATGCTTTTCATAATGATACTTCTGCTGCGCGTTATAATGAAGCTGCCGCTAAACTTGCCTGGAAAAGAACGCTTGATTTTTATGCAAAGCATTTGAAGTAAAACCAATGCAGATACTAAGAGAAACTATAAGTAAATAATTATTCAGAAAATCTTTCTCTTAAAAAATTATCAATTGTTTCAAAGCTTCCTTCTTCTTTCAAATCATTAATCAGCCTTTTTAAACGTATTGCCAGTTCGTTTCCTGAATGTCTTTTGGTAAACCATGGCACTTCAAATTTGCTTATATCGGTAAACTCCCACGGGTGAAAATAAAGGCAAACATATCCATCGTAATGTAAAGTTTGTTTAGCCCAGTACCAAAATAAAGGGTAAGGTACATTTTTAAAGGTTAGCCAAAATAGCGGTATGCGTAAAATAGGCGTAACTGAAGCAGGCAAACGAACGACATCCTTCTCCTTATAAAATGTTCGCTTAAGATGGAGGTTATTGTAACGACCGGGTAAAAAGATTGGATTGATGGATGAGTCATATTTGTAACCGGCAGCTTTTACATCTTCCATATTTACTGGTCGCATGCGGGGCATACGTAAACCTGCAACCTGTTTTCGGCATATATCTTCTAAAGTGTTGCGAGATGCAAGTAAATCATCATTCTTAAAAGATGAATGATAAAAAGTGTGCGAAGCTATTTCGTGGTGCTGCTTCAGCGCCTGCATATATCCCGGATATTGCTTTGCAAAATTTGCGGTGGTAAAAAGTGTTGCGGGTATATTGGCAGTATCTATTATATCCATTACAACTTCAAAGCCTTCAAATCCTGTTTTAAGCTGCTGCTCCATACTAATTTGCTGGCCATACTCTAAAGGCATATCAAATTCTTCCACATCAAAACTTAGCAGCACTTTGCCCTTGTTTTTCATAAAGATTTGTTTCTTTAATAATGTATTGCGGGCGTTGTTTTGATTGCATAAAAAGCTTACCCAGGTATATACCAATTATGCCCAATATTGTTAACTGCAGGCCTCCAAAAAAAGCAATGGTTACAATTACTGAAGCCCAGCCACTTACAGCATAGCCAAAATAATAACTGTATATAACGTATGGAATATATAAAAGCGAAAGGAACGAAATACTAAAGCCTAAGTAAGCGGCTACATATAAAGGACGGATGCTAAATGCAGTAATGCCCTGCAAAGCAAAGGCTGCCATTTTTTTGAAAGTGTATTTGGATGAGCCTGATAACCTGCTCTGTTGGTTGTACTCGATAGCAATCTGTTTAAATCCCATCCATTTTACCAGTCCCCGCAAGAAGATTTGGTACTCGCTTAAATTTTTTAAAACAGTAAGAACAGCTTTGCTTATTAAGCGAAAATCAGGTGTTCCTTTTTCAAAATCGATGTTTGAGAGGTAGTTTAATATTTGGTAGAAGAGGTGGGAAGTTTTTTTCTTTATATAGCTGACATCGGTAGTGTCTCTGCGGATAGTATAAACTACATCAAAACCTTCTTCCCACTTTTTCAACATGAGCGGAATAAGGTCAGGAGGATGTTGCATGTCTGCATCAAGGCTGACAGCACAATCACCCTCTGCCATATCAAGCCCGGCTTTTAAAGCATTCTGGTGACCAAAGTTTCTGCTGAAAGAAATGAATTTTACCCTTTCGTCGTTTAATGCAATCATACGAATTATTTCGAGCGAGTTATCCTTACTTCCATCATCCACAAAAATCAAATTATAAGTGTAAGGAAGTGGTTGAAAAACTGCCTGTATTGCGTTAATAAGAACCCTTATGTTCCCTTCTTCATTATGTACCGGTATTACCAAAACAACATGCTTCATTACTGTTAGGTAGTTGACGCGTTTAAAGTAAAATTTTTGCCTGCCACTTCAGCAATTAACCAAATCCAAACAATAAAACATGGAAGTGCTTTTAGTGAATAAGCCCGTATAATGTGGTCTTTAATATAAGTTGGGCAAAGGTCTGTTGGCGACAATATGGACAGTATAAACAGAAGTATTAGAATAATTGTAGTCCATGTACGTTGCTCTTTGTAATGTAAAATATACCAGATAACTACACCCGGAACTGCAATTACATAAGTGGAAGATTCGGCAGAAGAACTGAAAATAACAACCGAGATTAAAACAATAGCAAGATAAGAGAGCCGGAAATTTTTGCTTGCATATTGTTTAAACCGAAGCAGAGGCGCTGTAATTAATAAAACTGCCGGCGCTAAAAAGTATCTATTATGGAGGTTTGGGTTATGCGCTATCCTTCGTGCCATACCCATTACAGAAATATCCTGGTAGCCGCTTGTTGAATATCCGCCAATATTCTCGTTGTTTTTATCTACCAGGCTTTCGTACCAGTGTTTGTATGAATTAAGAATGTAAGAAGGAGAAGAATAGAGCATGGGTAAGCAAACCAAAACAATTATCCAAAATATAAAAGAGCCTATGAACTGCATTTTATGTTTTGAAAATACAAAGAACAGGAGCCCCCCGATACCATACAGCTTAACAAGAAAACCGGCAGCAATAAATAAGGTGGCCAAAAAATCTTTTTCTTCTTTAACCAATACAAAAGCAAGAATGATCCATGCTGCACTCATCGGATTAAACTGGAGATTATGGATCGCTGTCATCATTTCAATTGCTGTAATGGCAAGAATGATTAATTGTTTATTGGCAGAAATGGGAAGTCTTACAATGGCATAAAATAACATATATGCATTTACCAGACACCATAAGATGCATCCTAACCAGTTAGGCAAAACAGCAAAAGGAGCAATGATGAAACTAAAAAAAGGCCCGTAATGATTAGTGTCGGCATATTCATTCGGGTATGCCGTGTACAGATCTTTTTGATCTATTGAATGCCAGAAAACATATTTAAAGATGAGGTAATTGTTTATAGTGGAACGCAGCACTTCGCTTAAAGCTGCAATTAGTGCCAACGCAAACCATATAACAAAAACCAGGGGAACTTTTTTCCTGAATATAGTAACCTCTTTAAATATTAATTTCATTAGCAGCAATTGTTGGTAGCAGGAACTAAACTTTACACCTTTAAATTACAAAGCAAATTAGTGCTTTAACCGGTTACTTAAAATTGAAATAAGAAAATATCAACCAGTTGAACTTTATTCATTACTTGAGCATGGAATTTGTATCTTTTCTGCAAATAAAATTTTTTATGAAAAAGGTATTAGTGTTTTCATTACTTACGAGCCTGTTATTAATAAGTGCCGGCGTGTTTGCGCAACAAGACAAATCAAAACGTCCAAGTCCGCCAGCAAAAGTTTCTGAAACTACGTCAAACGGGCTTACCATTACTATAGACTACAGTCAGCCATCTGTTAAAGGGCGAACCATTGGAAAAGATATTGCCCCTTTAGGTAAAGTTTGGAGAACCGGTGCCAACGAGGCAACCATATTCGAAATAGATAAAGATGCAAAAGTGGAAGGCAAGCCGCTTAAAGCCGGAAAATATAGTTTATACAGTATTCCCGGGCAAGATGAGATTACCATTATTTTTAATAAAAGCTGGAACCAGTGGGGCACGGTTTACAAAGAGGTAGAAGATGCATTACGTGTAAAAGTTAAACCATCGAAATCGCCTGCCTTCACAGAGCAGCTTACTTTTACAATAGACAAATCAGGAAAGGTGTTGTTTATGTGGGGCGATTGGCAGGTAGGTTTTATGGTGGAGTAATACATAATTGTTAATGAACGAAGCCGTTGCTATGTTAATTATGCAACGGCTTTTTTTATTCTATTATACCCTGCTTAAAAAATTTCTCACCGAACAACTTTCTGCAACTGTAACATGGACGTTTGAAAATTTAATTATAGTAAAAAAAGTAATTTATTTGTCATGTTCTATCAATCACATAATAATTCCATGTTTCTACATTAAATTTGTACTTAATGTTGAAACCGCTTGATATATTAAAAGTTGCCCGTCACGACACTATTGATGCTTCAATGGATATGCTATATTCGAAAGAACAGCATATTCCGGGCTCTATTCAATATTCTATAAAACGGTATTATACGCCGCTTCCTGTTACTACAGAAGATACGGGGATGATGGTTTACCATTATCACGCAAACCAGCCGGATAAAAATTACCTCGAGTTGCGTTATTGTACCACTGGTAATCGTTATTGTGAGGAGAGAAGCTGTTTAAAATGCCATGAGTTGCCCACAAATAATTGCAGTGGCAAACTTCAAACCGTGGATGTTTCTACTTTTCATTTTACCAGTACGTTTCTTAACCAGTTTACACATAACGTAAAGTTAACCAACCGGAAAGATGAGGTGTTGGCATTTAAGCACCCTTCATCTTTTACAAAGATATTTCCTGTTTGCAGCCGCAAACGTAATGTTTTAGATTCTTTGCTTAATCATAGTTATAGTGGAAGCCTCGAAAACATTTTTATGAATGCAAAAGTTCACGAACTGCTGCTGTACAGTTTAGAATGTTTGGTAGATGAAAAGGAAGATGGCTTTTCTTGCAAGTTTCTTGCAAACGATCTTGATCGGGAGAAGATTTTGAATGCCCGTGAAGTGCTTTTGAAGCACATTGGTGATCCGATTACTATCAAAGAACTCAGCCGTAAAGTTGCTATTAACCAATGCTATTTAAAAAAAGGCTTTAAAGAAATTTTCGGTACAACAATTTTCGACTTTTACCAGCAACAGCGCATGGAACATGCAAAGTACTTGTTGTACGAAAAAGGATTAAGTGTTACTGATGTTTCTGCCATGCTTGGTTATTCTTCTATCTCGCATTTTTCTACTGCTTTTAAAAAGCATACAGGCCTAAAACCTTGTGAATTGCTTAGCCCACAGCCTGTAAAGGGAAGTTATTAGAAAAAAGAGTAGACCCTGAATTTTATATTTACTGATAAGAAAGACTTTCAGAAAGGCAAACACCACCTAAGCTTAGTAAATATTGAACTTGTCGTGAGAATTAATATAGCAATTTTAATATAGCTTAAATAACAATAAGGGCTGTATGAAGTTTACTAAAATTAAAGAGACTTGCCTATACGTAGCAGACCTTGAAAGTACAAGGCAATTTTACCAAGATAAACTAAGACTGCAATTAATATCGTTGGTCAAAGGAAGGCATGTTTTCTTTAGCGCAGGAGCATCTGTATTGTTATGTTTTATAACGGAACAAACTGAAAAGGAAACGCTGCTGCCACCACATGGTGCACACGGAAAAATTCATTTTGCGTTAGAGGTAGAAATTGCAGATTACCAAAGCGCATTGAAAGAGGTAAAAGATGCGGGTATTAAAATCTTGCACGAGCATGAATGGAAAAGAGGATTGCATTCATTTTACTTTCACGATCCTGATAAACATGTAGTAGAAATTATACAAGATGGAGTTTGGGATGGTTAATAGGTTCGATAATTAGATTACATAAGAATAGACTCACTTCAAAATGCAGAAAAGGTAAGAGAGGATATTATTAATCTTACTGTAAACCTCATCTGTTTGAAATTCATCGTTACCGAATTCGTATAGAATCCTTAAAGATGCAATAAGAATTAATTACTTTCAATCTTAGGCAATACTTAGGGTCATCCGGAAAAATATTTGTTAGATAAATACAAATTAAATAACGACGGGAGCTATAGAATGAGACATACGAGCAGATCGCCATTAAATTATTAACCACCATGAAATTCTGAACTTAATAGCAATAAGGCTTCTGTAGAAAAGCATCGCTCTAAGTTATTGTATGTTTGTAATATAAAGTAGAAGGTGTCGACAAATTATCTCCAATACCTTCACTAATTTTACCCTAAAAAAATTCTACCGAATTTTCAGGAAGACCCTAATTAAACTAACTGACAAAAAGAAAAAGGCGAAAAGCTGAATTTATAGCCGAATTATCTCTTTTCACTCTAATCAAATATATCCTCCTTTCAACAGTCTCTGTCTCTTCTGCCTACCAGCCCGGGTTTTGTACCAGTTTTGTTACTTTATTTAATTCGCTTTGAGGAAATGGAAAACGGTACATTTTAGAACTAAAAACGCGGTTCTCTACGGTAAAACGTGTGTAGCTAAATGTTGATCCGTTTTTTGTGATCCGCATGCCCGTTACCGGTCTGTTAAACAATTGTTCTCCTTTTTTCCAGCGGCGCACGTCAAAAAATCTGTGGTCTTCAAAACATAACTCTACCTGTCGTTCCTTTTGTATGCGTTCTCTCATTGCATCTTTAGAAAGTGCTGCAGGCAGAGCAGGCATACCTACCCGGCTTCGTACCTGATTGATGTTAGTATATACTTCTGCTACAGGGCCTTGTGCTTCGTTTAGCGCTTCAGCATAGTTAAGCAATACTTCTGCGTATCTGAAAAGAACCCACGGCCTTCTTACGTTACCAGCCGTACCAGGCCCCCAATAAGCAGCTTCGCTTAAAAACTTACGCATGTAATATCCTGTCTTTGTATTATTTACATTAGTAGGAACATTGTCTTTGCCCCCTTCAAAAGTTTCGACAGGCTTGCTTTTGAAATTAGAATTATTAAGCATAACGAAAAGATCGAGGCGGGGATCGCGATCCGCATAAGGAGTAGCGGGATTATAGCCCGATGTAGGATCAGTAATAGGTTTACCACTGGTCTTCATATCAAAAGCATCCACCAGTTCCTGTGTTGGGTTGGTACGGCCTCGTGCGCCATCGTAGCTGATAGGGGCATTGTTTAGCTCCAGTGTATTATTATTATCAGCCTGTGTTGCAAAGATGACTTCAGCATTATAAGGTTGAGAGCCATAGTTCCATAAACTAGGCAAATTAGCTTGCGATAACAACGACTGTGCATTTAGTGTAATGATTGTTTTGGCAGCATCGGCTGCTTTTTGCCATTTGGTAAGATCGCCGCTTTCGTTATTTAGCGGGCTAGCTGCATATAAAAGCGTTCTTGCTTTAAGCGACATGGCTGATGTTTGTGTAGCTCTGCCTTTATCACCTGCTCCCAAATCATTCATCGAAACAGGCAGAACAGCTATGGCAGAGTCGCAATCCCTTACAATCTGGTTTACTACTTCCTCTATAGAATTTCGGGGAACATCGAGATTATCTGTAATATCGTACGAACGTGTAGCCAGAACGATAGCGCCATACCGTTTAAACAGCTCAAAATGGTAGAGGCCACGAAGAAAGAACGCTTCGCCCCTGAGTTTTGGAATATCTGAGGCTGGGGTAACACCACTGCCTAAAGATTTTTCGAGAAAAATGTTTGTTCTGCGCAGGTAATTATACATGTTGTTGTACTGGTCATCTATAGTACGCAAAGAACCCCAGGTATCGTTATTAAAAATATTAATAGACGAATTGAAATTTGAGTTTACCGCCTCATCGGTTCCCTGCGATAACATAGAGCCATTACCATCCAGGTTATAGCGGTTTAAAATTCCGTAGTAGGCATTGCTGATAAAACCCCTGGTATTTCTGTCTGAGCTCCATATATTATCTTCGTTGTTGATGTTTCCATCAGTGTAATCAAAGCTTAAATAATCCTTTTTGCAGGACACAAGTAAGCCAAAGAAAAGAAGTGTTGTTATAGATAGAATGATTTTTTTCATAAGGGCTTGTTGCTGATTAAAAAGAAGTACGCAGGCCTGCGTAAATTGTTTTAATGTAAGGATAAGAACTGCCTCTGCCGGCACCGGGTATTTCAGGATCTATATCAAGGCTTATCTTGTCGAACGTAAAAAGGTTGAAGCCGCCTACATAAAATCTTGCATTTGAAATATGATATTTATTAAGAAAAGAAGAAGGAAAATTAACCCCAAGTTCTATATTTTTTAACCTGAGATGATCTGCTGATACCAGCCAAAAATCGGAACCTGAAGTATTATTGGCTCTATCGGCAATACCTAAACGGGGATATTTAGCAGAAGCGCTTGTTTGTGGCGTCCATCTCTGCAAGCTTTCCTGGTTGAAACTGGTTGGTCCTGAGTTTACAATACCCTGTACATCTATAGTGCGGCCAACTGCTCCGTTCATGTGTACAGCAAAGTCAAGAAATTTGTATTGCACTTTCGTGCCAAACCCGAAATAGCCGGTAGGCTGGTCTCGCTCGTTAATACGAACCCTGTCAAGGTTATCTACAATGCCATCGGGTTTGCCATTTGCTCCGCCAATGTCTTTATATTTTATATCTCCCGGCACTACCTTACCCGATAAAACCTGTTTTGGACTTGCATCAATTTCGGCCTGGCTTTGAAAGATTCCATCCGATAAAAATACCAGGCGACTTCCTACAATTCGTCCGATGGTGCGTTGGTATTCGGGCAGGCCTAATTGTCCGTTTTCGGCAAGTACTTTATCATTGGTGAACAAAGCATTTCCGAACAACGACAACATAACTGCACCAATTTTTTTATCATAACCGAGGTTCAGCTCTATGCCTTTGCTTTCTACTGCGCCGGCATTTTCTGTGAGTGTCATACCTAATATTCCCGGCACAGCAGAGGTAGTAAGAATACCTGTTCTATTTGTTTTATAAACATCTACAGAGGCAGAAAAACTATGATTAAAAAGTTTAAGATCAATGCCGGTGTTAAGGGTTTTTATATTCTCCCAGGTGATAAAAGGATTGGCAAGTGATACTTCGCTGGCATTTGAAGTTTGAGAAAATCCTGTTCCAAAGGTGTAGCCGCCACTACCCGTGTTGCGGGCAAAAAAGTGCTCGAAGGGAAAACGATCGCCGCCAATTTCACTGCTTCCTGTTTTGCCATAAGATGCTCTTAGTTTTAAATAGCTGAAAAAACGATTTGCCTTCATAAATGGCTGATCCCATACTACCCAGCCTGCAGAAGCTGCCGGAAAGAAACCATACCGGTTGCCGGGAGCAAAATTTTCTGATCCGGAATAATTACCTACTACACTAAAATAATAACGGTCTTTAAATGAATAATCGGCACGGGCAGAGATACCCTGGCCGCGAAAATCGAGCCTGCTTGGGGCAGCATTTGCAAAGCGCTGACCACGCACAGATGCTTTGATAGAGTGATTACCAAAAATACGGTCGTAATCAAAACCGGCCCAGAATTCGTTACGGCGGTTGCTGTTTGAAAAAGCTGCAGTACGATAACCGAGTGTTGCCACATTTCGAAAAAATACAGTGCTGGCGCCCGTAACATCTGCTACCTGGTAGTCTCTGTTTAAACCTGATGAATACTGGCCCAATACATCGTAGCTGAAAAGTAAGTTTGCCGATAACCCTTTTGTTACGAAATCAAGTTTTTGTTTTGCGTTTATTGTTGCCGTCAATACCCTGTCTGTAGTTGTAGTATAGCCGCGATCGCGAAGAAGTCCCATCGGGTTACTTTGAAACTGTGAAGACCCCCCATAGCTGCCATTCTCGTTAAGTATTGGAAAAGCATTTGGGGGTGTATTATATAAAAGGCTAAGCAGAGAACCGGCTTCGTTACCACCTGGCTGGCTGCGGCCTTCAGACCGGCCTGCAGCGTTCAAACCCATAGTTAGCGTTTTACTTATATCAAAATCTATATTTCCTCTAAAATTGAAGCGATTAAAGCCTATGTTCGAATTATAATCGCTGTTCTTTGCATATTTGAATAACCCGCCCTGGTTCAAATAACTCAGCATTACAAAGTAGCGAACGGTATTGTTGCCACCATCTGCTGACAGTACATAGCGCTGGGAAAGGGCAGATTTCTTAAAAAAGCTATCCACAAAATTATTATTAGGGAAGCGGTAAAAGTTTGTATTGTCCTTGTAAGCAGCGAGGGTAGCTGCATCATAAATAGGAATATTGCCGTCATTCATAGTTGCTTCGTTATGAAGCGTGGCATAATCATAAGAGCTTAATGGCTTAATGATATGATCAGGTATCTGCAAACCACCCTGTACATCCACATGGATATTGGATTTTGTGGAGCTTCCTTTTTTTGTGGTTACAAGTATTACGCCATTACCATTTCTTAAACCATACCACGCTAAAGAAGCTGCATCTTTTAATATAGTGATGCTTTCCACTTCATTAAGATCGATGTTACTAAATTCACGTTGCACCCCATCTACCAGCGCATCAACTGTGTTTGGTCCAAAACTGGAGCGGCCCCTGATTTGGAAACTGGAAGCATCACCTCCCGGCGAAGTACCGGTTTGCGGGGCATAAAACCCCGGAATTCGACCAGGCAAAGTGTTGTTTAATGAACTAATAGGAACCTGGGGCAGGTTTTCCATTTTAAACGTAGTGGTGGCACTGTTAACCTCACGCTTTTTGCGTGTTCCAAAAGGTATTACTACATCCTCCTCCTCGCCGGCATCAGTAAGTGCTGCTTTCAACGCAATTTTAATTTCTTCATCACTTGTAATAGTATGGGTGTAGGTTAAAAACCCTTTTCTTTTTATAAACAATACATCATTTAAAAAGGCCTTAATGGAAAAACGGCCGGTGGCATCAGTAGCAGCCGAAGTGTTATCCTCCTGAACAGAAACATTTACATCAGAAAGAGGCTTGTTATTTTGATTGGTAACAATACCGGAAAAAGCAATTTTACCTTGTTGTTTTACTTGCGCAAATACAGTTAAGTTCAATAGTAATATTAGCAAGCAAAAAATAACTTTGAGTTTTTTAAAGGGGTTCATGTTTATGAAGAATTATTCGCTTTACAATGTTTGGTTAGAAACGTAGAAGTGATTACCAGCCCGGGTTTTGTTTTAAAATTCCACTGCTTTTAAAAATTTCATTACGGGGTATTGGATACAAATACATGTGGTCTTCAAATACACGCTGGTAAATAGCGGCCAGGGGAGTAACTATATATATAAATGCTGTTCCTTTCTTTTCAACATCTATTCCGTTCATGGTTTTTGTGATTACTTCCTTTGCTTCTTTCCAACGCAAAAGGTCCCACCAACGCAGTTCCTCAAAAGCGAGTTCAACAGCTCTTTCGTTATGGATCCGCTGTCTCATTTGATCTTTGGTAAGCCCTGCCGCAAGATTGGGCATACCGGCACGAGTACGTATCTGGTTAATAGCAGTATATACTTCAGCTACAGGACCATCACTTTCATTTAATGCTTCAGCATAGTTTAACAATACTTCTCCATAACGGAAAAAAATAAAATTCAGAATGGCTGAAGTAGATTGACCACCTCTTACAGATTCGGGCCATAATTTTTTTACATAATACCGGCTCCTGGTATAACTGTTAGAACCAGGTTGGTAATCCTTGCCGTATGTAACAGAGTTGTCAGCATTTTTTACATACCACATTTCTACTTTTCTGCTCTGCCATGTACCATCGTTATAAATAATGTTGGCATTAAAACGTGGATCCCTGTTTTTGTAAGGGTCTTGCGGAGTGTAACCTGAAGAAGGATCGGTAATAGGTTTTCCGTTGCTCATCTCATACAGGTCCACATGATTTTGAGTAGGACTCACTATTCCTTGCGCGCCCCCAAAGCTGGGTGGTATAATGTTATCGCCAAAGAAGCCGCCTTGCCCGTTTCTTGCTGGTCTAACCTTTATCATTATATATTCGGGAGAAGTGGGTTGATTAAGTAAGGTAGCATAAGATGAGTGCAGGCTGAATTTGTTCAGGTCAATAATAGATTTTGCAGCTTCCGCAGCCTTCTTCCACTTTGTTAAGTCGTTAGTCGTGTTATGAAGCGGACTGGCATCTAACAAAAGTAGCCGGCCGCGTAAAGCTTTTACAGCGCCTACAGATGCGCGATTATTATTCTGAGCATTCCAGCCATTGTCGGGTGCATAAATACCCTGCCATATTTCTGTACTTAAAATAGCTTCTGCTTCCTCCAAATCTTTTAATATAAAAGTTACTGTTTCCTCATAAGTATTGCGCGGTAAATCCAACTCGTCTTTTTGAGTCAAAGGTTTATCAAGAAGTATAACACCGCCAAAACGTTTTACCAACTCAAAATATAAAAATGCCCTTAAAAAAAGCTGTTGTGCCTTTACCAGTTTTGCGTTGAAGATAGAAGGTGCATCGGGAACGGTTTCTACATTGGCAAGCATTATATTGGCATTACGGATACCCTGGTACATACGTGTATAAACAGCGCCTACATCAGTAGAAGCGGCATCGAGAAACTTTCCCTGGTTCATCGTAAGTACACCATGAGCTGTATTTGGATCAGCCAAAACAGATTCGTCAGAAAACTCGCTGGTATTGCCTTTGTACGCTTGAGCAGTGCTTAATCGGCCATAATCGTCAAGTAAATAATTGTAGGTATTATCGGCAAAACGGTAAGCCAGCAAAGGATCGGAAAATACCAAGTCGTTAGTAATGGCTACACCTGGATCTCGTTGCAAAAAATCTTTCTTGCATGAAACTGTTGCAACAATCAGCAGTATAAACGAAGTGTACTTTAATTGGGTCATTGCTTTCATTAAATTAGAATTGAACATTTACGCCCAGGTTAAAGGTTCTTGTTACAGGTATGCTATTATTTGGTCCGGAAAAGAAAGAGCCGGCTACCGCACTATTCTGATTATTTTCCGGATCGAGACCGCGAAACTTCGTCCATGTATGCAGGTTCTGTCCGTTTACATATACCCGAAATGATTCAATACCCATTCTTTTTGTATAAGACGCTGGAATAGCATATCCTACCTCTATATTACGCAGCTTAACATAACTGGCATCCTGCATTATAAAATCATTAAAACTATAGCTTGGCGCTGCTGTAGCTCTTGGCCTGATTGAAGGCCAGGTAGCACTTGCTGCAGTTTCGGGCGTCCACCTGCCCAACATGGGGGCGTAGTAATTGCCACCGGAAAAAAATACATCAGAGTTAACTTTAGTTACACCTTGAAAGAGGGCGGAGATAGTAATTCCTTTCCAGGCAATATTTGGTTCGAAGCCGAATACATTTTGAGGTATATCAGCATAACCTATAGGCAAGCGGTCCTGGTCGTCAACTACACCATCTGGTTTTCCATCGGGTCCGCCGGATATATCCTCAAATTTCAGGTCGCCGGGTATAACCGTTCCGTTTACCCTGTTAACAGGGCTTTTTGCGATATCATCCAGGCTTTGGTAAAAACCAATTACATGATAACCCCTGTACTGGCGAATAGCTAACCCGGTTGTTCTTTGGTTTGCTGGTAAATTAATAGCCTCATCGGTTTTAACAACTGTATTTTTGGCGTGAGTATATTGTGCGCTAAAACCATATTTTAAATTGCCGGCGGTATTCCTAAAATTAGTTTCTATCTCATAACCTTTATTGTAATTTTCTCCATAATTGCTGGAAGGCAATGATTCTCCAAAAATTACAGGGGCTGAATTGTTTCGGGCCAGCAAAATGTCGTAACGCTTTTCATCAAAAAGATCGGCTGTAACAGAAAGCTTGTTTTTAAAGAAAGAGGTTTCTAATCCAACATTTCTTTTAATAGATTTCTCCCAGGTTACTTCAGGATTTCCCGAACGGCTATGCCATACCACTGAATAAAGAGAACCAGAGCTGGCATTGCCAAAGCGTACCCGGCGGTTAGGTATAGAGTTGGCACTGGCATCGGGGTCGCTGCCTCCGTTACTGTATTCATCAAGGTAAATAAAGCGGGTACCACCTACGTTACCATAACCTATAAGGCCATAAGAGCCGCGAAGCTTTAAATGGTTTATCCATTTAATGTTCTTCATAAATCTTTCTTCGCTAATGGTCCAGCCGGCAGATACTGCAGGAAACAAACCATAACGGTTATTTTTAGGATAGTTCTCAGAGCCGTTGTACGAGCCATTCAGTTCAAAGAAATATTTGCTTGCATAGTTGTAGGTTGTTCTTAAAACAACACCCTGGTTGGCAAAAGGCGCCTGTGCTCCTTCGGCGGCCCGCAACTCTCGCTGGGCAACAGTTACTGCAGACACGTTATGCTTTCCAAAGGAGCGTGCATAGTTAAGCGCAACCTGAAGATTAGTTTTTAAATACCCGTTATTACCCGTTGCAACACTTCCTAAGGGATCATTAAATGAATTTCTTGCCAGTACAAGCGTTTTCGTTAGCCTGTCAACATTATAAGCAGCATAGCTGCCACCTTGTGCTCTTATTGCTGCAATGTAGGAGTCGTAGCCAAAAGTTACTTTAAAACCGAGGCCTTTTGTAAGCGCATCTAATTTTTGATCGAGCACAAATACGGTTTCAATAGCATTGTTTTCATAGTTTACATAGCCATTACTTTTTATTACTGCATAGGGATTAAAGGAGTTTACACCTACTCTTCCAAAATCTTCTATTTGATTATATGTATCGTCCAACTTTTGCTCGGCGGGAGTAGTTGGGTTTGTGTATTCCGGAAAGAAAGGAATAGCCCACGATGGAATGCTGTAAATACGAGACATAATATATTCGGGACCGGTTTCAAAACGTTGTCTCAGATCGCCCTGGCCGCTATTAGCCTGGAAGGAATAACGCCTTTCCAAACGGCCTCCCAAACGAAGGCTAAGCACCGTACTTTTGGTAAGATTAAAATCAAGATTGGAACGGAAATTATACCGCGTATAAGAAGGGTTGGTTTTATAACCCAAAGGAGTTTTGAAATTTCTGAAACCCCCATCTTCCCATAGATAGCCTAAGGAAACAAAATATTTAACTGCCCTTGAACCTCCCGATATATTCAGGTTATGTTGGGTTCTTAGCCAACTTGGTTTGGTAAGCACCTTATACCAATTTGTGTTTGGGTACAACAAACGGTCGGGGTTTCCCTCCTTATAGGCCTTAAGATCATCAGCCGAAAACAGCTTTTGAAAACCAGCGCCTACAAGGCCATATTTAATAAGGTTTTCTTCACCTTCATTGTGCAACATAGCACTATTATACGCATCTAAAAGTTCAGGCACCTGTGTATAATTTACCCTGCCTACATTACCTGAATAGGATACCCGAGTTTTTCCTGTACGGCCGGTTTTAGTAGTAACAATGATTACACCGTTAGCGCCCTTTATTCCGAAAAGTGCGGTGGATGAAGCGTCTTTCAAAACAGAGATAGCTTCTATTTCATTGGGATCAATATCACCAAATCCCTGGCGCTCTACCCCATCAACAATAATCAACGCTGCTGAATTAGTAGAGGCGCGGCCACGAATAGCAATCTCGGCTCCGTTAACACCAGGCCGTCCACTGCGTTGTTGTGCAAAAAGCCCAGGCACCCTGCCAATTAAAGAGTTGGTAATATTGGTGACCGGTGATTTTACAATATCCTTTCCCGACACTGTGCTGATGGCAGCAGTTTGCTCTCTTTTCTTTTGTGTACCGTAGCCAATAACTACTACTTCACTTAATTTATTATTACTGTTTGGGCTTAGCCTTACATTAAAGTTATTATCGTTTGCTACTGCTACCTCCCGGCTATCATACCCTACAGAGCTAAGAACAAGTGTGCTATTGGGGGAAGCACTTATAGTAAATTCTCCCCTTTGATTAGTGGCGGTACCGCTGCGGCTTCCTTTAACTATGACCGAGACGCCGGGCAAGGGAGAACCTGCATCGTCTTGTACAACTCCTGAAATAGTTTTGGTTTGTGCATGTAAAAAACCCGGGAGAAGAAATAATACTAATAAAATTAGCCGGAAGGTACGCAAGCCCTCCCTTTTAATTGGCAGGCAAATATTGTGCATAGCAGTTAAGATTGGGAAAAGTGAACGTTAAGAATGCTAAAATAAGATTTTTAATAAAATGAATATTCAAATACTTTTTACCTTATTGCGCAAGCGATATTCGCAATTGCAATCCCGCTCTTGTATTTATAATTGGCGGTGATGATGAAAGGTATGGTTTAACCCTTCGCTGGTCGAAGAAGAACTTAAGGTTTACCCTGTTGTTTAAAACATAATCAATAGAAGGTTGTATCGTAATTACCTTTTGGCCATTCGTAGGCGTTGCGGTGTTTTGGTCTAACCGGCTGTTGCTGGTCGCATCGTCACGCATACTAAGATCGAGGCGGAAGCTGACATCATTTTCAAGCTTCTTATTTTTCATTCCCGGCAACCTGAATGGTAAGGTAAATCCCCGCTTTCTCCAGCTTCCGCCCAACGTCCATTCAGTACTGTTAACTTCACTTAACTGGTAGTCAATCAGGCTCAAGCTAAGCTGCCTGCTTTTCTTATATTCAAAGCGTGTATTCAATTGGCCGGTTGTGGTAATATCAATTCCAAGCAAGGGAGCGAACTGTTCCTGGATAGTAATATTCGGAACGAGGAAGTAAGGAACAAAATTTCCTGAAACCGGATCAATAAAGGCGGGGGCAAAATACCTGAACGGATCTGCATACAACAATGCACTATTGAAACTATTCATACCAAGGCTGCCATTATAAGCATGTGTAAGACTGATGGTGCTGAAGGTTTTAGCCAACCCAGGTATGCGTGTAAGACCTGTATAAGTTACCCGCCAGTTTGGTTTAGGCTTAATGCCGTTAAACGGATTAGCTTTTATGTTTGGATTAGCTTGCTTAATTAATGCAACGGTTTGCGGATCCTGGCCTGTATAAGCTGCTATAAACGATGGGATTAAAACATCCTGCGCATAACGGTCGTACCCTTTATAATATCCATCCTGGTTGCGGCCAAGGGGTGTTTGATATTTATTACTTCTTGCCAAACGTTCTGACAAGATCACCCGGTAGTCCTCAAACCTTGTAAACGTCTCCGACACCTCAGTGGGTTTGTTTTTAGTGAACAAGGTTTTGAAAGCAATGTACGACACATTAAAACCACCCGTTGCCAACGGACTTAAGTGAGAAAAACGGCCACTGTCAGGAAGATTTTTGAAAAGCTCAGAGTAATCTTTCGTAAAGGTCTTATCCAGGTTTACATCAATGGTAAACTCTCTTACCGGTTCAAGTTGTGCAGTAAGGCTTAACTTCTGCTCAACGCTTTGACGGAAAAGGAAGTTCAGCGTTGTATCGCGGGTTATTAAACCTTTAGCTGCTTTTTGGTTAAGCCAGTTAGAGTCGGGTTGTCTGCCAAAAACATAGTCCATGCCCGGTGCCATACTGTTCCAGTTTTGACCAAGTATTTTTGTACTGTCAGTATAACCGGGTACACGACTGCGGTAGTTTTCTCCATAATTAACTGATGCGCGTTTTACTACGGTAAGCAACCGGCCTCCGGCTTTTGCAAGACCACCTATTTCAAGCGGCTCGGCTGCCTTTAATAGTTTTGCAGCTTTCTTTTCTTCGCGTTTCGCCCTTCTCCATTTGCGTAAGGCTTGTCTTTTCGCTTTGCCTGTTAAATCTTTAATGGCTTCTTCGCGGGTTGGAACAGTTGAAATTGGTTTGGCTTCTTCAGCCTTTCTTTTTGCATTACTATCATCCCCAGGCAAAGATCTTTTTCCACTTCGTTTGTTAAGGCTACTTCTACTAGTATCACGCGTAGTACCTGGCTGAGATGTACTTACATCTTCCAACGATCTTAAAAAACGGCTTTTTGAGTACAACCTTGTAAAGTCGAACTCCCCGTTTAAGTTATTCTCCTGGCTGTTCTCAATAGTGTTTCCCAGATCAATTGCGAGGCGACTGGCGCCAATCCAGTTATAGGTTGTGCTATAGCTGTATCGTGCATTTATCCAATCGGTAAGGGGCAGCTTTGATAGTGGCAGGTTATAGCTTGCAATAGCCCGTTGCTGGTACAAAGTATTCCTTCCGCCTTTAAATAAATTAGTGCGTACAGTATCTTTTTTGGCTTTGGTATCAAGCCGTCCGTAAGGTTCATCAATACGTGCGTTATTAACTGCTGAGAAGTCAAGGTTCAGTGACCGGGTAAGATCCCAACGCATATTATAATACCTGTCGAAAGTGAAGAACTTATCGTAAGTAGTATCTACCCTATCCACCTTATTATCGAAGCTGTTGACAATGCGGGGTACAAATTCGCCAAACTGCCGGTTAATATCTGCTCTAAAGCCTAATAAAGCAGGCTTTGGGTTGAAGTTGAAATCTCTTACCAAACCATACCATGGCGACCTTGATTTAATCATCCTTTTAAAAGGTTCCCAATATTTAGGCTGGTTATTATAAGTATAACCAAGCCCGCCACGATGCTTGATAACATCATTCTTCAGAATTAGCGGATTAGTTTGCTCAAACTTAATATACGAATAACTCACGTCAACATTACTAATGCTCCAAAGCCTTACTTTTTTACCTGTAGGCATAAACCTTACATTGGTTAGGTTAAGCGTTTTAATGGTCGTTTTATCTAATGCATCAGTTTTTATAGAATCTCTTTTTTTACCATCGGTAGCCCTAATCTTATCTTTTAATTTAATATCAAGATCGTAAGGATCGTACTCAGGTGTGCGTACCGTTTGGTTGATACTTGCATAAAGAGGAACGGATAAACCTAACTTTTTAGGAAGCAGCTTACCCATCTCAAGATTGGCAGCGGCGTCAAACTGTACAAAGTTTTCGCGGGCTCTTTCATTTACCCTTTGCTCTATAGTACCAAAACCTGCAGTGTATGTGTTGGCAGCTATGTTAATTGTACCCAGGTCTGCTAATGTTGCATCTATCCTTCCGGTAGCTGCATAACCACCCCTTTCATCAAGCTTCGAAAGCCTTAGCTCATTTACCCAAACTTCTGCATCTGCAATATCCATATCTGCAGTTCCGCCGTTTTCTATACCGATCATAAATGCCTGCACTTCGCCAAGGTTCGGGTTTCCTTTTACTGCGTAGGTTTTAGTTCCCACCTGTTCGGAGTAGTAATTATTTATGAGGTTAGGGGCATTGCGGTTGCGACGCATTTTTAATTGAACCAGATCCTGAATATTGAAATCAAGATTATTACTGTCGGGCCAAATCTTTCGCTGGTCAGCATCAGTATTTTGATAACCATTTGGTGGTGCAGGAGGAGTAACTTTTAAAGGTATCCTTACCTCGTAATAGTTATTTAAAAAGTCGTTACCGATACGTATTACTGCACGCAACTGGTTGTCTTTAATAGCGGGCCGGTTCAACATACTTTCTGCATGTAAAAACATATTCAACTGGCCGTACTGGCGCATGTCAAGGTTCATTGTTTTAAATGCGGCTCTTGTATCGTTTTTGGCTAAGTTGCGTATCTGGAAGCTCATTGCCTGCTCGTTCTGCAACAGGTTAATTCCATTGTTGCTTAGTTGCTGAACCCTTTCAATTCCGGGAGGAATTAAATAGTTAACCGGGCGGCGTTTGCTGTTTTCCTCAACATTTACAGCCAATACATTAAATGTTGTATTGTTTCCCTGGGTTATGGGCAGGTACGATCCTGTAGTATCTACCTGGAAATTAAATGTTCTCCATTGGTTACGAACAAGGTCCAATCGTGCGAAACGCAGCACAACCGAGTCTTCGAAGTCGGTAAGGAACATCCGCATAAAACGGATAGATTTAAAGTCGGGTATGTTACCCACTTTTTTCTCATAATCCCTTATAGGCACGCGAAACAGGAACCAGTTCTCATTGCCTGAAGTTCCATCCGGGTATCTTACACCAATTACTTGTTTGTCGGTAATGTATTTCGTATTGCCTATGTCCATTCCAGGTTTAAGGTCAATGGCATATTGGTAATATTCTTCGGATTCGTTCAGCGTATTGTCGCGGTTTAAATCTTCGTTATCAGGATATAAAGTTGCTGCCGGGCTAAACTCCGAATTACCGGCTGCCACAGGAGAATTACCCTGCGGGTTATTTAAGTTTTTATACCTGCCAAGAATACCGGTACCCGAAGCATTATAGGCATCATCCCGATACCAGCGATAATCATCATTAGAGGGATCGCTGTTTGCTCTTTGGTACAAAGGAGAACCGGCTCCAAAGTTTGCCAACAGATCGTTCAGATACTGGCTGCGCTTTCTTCTTTCGCCTTCATTATCCAGCCCATCAAAACCCAAATCCTGGAAGACACGGTCTGCAGGATCGTTGCTAAAAGCCTGCGTAACCTGGAATGGATTTACCGGTGTTCTTCCCCAAACAGAACTGCTGTCAACGGCAGATGGCTGATTAGGAGAATTTAAACCGTTCTCGTAAAAACGCCGTCCGTCTTTTAAAATATCTTCGCTAAGAGTTCCTAAATTCAAGTACAATTTACCACCGGTGCTGGTTGGCTTTTTGATGAAAGGATCCTGCACCCAAAATTCAACAAACTCCACATTACTGGTTTCAAAATCTGTTTGGTCTATCGAACGCATAATACCACCCCACTTTTTGCGCGGGTTCTTAAACTTACCGCTGGCATCAAGTTCTGCAGTTTTGCTTTCGTAGTTGTATGGACCAATATCGGTTGGATAATAAGCAAGGTCGAAAGTGATTAATTGATTTTGACCAAAGTCCAGCGTTCGTTGCGGAAATAGTTCCTGGTTAAATACTGCCCGTACCCTCGGATCGCTTAGCTCCTTATCATTGCCTCTTAACGGATTACTTATACTTCTCTTATCCTGCAAAATAGGTTCGATATTATACCATGCAAGCTTTGCACGGTTCTTATTGTAATCCAGGCTGTCGTTCAATAGCGCCTCAGGAAATAAACCATTGTTTTGCGGCGTACTTGCCAGCGCCCACGAAATAAAAGGAAAACGCAGGTCAATAGTATTTCGTGTGCCTTCAAAATCATCAATATAAATCAAGCCGTTTCCACCAGAACCTATTTGTTTCGCATGGCCTGGCTTTAAATAAGCAGCCTCGCCATAAGCATTAATGGTTGACATTACTGTGCTGTTATAAAACGGAAGCTTATTTAATAAACGGGTAATTTTTGGAGCTTCGGTGCGATAGTTAAAGTCTAAACCATACATTGAATTCCGGATCGGGTCTTCGCCATAATTCATCTTTGTGAAGAAAGGCCGTTCCGCCAACCGTACTGTACTGGCTCCTAATGATAACTTTTTACTGGCGAGGTAATCTAAGCGTAAACCCATAAAACTACGCTGCTGAATGCCAAAACCCGCATTGTTTTCAAATGCCACATTTACAGGAAGCCCGCTATTAAGAATGGCAGGATTTAAGATTTTTACTGTTCCTAAACTATAATCAATGCTAAAGTCGAGACCTTCGCGAAGAATTTGTCCGCCCGCGGTAACACTAACCGAACCGGGAGGAACATTGAATGCTCCCAAATAAATTTCTGAAGAAGAACTGCCCCTGCCCGATCCCTGCATCACAAAACGGTTGAGGTTGGCATAGGTTTGGGCAATGGCTTTTATAGAGTCATACAACTGGTAATAAACATATTTTGCTTTTAAGCTTATTGGAGAACCCGGAAATGCGAGACTATCGAGATCTCTGCCAAAAGGTTCAAGAACGGGGAAGACTACTTTTCCCTGTTGGGTAAGAACGGTAAATCCTTCCACATAATCAAAAACACCATCCGGTTGGGGATCATTCTGATTATTAAGCCTGTCAAGATTCAGAATTTTTAAGAGCGATTTACCCTCTACTGACGGGGCAGACTCGGGAAGGAAGCGTTTTAAACCACCGCTTGGTTCCTGGTATAAAACATTCAGCTTAAAATCCTGTCGTTGTATGCCGGGCAGATCAAGAGAATAAACGTTCTTCATCATCCATCTCCAGATTGGTAAGGCCGGCCTTTGAGAAGTTGCTTTCAACAATTTTAAGAAAAGAACCTTTTGCACACCTTGTGCATTTCTGTTTGTATCCAGGGTTACATCCTGCGAAAATTCTCCTACCTGGAAAACCTTTCCGTTATAGGTGTATTGGTAAGCTACTGCTAAAACCTCATCAGGCTGCAACTGCTGGGTTAAGGAAATGAAACCAATTTGCGGATTGAAAAAATATTCGTTGGGAGAAAGTTTTCTTGCAAAGGTTTTTTCAAAATCTTCAACGGGGCGTAAATTTTGAGATAACAACCGGCTGTTAATTAAAGCAGGAACCCGGTTTGTTGGATCGGAAATAAGTGTAGAATATAATGTGTTTGCCCCGTTTGAAGGTAAAGCATTAGCGCCGCTGCCCTGTATATTTCTATTATATGGGGCGCCTTCGCCTAAATCCATAAAGCCTACAATATCCCTTGTTTCGGTTGTAGCGCCGGTACGGTTAGTTACCCACGCTTCCATACGCAGAATCTGTACCTGGCTTTGTACCACAGGCAATTTTTGCATGGCTTTGTTATAATTTGCCCTGTAATAATCTCCTAACAAAAAGTGGCGGTTCTCTTCGTAATCATCCAGCTTTTTCTCAAAACGCTGCGTAGTGGCACCGCCCTGCAAAGCCAGCGACTGCCTTTGCGATTTTTGGTTTGCCAGAACACCGGTTACAAACATTTTTCCAAATTGCAACTGGGTTTTTATACCAAACAAACTTTGAGCGCTGGGGATTAAAGTACCTTTAGAAGTAAAAGATACATTACCGGCCTCCACAGATTTAATGATCTCATCGCTCATTCCCTTATAGTCGAGCTTCAACTGGTTTTCGTAATCGAAGTTGGCAAGGGTATTATAATTGATAGGAAGTTTCAGCTTATCCCCAATGTTAGCAATTACATTCAGGTTGGCATTCATATCAAAATCAAAACCGCCGGTTTTACGGGCTCGTTCGGGAAGGGTAGGGTTTTTAATGTTCTGGCCCTGGTAACCAGCCATAATATCTACATTACCCTGCGGACGAATATCAACCTTTAATCCATTTGGTCCTACTCCAAAAATCCTGTCGAACAGCCTGTCATAAGTTCTCAGTTTTGGTCTTTCAACCTTGCGGTTTAATATGCTTAGTGTATTGGCACGCTTTCTAAAATAATCCACTTCGGCCTGGCGTGCTTTAAACCGCATCATTTCATCAAAAGTGAGGTAAGTGGGGGTGCGGTAATAATTATTACCAATTTTTTCAACTATATAATATTGCTTCGTTTTGGGATCGTACTGTATATCCCTTTTTACATAAGAAGTATCTGAACCATAAAAAGGATTGGTTGAATTATAGGTAAAAGGATCGCCTAACCTGTCTTTGATAGGAAAACGGGTTGTATCATTTTTAGCTGGTGCAGCAACTTGTCCAAAAGCAGGAACTGCTGCAAAAGCGGCTACAAATAGAAAAATAAGGATAAGAGAAAGTCTCTGGATATGGAGATTCAAAACTTGAGTTCTTTATGTACAGTTGCTACTATAGGCTATATATTTTTTAGCGCTTTTTTTATCAGTTCTTCCAATATAATACTTTCATTACCAGATGCAATAACTTTTTTTATTGCTTGTTCAGCAACAGGGCGGGCTATTCCTAAAGATACCAATGCATTTAGTGCATCTGTTTCGAGTGGGTTAGCTACAGACAGGGAAACAACATTTTCGTTTAAATTCCTGCTTAACTTATCTTTCAACTCCAGCACCAGTCTTTCGCCAGTCTTTCTTCCTATTCCTTTGATACTTTCTAACAGCTTTGCGTTGCTTTGTACGATAGCTTTAATTATCTCGTCCGGTCTCATTCCAGACAACATCATTCGTGCAGTTGCTGCACCAACACCCGATACACTTATTAATTGTGTAAAAAGTTCCTTTTCAGAAAGTTCGGCAAACCCATAAAGTGTTTGATTGTTTTCCGTAATATGTAAAAAAGTAAACAGTTGCCCGTTCTTTTTACCGTTAATAGCCGAATAAGTATGCAAACTGATGTGGCACTCGTAGCCAACACCATTTACATCCACTATTACCTGCGCCGGATTACGTACCACAAAATTTCCTCTGAGAAAAGCGATCACAATTATTTTTTAGGGATTTCAAAAATATAAGATGGAAGGGGAACTAAAAATAATATTTTAAAAATATACGAATGTATTTAATTCTAAGCCTGTTGTTAATGCTATAAATACGATAAATGGTTAGCAAAACTACTATGCTTAATCGGTGATATTATTTTTGTGTTAAGCGTAAGTCTTCTGCGTAGAAGAAATAATTTTAGCGACGCTCACGCAAGAAGTACATAGGCCTTCGTTTAAAAGTATTAATGAATAAACATTTACTTTTAGCCTCTGAAATAACCCACGCTGAAATCAATAGAAAAGTTAACAATGGCAGAAAAGTTAAACGCAGTCATAACTGCAGTAGGAGGATATGTACCCGAGTACCGGTTAACCAATAAAGAATTGGAGACCATGATAGAAACAACAGACGAATGGATTAAAACCCGCACTGGTATAGAAGAAAGAAGAATTTTAAAAGGCAACGGAAAAGGCACTTCCGACCTGGGAGCGCCTGCAGTTTTAGAATTATGTACAAAAAGAGGAATAGACCCTTTGGAAATTGACTGCATCATTTGCTGCACGGTTACCCCCGACATGACCTTTCCGGCAACTGCTAATTTAATAGGTGCGAAAACAGGCGCTAAAAATGCTTTCAGCTTCGACCTGGGAGCGGCATGTTCAGGATTTTTATACGGACTAACAATGGGTGCTTCGTTAATAGAAAGCGGACGATATAAAAAAGTGGTTGTAGTTGGGGCTGATAAAATGAGCGCTATTGTTGATTACAGCGACCGCGCTACCTGTATAATTTTCGGCGATGGCGCCGGCGCTGTGTTATTAGAACCAGGCGAAGAAGGTTATGGCGTAAAGGACAGTCATTTAAAAACAGATGGAAGCGGAAGTAAATACTTACACATGAAAGCCGGTGGTTCTTTAAAGCCCTCATCGTACGAAACCGTTGCTTCTAAACAGCATTATATATACCAGGAAGGCCAGGCGGTATTTAAGTTTGCGGTTGTAGGCATGGCAGATGCAGCCCAGGAACTATTAGAAAGAAATAACCTTACAGGAGATGATATTGCGTGGTTAGCCCCGCACCAAGCCAATAAACGAATTATAGATGCAACTGCTAACCGTATAGGCTTACCATTAGAAAAGGTGATGCTGAATATTCAGAAATATGGCAACACTACTTCAGGCACCATTCCTTTATGCCTGTGGGATTGGGAAAGCAAATTAAAAAAAGGCGATAATATTTTGCTTGCCGCTTTTGGCGGGGGATTTACGTGGGGAGCTACTTTGGTGAAGTGGGGGTATGATGGGTGATGAGTGGGTGTGCACATGTGAGAATGTACTGCTTTGCTGGGATTAACATAAGCTATTTGATAATGAAGGATCTTTAGGAGTAACCGGAATGAATTAGTTTCAAAGTACTTTAGTACAGAATTCTATTTTTTATGTCAAAGATATTTCCACTTCTCCTGGTTGCGTTTGTAAGCCTTAGTAAGTTTTCATATTCTCAATTCTCTTTGCCCTTAGGGATATTAAAGCATCAATTGCAACAAAACAGCCCTCCGTCTTACGATTCATCCCAAATTTATTTTCAACTGATTACAAAAGAGGGTCTCCTCTATTTAAAGCCAGTGTATCAATTGTTGCTAAATAGTGAAAAAATGAAAGCCGGAATGGGTGAAGACCAATTTTACGATAATGCAAGTCAGTGGATTTCTTTTACAGGTGATTATAAAACTTCAAATGCTCTTGCCGAAACAAAAATTGATACGTTAACACTAAAGTCTAAAAAACATATTGAGCAATTGGTAAGCTCATATAAAGGTTCTCGTCATGTTGATGCAAAACAATACATCCTTAACAAGGCACATAACTTTCGTATCATTATGATAAATGAATCTCATCATAATCCTTCGCACCGGGCTTTTACGTTTTCATTACTTGATGATCTTTATAAACAGGGATACAGGTATTTTGCGATGGAAACTTTCAATAATCACCCCTTTCACATACTTGATAGAGTCTCAGGGGTTTTAACGGGCACTTACACATGCGAGCCTATAGGAGGAGAACTTGTAAGGCATGCTTTAAAACTTGGCTATAAACTTATATCCTATGAAGATACAGTTTATAAAGCCGGCAGAACCTCTACACAACGCGATTCTGCACAAGCAAATCATTTGAACGAGGTTTTGCAAAAAGATAGCACAGCAAAAATTTTAATTCAT
>JAABUN010000809.1_pt1 | contig 77305 bp, 52 predicted proteins | sample 5559311 | NCBI WGS metagenome assembly JAABUN01 (sample SAMN10711877, study PRJNA513370) | rock metagenome | isolation source: Antarctica rocks | place: Antarctica: Victoria Land, Siegfried Peak sud | reverse complement strand
CCCCTGTAAGCGTCTGGGATCCTTTACCTCACCTAAATAATCCAATAAATTGCTTGACTTCCCTTCCATTGTTTTCAGTGTTTCTTAATCCCAAAAGTAAACAAAATTAGAACACAACAGCCCTGCTGGCTGTAGGGCTTAGCAGGATAATTTTAAATGTTCATTATACAACAGATGTTATAGCCGGTTATTGCCTGGCAACCATGTGGCTTATATTATCTTATAGGCTGTTTATTAAAATGAAAATTATAAACTTATAATAGCTTCCGTTTTATTCTCATCATACATAGACTGAATATAAAGGTTTCAATAAGTAGTTGGCCTGATCCTAATGTGCTAATAACCTATGTAAGTGTTTGTCACCAACAAACAGGCACACCCAATAAAGCGAGGCAGTTGTTTGGAACTTCATCTTCCATATCTTTACCGGCAACTTTTTTCAATACAATTATGAAATTTAGCAAGCATATTTTTGAATTCGAAGACCTATCATGGTTTCCTGATACCATCCGGCTAAGCATGACCGACTACTTGCGATACGTATTAACCATACTGAATTTTTATCAACCAATAACGCCTTTACTTATTGAAGGGTTACATCAAACCTCTTCAACCCAAATCATTGATCTATGTTCAGGTGGCGGCGGTGCTATCGAACAAATTAAAAATAACGTAGAACAACAATCCAGGAGCAAAATAAAAATTACTCTTACTGATAAATATCCAAACAAAAGCGCTTTTGAATTTTTAGCTGCCAAAACAAAAGGCAGTATTTCATATTCAGATATATCGGTTGATGCCGCTGATGTTCCTGCGGATCTTAAAGGATTCAGAACTATATTTTCTGGATTCCATCATTTCAGTAACAGTTCTGCTGCGTCAGTAATAAAAAACGCAGTGGATGCTAAATCCGGAATAGGAATTTTTGATGGCGGAGATAAGAACATATTTGTTATTCTTGGTATTTCACTCCTTCACCCGGTTGCATTTTTTTTATTAACACCATTCTTTAAACCTTTCAGGTACTCAAGAATTTTTTTTACTTATCTGATTCCCATAATTCCCCTTTGCACAATTTGGGATGGTATGATTTCTATTACCCGCTTATATAAACCAACCGAACTTCTAAAAATCGCAAGACAAGTTGACAATGAAAATTACGTTTGGAAAGCAGGTAAAGTGAAAAATAAATTAAGAATGAATGTTGCTTATTTAATTGGATATCCCTTGCAAAAAAAAGAAGTGAACTAGTGTTAAGTTAAGTATAAAATTGCGTAATAAATTGCTATCAGCAGTCAGCTATCAGTCATAGTATAACGTACGCGTTATGTTTCTACAAAAATAACTTTGGAACCAAAAGGCCTAAATCTATTTTTAAGCCCTTGTGACCTTCGTGGATTATCTTAGTGTCCTTTGTGGTAAAATTTCTAACCACAAAGGACACTAAGATAATCCACAAAGGTCACAAGGGAACTTAAGAATAACAGATGTAAATTAGTAGGCAAGATTTCAGTTATATAAGAGCTATCAGGAAATTACTATCAGTAGATATTTCTCCTGACGGCTGACAGCAATTATGTCATTTCATACTTAACTTCACTACTAAGAATAAAAATCATTTTTATTAACGATAAATGTTGGATTATGGAGATTGGAGATTTAGGCAAGCATATAGAACCTATATCATCGGATAGAATGGCTGATGTTGTAGAAATACGGCTTAGAGAATACTTTAAAAAGAAATCGTTTAAACCGGGAGATCAGTTGCCAAAGGAGCTTGAGCTTGCCGCTGCATTAGGAGTAAGCAGGAATGTATTGCGGGAAGCCTTAAGCCGGCTAAGAATGCTCGGCATGATTGACACCCGTAAAAAAAGAGGCATGGTGCTGGCAATGCCCGATGTTCTTGGAGGCTTTCAAAGGGTTCTTGATCCGCTTATTATGGATAATGATACTTTACAAGACCTGTTTGAATTAAGGCTTGTTTTGGAAATGGGCCTTGCTGATATTCTTTTTATCAATATAACGGATAAAAGTCTTGCGGAACTGGAAGCCATTGCAAAAAATGAAATCCGTGGTGATAAGCCAACTTTCCGCATAAAAAATGAAATAGCATTTCACGGTAAGCTTTATGAAATGGCAGGTAATGAAACGCTTAAACGGTTCCAGGTAATGCTATTGCCTGTTTTTGAATATGTTGTTAGGTTGGAAAAGGAATTTATTTCCGGTAAAGTTACTCACCGGGATCTGGTAAAAATTTTAAAAACAGGAACAAAGAATGATTTTCGTGAGGGGATGTATGAACATCTGAAACCACATTTTGAAAGATTGAAAATGCTCAAGAAACCGCCTGATAGCTTAATGTAATACAGGTTTTTTTGTTAAAACTGGTTCACCCCACTAAACCTTTTCAAGGAAGTTGCTAAGCCTTATAAGTAATATTTCCAGCCAAAAGATATTATAAAAATTTTGTTAGAAAAGATAAATAAGTACATTTGATATGTCCTACAAAAGGACAAATTAAAAGTTAGAGAATTGATTTGCTTGCTTGATCACAAACAAAAATAATGGAACATTGATAGCATGTGCAGGAGGCAGGCGATGGAAATTATCAGGCTATTGCGATACCAACATTGTATATAAGAGATCAATCGTTAACGGCATAACATGGTCTTCTTTTAATAAGATAGCAGGAGCAGTGGTAATGACCCCTGGATAATTATACAGCCGTTTATAATTGGAATAAAGGTTATTTATTTCTTGTTATTAAAAATGATTATTGCTCATGAAAAAGAATTACTTTTTTTTAAAAACGCAACTGCTATGCTTTTTAGCTATTGTTTTACTCCTTCCCTTTATTGCAAAAGCACAGGAATATACTGTCAAAGGAAAAGTAACGGATAGTACCGGCACAGGCTTTGAAAAAGTTAGTGTGAAGGTTAAAGGAACATCAAAGGGAACCACTACTGCTGCAGACGGCACCTTTAGTATTTCAGTTCCTTCTGTACGGGCCATATTGATTATTTCCAGCGTTGGCTATGCCGCGCAGGAAATTCCGGCTAACTCGCAAACATTAAGTAATATTTCTTTGGTACGAGCCAACGAAACATTAACCGATGTAGTAATTGTAGGATACACCCAGCAAACCAAAGCAAAGACAACTGCTGCTATTTCCAAACTCAATCCTGAAGAGCTTAGAAACACTTCTAACCCAAATCCGGTACAAGCCCTGCAGGGAAAGATTGCAGGGGTTTCCGTTCCTATTATGGCTGGCCAGCCAGGGGCAGGCGCTACAAATATTATTATCCGGGGCGGAACCAAACTAAACGTGTACGGATCAGGTCTGGGGAACAACAACGGCAGTGCAACAGGCGCTTCAGAAGCCAGTAGTCCACTTGTTATAGTTGATGGTGTATTCCGGTCAATGAATGATATAAACCCTGACAATATAGAATCGCTTCAGGTTATGAAAGATGCGGCTTCCACCGCTATCTATGGTGCACGGGGCGCCAACGGCGTCATCGTCATCAGAACCAAGGGGGGGAAATTCAACTCTAAAATGAACCTGACCCTCAATCACCGCACTACCTGGGAAACTCAGGCAAGAGATTATCAATACTTATCGGCGGAACAATACCTGCAGCTGGCACGCACTACCGTTAAAAACACTTTCGACCCTATAGATAAAACAAATTTATTGAACAATAGCGGCTTCTCTGCCGGTACAAGGATTTACACAGCAAAGGGCCAGTACGGCAATAATATTTATTTAACAGCACTGTACGATAATATCGTAGCTATTGAAGGACAGCCCTATGTGGACAATTTATTGGCCAATGGCTGGCGGGTAATGGACGACCCCATTAATCCCGGTACAAAGTTATTGTTTGCGGATAATCACTACCAGGATATGATCTGGAAAACAGGACTTAGCCAGAATGAAAACCTTTCGATAGATGGCGGCAGTGATAAGGCTAATTATAATCTATCGATGGGCTATACTGATCAGGCTGGTATTTTTGTGGGAACAAAATACAAGCGGTATGATGCATTAGGCAATTTCGGATTTAAAGCTTCTGATAATTTCCGGCTCGATGTTATGATTAATTATCAGAATGTACAGCCCAACTATGTGGATGCTTACCAGAATGAACTGGTTAGAGGTGTACGTATTACGCCCTTGGTCCGCATCTTTAAAGATGACGGTAATCCTACACCGGGAGAATTATACACCGTTCGTAACCGGTTTCATACGTTAAAATATGATGACTTGCGAAGTTCAACCGAACGCCTTGTTTCAAGAGTGGCAGGAGATCTGACCATCATCAAAGGACTGCATTTTAAACCTGCTTTTTCCTACCTCATCAATGATTACCGAGAAACCTTTATGCGAAAAGGCACACCGGCCAATGAAGTGCAGCCTGCTACACAGCGGCAGAAAAATGATTACACTCAGAACTCACGTCAATTGATGATTGATCAGGTGCTGCAATACGATTTTAATGTAAGCGATAATCATCATTTTACAACTTTAGCCGGCTTTAATTTTACGCGAAATACAAATAATGTTGCCAGCATAGGTTCACAAAGGGCTACCAACGATTATATCTATACTATCAATGAACCTGCCACCACGGTTTTAGGTGGGGTAATTACTTCTAACGTTACTAATTTCAGTACAACATTCGGCGAATCAAGATCAGCCAGTTATTTCGGGCAATTCAACTACGATTTCAATGCTAAGTATTTAGTAAGCGGCGCTCTTCGCTATGATGGCTTCTCCAATTTTGCACCCGAAAATAAATATGCACTGTTTCCCGCTGCTTCTATAGGCTGGAACATTCACCGGGAGAGCTTCTGGAACGTACGACCAGTAAGTGCATTGAAACTAAGAGCAAGCTGGGGAGCGGCCGGTTCCAGTGACCTTAGCATTACCGATACATACGGAGGTTATTCGGCAACTACATATGCTTTAGGCTCCGGTATATTAAGGGCGAATTTGTCCAATCCGAACCTAAGATGGGAATCAACGGAAACAATGGATATTGCCGTTGATGCATCGTTTTTTAAAGATAGAATTAATGTAACGATTGATTACTATAATAAATTAACGAAAGACAGGCTTGCATCAAAACCATTGCCTTCTGAATCTCCTTTTCCATCCATAACTTTTAATAACGGCGTTTTACGTAACCGCGGCGTGGAGGTGGAATTAGGCGCTACGATTATCAATACAAAAGCATTTACCTGGCATGCCAATTTTTCTTATGCCTTTAACCGTACAGTTATTATAGATCTGCCGGATAACGGCCGTGCAAAAAACAGGCAGGGTGGTGATTTGGTGTATGATCCTTCTTCAAAAACCCTGGTAGAAGCTGGTGGTTTTGCTGAAGGCGAACGTCCTTATGGCCTATGGGCTTACAAAGTATTGGGTGTGTTTTCTACTGAAGAAGAAGCAACAGCCTGGAATACAACAAAAAAAGATAACCTCGCATCTCCGCAAGGCATTAGTACAAAAAAACACGCAGGCGATTTCATTTTTGCCGATGTTAATGAAGACGGGGTGATTGATACAAAGGACCAGGTGTTTATGGGCTACAGAAACCCCGACAAGATCGGTGGTATGCAAAACACATTCAGCTATAAAGGCATTTCATTAAGGGTAACAATGGATTACGCTTTAGGACATCTTATCTCCAACGGCGCCCTGGCTAGATCACTGGGACAAGGCAGGGCTTTTAACGAAGGAGCGCCATCTGAAGCGCTAGGATCGGATATCTGGCAGAAGCCTGGTGATGCAGGTAAAAAATATGCACGCTTCTCTTTTGCCGATGCTGATTTTGGACAACGGAATTATTTGCGGGGGGCTACTTTAGGTAATAACCAATCCTACGCCTCAGATGTATCTGTATTGATTGAAAAAGGTGATTTCCTTGCTTTTCGTGAAGTTTCTGTTTCGTATAATTTACCAACAGAAATACTCAGGAAAATTCATGCTACCAGCCTGAATATTTTTGCTTCTGTTTATAATGTTGCTTATCTCACTAAATACAAAGGCCTTAATCCTGAAATATATACTGGCTTCGATCCTGGTGGGTATCCCCGTCCCCGTCAATTTTCTTTAGGCGCTACACTTAAATTCTAAAAATAAATTGAACAACAAAATAACGCGGTTGTATGAAAAAAATAATTCAATTTGTAATAATACCGGCCTTCCTGCTTTTCATGGCAGCGGGTTGTAAAAAAATACTGGAAGTAAAACAACAGTCTAGCATAACCGAAGAAATTTATTTTAAGAATGAAGGTGATTTCGAACCTTACGTTACCGGCATCTATACCTTCATGCGCAGCCTTGCTAATAACATAACTTATGGGACCGAGCGGAGCGAGGAATTGGTTGCAGCCTCTAACTCACGGTTTGGTGTAGCCTGGTCGCAAATTATAACACCTTCTTCAGGTGCTGTTAATTACAACGAATGGTACCGTGGAATAGGTCATTGTAATTTGTTACTGGCAAGAATTGCCGATTTTCAATTTTCTTCTCCCGACGTAAAAAAAAGAATTGTCGCTGAAACATTTTGCCTTCGTGCTTACCTCTATTTTCATTTAACAAGAGTAATTGGCGATGCCCCTTTAATGTTGGAAGCTGTTACGGATGAAAACGTAAAACTGTTAGCCCGTTCTTCGGCCGCTGATGTAATGAAACAAATACAATTTGACCTTGATACGGCCATTACTTCCTTTCGGTCAGTAAGTAATTTTTCGGTTCGGACTTATCCTTCAAAATATCGCTTTTCTTACGGTTCAGCACAGGCACTAAAAGCCGATGCAAAGTTATGGAGTGCCAAAGTGCTCGGTGGTGGAAACGCTGATTTTACAGATGCGATTACAGCCATCGCCCAAGTGGAAGCATCCGGTGTTATCCTCAATACCGATTTTAAAAATGTTACCGGCATCAGGGCAGCGTCTAATCCTGAAATTATTTTGGCGGCGTTTTATCAAAGAGATGAAACCAGCGTCGGCGCCAACTATGCATTGAATGCATTGCCTTTTCTTTCTATTGTGCAGGGAGCGCTTAATCTGGATAGCCTGCCTTATGCACAAACTTCCGCCAATGGCCAGGGGGCTTACCAGATAAGCCCAAAGTCGAGAGCATTATTTTCTTCGTCCGCAGACAAGCGTATTCCGTTTACATGGGTAACGGAAAGACAAAGTACAGGCCCTAAGATCGCTTGGATCACAAAATACCCGGGAACAAAATACCCGGATGATCGCATATCTGATAATGATTTGATTATTTACAGGCTTGCAGATTTACTTCTTATGAAAGCTGAAGCGTATGCCGGTGTTAATAATACAGCTCTGGCCATTGACTATTTAAACAAAGTAAGAGCCCGGGCCGGCACCGGCAATTATACTGGTGCTACCACTAAGGCTGAGGTGGAAAAAGAAATACTGGACGAACGCGGCAGGGAACTGTTTTTTGAAAATAAACGTTGGTTCGACCTTGTCCGGTTTCATAAAGGGGGAACAATCAATGTGTATACTTACGTGCCTAATCTTGTTGGTAAAACAACGCCTTTATTCTGGCCATTAAATATTACTGTGTTAGCTGGTAATAACAAGATCACTCAAACACAGGGATATTAAAAATTAAAATCGGCAAGCATGGCTAAGCGGTTTATTGCAGAAAGTATGCTTTTCATGGGATTTTATGTTTCCGGTGCTGCCCAGCCGGTACAGGAAATTATTATTAGTCAGAAGCAGTTTCAAATACCTGTGTTGATACAGATGAAAGATAATCCTATACTCAGGATTAAAATCACTGTTCCTGGCAATAATTCACCGGAAGAATTAATGGGAATGGTTTTTAGCACCAGTGGAACTTCCGCTCTTACAGATATCAGGCAGGCCCGGCTTTATTATGCAGGTAATGATTCCAGTAAAGCCCGGTTCGGAAACCTGGAGAAGGCAACGTTGTTTGGTAGTGCAGGTAAGTTATCTCAAAAAACAGCTATCGAAGGAAAACAGTTATTACCAGCCGGTGATCATTATTTCTGGCTTAGTTATGAGCTTAATGAAAGAGCAGATATGATGCATGTTGTAGATGCCAGTTGCTTAACCGTCTCTTTTGTTAAACGCACTATCAGGCCGCTGCCGGAAGCGGATAAACTGCAGCAAAGAATTGGTTTTGCACTAAGAAAACACATGCAGGATAGCGTATATACCTTTCGCATACCCGGTATCACTACAACAAAAAAAGGCACATTGCTAGCCATTTACGATGCCCGGAGAGAAAGTTCCCGGGACTTGCAGGGTGATATAGATATAGGCTTAAGCCGCAGTATTGATAGCGGAAATACATGGGAAGGTATGCGTATAGCAATGGATATGGGTAAATTGGGTGGATTACCGCAAAAATTTAACGGCGTTTCAGATGCAAACATTCTGGCAGATGAAAAATCAGGAACCATTTTCCTTGCCGGTTTATGGATGCACGGTGTTTTAAATGGAGAGGGCAAATGGATAGAAAACCTGAATGAAAATAGCAAGGAATGGAATCATCAATGGAAAGCAAAAGGTTCTCAACCCGGTTTTGATGTTAAGCAAACCAGCCAGTTTCTTATTGTGAAAAGCACGGATGATGGCAAAACCTGGAGTAAGCCTATCAATCTAACGAGGATGTGTAAGCGGGAAAACTGGTGGCTTTGGGCGCCTGCCCCGGGACATGGAATTACCCTGTCAGATGGCACCCTAGTTTTTCCCACGCAAGGGAGGGATGATACCGGCAAGCCATTTTCGAATATTACTTACAGCAAAGATGGTGGCGTCACCTGGAAAACATCATCGCCAGCCGATACCGGCAGCACTACCGAAAATATGGCTGTGCAGCTTGCTGATGGAAGTGTTATGCTTAATATGCGGGCCAATGATAATAAATTAAAGAAAGGATCTGATAATGGAAGAGCGGTTGCTGTAACCACTAATCTGGGTGAAACATGGCAGACCCATCCAACTTCCCGTCGAGCATTACCGGAACCTGTTTGCATGGGAAGCATTCATAAACATAGCTGGTTACAAAATGGATTGAAAAAAAGCATGCTCCTCTTTGCGAATCCAAATAGTAAAACGGGCCGTCATCATCTTACCATTAAAATAAGTTTTGATGATGGCTTAACATGGCCTGAAAAAAACTGGATATTATTGGATGAATGGGAAAGCCGTGGTTATTCCTGCATCACTTCTATTGATGAACATACTATTGGAATTCTGTATGAAAGCAGCATGTCGGATTTGGTTTTTCAAAAAATTAAAATTGATTAAAACAACATGGAAGTTAGTGCGGGCACCGGCAATCATACAAAGCTTTTATTTGCACAGTGGGGCCTTAAAATTATTATTTAACTCCATAAAAAAAAGTTATGAGGAATGACAGGTATTTTAACTATAAAAAGTTAACCCAGGATGAATTGAATTCTTTTACTAAAAACGGTTACTTAATCATCAAAAACGCAATTACTGAAGAAGGCCTGAAGCAGATGCGTAAGGAGTGTATGCAGGCATGGGCAAGGGAAAAGGAGGCTTTTGATCCCTCCAAAACCTGGTTGCAAAATTCTCTTTTGGTAAATATCCATCACCAGTCCCAGAGCGTACGAGATTATTATTTTGAAGGTCCCTTAGTAGAAATAGCCTCTCAGATTATTGGTCCGGATATAAAAGGGGCAACATCGCAGTTGACTTTTAAAATGCGGGGCAATACCAAACCTTTTGCCTGGCATCAGGACAATGGTTATGGGGAGTTGGAACCATACAATGCACTCACTACGCTTACCGCACTTGATGATACTGACAAAGGAAATGGGTGCCTTTGGTTAATACCAGGCAGTCATAAACAAGGCCAGATTAGTGTATATCAGGATGAAGCTCAAAAGAAAAGCGGATTGGAAATTATAGTGGAAGCAGATGATAATCTTGCGGTAGCAATGGAAATGAAAGCTAGCGATGCGCTGATCTTTAATTGCTGGATGCTTCATAAATCTGATGGAAACTATTCTACAGACAGAGATAGAAGAATATTATTCCTTAGATATGCGGATGCCGATGCGGTAGAGGTTTATAATCAACGCAGGCCAAGATTAGGAAGGCTTGTAAAAGGACAAACGAAATTTGAAGAAGTGGCGCAGTTTGAAGCCAGCTTATAAAATTATCCACTGTAATCTATTCAATGGAACTGCATGTGAATTCATAACCCAGTATTTCTAACAGCAACAGCTTGCAATCTCAAAGAACATATTTAATATCTAAAGTAAACAGTGGAAAAACATTTTAAGCGCATAGTTATAAATGAATAGCTAATAACATGATGAATCCTTACATAATATTAATAATAGTTTTATGATGAAATTGGAAGGTTTGGTAGCAGCCACGTTTGGTTCATTCAATGATGATGGATCTTTAAATTTATCACTGATTCCTGCGATAGTAGATAAAATGATTGATGATGGGTTAACCGGTGTTTTTATATGCGGCACAAATGGAGAGGGCCCGAACTTAACCATCGAGGAACGGATGGCAGTAGCGGAAGCTTATGTTAAAGAGGCAAACAAAAGAATATTGGTTTTTGTGCATGTAGGCCATTCTTCTATTGCCGAATCAAAAAAATTAGCGGCTCATGCCGCGCATATTGGCGCTGATGCGATTTCATCGGTTGCCGCTTTTTATTTTAAGCCGGCTTCAGCACAAAATCTTGTAAACTGTATAGCTGAAATTGCAGCAGCAGCGCCATCGTTACCTTTCTATTATTATCACATACCTCACTTAACCGGAGTTGTAATTGACATGATAGAGTTTCTTCGTTTAAGTGAAGAGGTAATACCAAACCTTGCAGGCATAAAGTACACGGCTACTACCATTCACGAATACCAGGCTTGCCTCAATTACAAGAACGGAAAATATGATATATTATATGGTTTAGATGAAATGTTGCTAAGCGCTTTGGCAGTTGGCGCGAAAGGAGCTATAGGAAGTACCTATACGTTTGCCGCACCACTATATTTAAAAGTTATGGAACTGTTTAATGCAGATAAGCAAACAGAGGCAAGACAAATTCAATATAATCTGGTGGAGATGGTACGCTGCATTTTAAAGTTTTCACCCATACCGGCACAGAGAGCAATAATGAAAATGCAGGGTTATGAGCTGGGTCCTTCCAGGCTTCCGTTAGTCGGTTTAACCAAACAGGAATTCAGCACACTTAAAGCTTCACTTGATGAGGCAGGCTTCTTTGAACTTCTTAACAAACATAAATCTGTGAAGGAACTAGAGGTATTGCAATGATGGCTGTTAATACGTAGTGTTATAGTAAGTATAATATCACGCATTAAATTGCTATCAGCTGTCAGCTATCAGCAATCAGGAGAACAATGTGTGATATTTTTCCTCCTGACGGCTGATAGCTGATAACAATGAATCATAGTTGAATAACCAGTAAAATGAAAAATGTAAAATCAGGAATTACTACTTATTCATGGGCCCTGGTAGCTATGCTATGGGTAGTTGCCTTTTTAAATTATTTTGACCGGATATTAATCACTTCAATGCGTGATCCGATTGTAGCGGATTTTTCGTTGAATGATGCACAGTTCGGGCTGCTTACTTCAGTGTTTCTTTGGACGTATGGCTTCTTAAGCCCCTTCGGTGGATTTTTCGCGGACAAATACAGCAGGAAAAAAGTTATTGTTTTTAGTGTTTCCATTTGGTCGGCTGTCACTCTTTGGACAGGATTTATTACTTCCTTTCACGAGATGTTGGTGGCTCGTGCTTTCATGGGTATAAGTGAAGCCTGTTATATACCTGCCGCCTTAGCTTTAATTACGGATTATCATAAAGGCCGTACCCGCTCCCTGGCAACCGGCTTACACATGACCGGCTTATATGCAGGCTTGGCATTAGGTGGATTAGGTGGATTTATTGCAGAACTATGGGGTTGGCGGAATGGCTTTCAGGTGTTCGGTGCTTTGGGCATTCTTTATTCCATTGTATTATTATATTTTTTAAAAGATGCACCAGTAGAGGGTTCTGAACATCCATCTCAAACAGATACGCCTTCAAATCGATCAATATCTCTTTTACGATCCATTAAAATACTATTTAAAGAACGATCGTTTTTGATCTTGTTAATTTATTTTTCTGTATTAGGAGTAGTAAACTGGTTAGTGTACGGATGGCTGCCCACTTTTTTGAAAGAGCATTTTCATTTAACTCTTGGCAAGGCCGGAATTTCTGCTACTGGTTATATTCAAATTGGTTCTTTTTTAGGAGTAATCGCAGGTGGGGTTTTAGCTGACCGGTGGTTTCGTAGTAATGTCAGAGGCCGGTTGTATGTAGTGATCATTGGATTCTCCATTGGCGCTCCATTCTTATTTTTAATGTCATCAACCAGCGTTTTCAGTATTGCTATTTTGGCAATGATTGTTTTTGGAGTGGCCCGTGGCTTTAACGACGCGAACCTTATGCCCATTCTGCGACAGATTGCAGATAGCCGTTATATTGCTACGAGCTACGGCTTTCTTAATTTTTTAAGTACCATTGTAGGAGGCCTGATGGTTTATGCAGGTGGTGCGTTGAAAGATGCTCATGTTGATCTTTCGATTATTTACCAGGTTTCTGCAGTTTTGATGCTTATTGCAACCTGTTTACTTTTTGCTGTGAAAATTAAAAAGAGTGCCTGACCGATTATTATATTCATAAAAAAATGTCTTGCACCTCCGATAAACTTGAAAGGGTAAGATATATTCAATAAACATTTTCAACTATCACAAATAATCTACCATGAAAAAGTCGATGACTTATAAATCAACAGGCATCTCCAAATATTCCGTTTATTATTTATTGATGATTATAGTTTTTATAATTCAATTATTGTTTAATAGCAGGTGCTATGCACTTAACGGAGTAGTAAGTAACCAGGTTAAAGAATTGAATTATATTTATAAAAGCGGTGAAGAGGGATACCAATGTTTCAGGATTCCTGCTATAGTAACTACTGCAAACGGAACAGTGTTGGCATTTTGCGAAGGCAGAAAAAATAATTGCGCAGACGCGGGTGATATTGACCTGGTGTTGAAACGCTCTGAGGATGGCGGTAAAACATGGAGCAAGCTGCAGGTAGTTTGGGATGATGGAGAAAACACTTGTGGTAACCCTGCCCCTGTGATAGAACGGAAGAGCGGGGCAATCATATTATTATCTTCATGGAATTTAGGTACCGATCACGAACGTGATATAATAGCTCAGAAAAGCAAAGACACCAGGAGGATTTTTAAACTTTCTTCAACCGATGATGGCAGGACATGGACAACCGCGGAAGAAATAACAAAAAATGTAAAGAAAGAAAACTGGACATGGTATGCAACCGGCCCGGGTTCTGCCATTCAAATTCAAAAGGGGAAGTATAAAGGCCGCCTGGTTGTTCCCTGCAATCATATTGAAGCTGTAACAAAAGGTAATCGCTCTCATGCAATTTATTCTGACGATCGGGGTAAAACCTGGAACCTTGGAGGCATTACTCCGCAGGATAGTGTAAACGAAAGTACCATAGCAGAATATGCCGGTGGCAAGCTTATGCTGAATATGAGAAACGCAGGTAAAGCAAGAAACCGGCAGGTAGCGATCAGTAAAGATGGCGGTAATACATGGTCTGATATTTACCCTGATACTACTCTGATTGAACCGGTATGCCAGGGTAACCTGATTCAATACAAAACAGGCAGAAAGATGTTGCTTGCATTTTCTAACCCGGCAAGTAAAACCGCCCGGGTAGCAATGACTGCAAGAATTAGCTATGATGGTGGTAAAACATGGCCCCTTAAAAAACTTATTTATGAAGGCCCTTCAGCTTACTCAAATCTGACGGTTCTGCATAACGGAAATCTAGCATGCTTTTATGAAGCCGGTTATTCAAAGCCATACGAAGGAATTGTTTTTGAAGAGATTCCAATGAAAGATTTTACCACTAACAAAGAAAATATTCATACTTATAATGAATAATTATGAAAGATCACCATTATCAAACTACCATCACCTGGACGGGTAACAAGGGTACAGGTACCAGTACCCTTAAATCTTATGAGCGCGACCTTACTATGGTTGTTGCAGGTAAGCCGGTAATACCGGGCACATCGGAAGTTTCTATAGAAGGGAACAAGATCCGTTATAACCCGGAAGAGTTGCTGCAGTGTGCGGTAGCATCCTGTCATATGCTCTCGTTTCTGTACGTATGTGCAAAGAATGGAGTAGTGGTAACGGCTTATGTAGACCACTCAACCGGCACCATGCAGGAATCACCTGATGGTGGCGGTCATTTCACTGAAATCATTTTAAAGCCTGAGATTACCATAGCCGGAGAGATCAATGAAGAAAAACTTTCCGGGCTCCATCATGAGGCCAATAAGCTATGCTACATAGCTAACTCCTGTAATTTTCCGGTTTATCATCAACCTATATACACTACTGTAAACTGATAAATTGGTAATCTATATTGACATTTAGTTAATGAATAACGACGCAAGGGTCTTACCAAAAGAGGGTTCGACCTGTGAGGTTTCTAAAAACTTCACAGGTCTGAGTACAGGTTGTATCCTTCTCACAAGACCTGTGAGGTTTTTAGAAACCTCACAGGTCGAACCCTCACGTTTAACAAATGCCTGATATAAAGCCTGTATGTAAGAATTGCGGGATTCACTTTCTCATACAAGTGATAAGGCAATAGTATGTGCTTATGAATGCGTATCTGTTACAGGTCTTTAAAAAACGTTTTTCTGTATTGAAGTGGTGAAATATTCATTTTCGTTTTAAACATGCGGCTGAAATGGGCTACATCATTAAATCCGCAATCAAAGCAAATCTGACATACGGATTTGTTACTATGAATTAACTGGATGGTTGAATAATGGAGGCGGTATTCCACTACAACTTCTATAAAAGTTTTATGGGTGACTTTTTTAAAATATTTACAAAAGGCATTTGGCGTCATGTTAGCAAGCCTTGCTGCTTCATTCAGGAAAACGCCGATCTTGAAATTGTCGATGATATAACTGAAAACTGTATTAAGCCTTTCCAGTTCACTTCCATTTTGTGTGGAAATATTGTTCAACCGGTTTAGCAAGGTGCACTCCGGACTAATGGAAAGCTTGTAAAGGATATCCAGTAAAGATTGCAGTTGCTTAAATCTTACTGCTTCCTTTGCCATGGTTTTCATTGCATTGGATATTTCAGCAACAAGCGCCCCTTTATAAACAATTCCGCAACTGCTTCGTTTCAGTAAGCTTTGAATATCAGTAAGCTCTGGTTTATTAAAAAAATCTTCTCCCATAAAATTCCCGCTAAATTGAATAACTATGGAGCTTGCATTAATTTCACCTTTATTAATAGGATCAGTTTTCCAGCAGTGCGGTAAATTAGCTCCTAAAAAAACCAGGTCACCTTCCTTAAAATGATCCATGTGATTTCCAACATACCGCTTCCCGCTTCCCTTGGTAATAATTGTAAGTTCGAATTCAGGATGATAATGATAAGGAGAAGTAAAGGCCTCCTCTTCAAATACCCTTACCAGGAAAGAGTCCTGGGTTAGCGGGTTGATTACCTCAAAAGAAGGTTTTATCATTGCAATATTAATTTTAAATTAAAAGTAGAAGTTAGGGATGGATAAAATACAACAAGAATTAACTAATTTAACCATTTTGTTTTAATTCTATAATCATTTACTTTGGTGCAAAATTACCTGCCATGTCCAGCTCAGTTGCAACGCTCCCAACCTTAAGTGATTTTATTACCGTGTCAAAAGAACAGGTAGCCGAATTCCGTAAAAATGGTCATACATTAATACGAAATATTCTTTCACCAGAAGAAATAGAGGCTTTCAGGCCTGTAATTCTTGAGGCTGCGGATAAGCAAAATACCGAAAAGCGAAAGCTTGAAGACCGTGATACATATGGTAAGGCTTTTCTGCAAATCATGAATCTATGGTCGAATGACGAAAGGGTAAAAAGGTTTACGCTGGCAAAACGTTTTGCCAAAATAGCCGCCGATTTACTGGAGGTTGAGAACGTACGCATTTACCATGATCAGGCATTGTTCAAAGAAGCGGGAGGAGGGCCAACACCCTGGCACCAGGATCAGTATTACTGGCCTTTGGATACCAACAAAACGGTTACGATGTGGATGCCTTTGGTAGACATCAATGAAGGCATGGGTATGCTTACATTCGCTTCAGGATCGCATAAACTAGGAAATGTGTTTGATTATGAGATATCAGACGAATCAGAACAGGAATTCGATAGATATGTAAAGGATCACGGATTCGAGATAAGCAGGCCTTCGCAAATGAAAGCCGGCGACGCCACATGGCATTACGGATTTACTATTCATAACGCCCCAGGTAACGAGTCGCAGAAAATGCGCCAGGTAATGACAATTATTTATGTTGCCGATGGTGCAAAGATCGTTGATCCCAAAAATAAATGGCAGGAAAACGATCTTAAAACCTGGTTGAAAAGTTTACCCGTCGGATCGCTTGTTTCGTCAGATTTGAATCCACCGGTTTTATAAATTCTTTTTCAAGGTACTTGACTTAGGTATCAGTTCTTTTAATAGGCATCCCTTGTGTTCTTTGTGAATTACCTTTGTGCTCCTTGTGGTTAAAAAGACTCTTGTAATTCATAGACTCTATTTGACCACAAAGAACACCAAGGTAATCCACAAAGGACACGAAGGCCTCTAACCAAATCGGAATTTTATTAGGAAAGAACATTATAAATTTCTTAAGTCAAAAACGTTGAATTCTTTTAACCAACCTTTCCGAGCAAGTTAAAATAACACAAAAACTGGATAATTATTTTATTGTTCTCCGTTTGTACAAAAGATAGTTTTATAACATATTTTTTTCCCACCACTAAACGATGCTTCTTATGAGAAAAATTTCTGCCGGGCTAGTGATTGTTTTTCTCCTGTTATTGTCCTTTCCTGTTTCGGCAAATTATAATCATTCTTATAAACATGCTTTACCGGAAAAGGTAATTACAGGAACTGTTACAGAATCTAAAACTGGTACCCCACTGGTTGGTGTCTCTATCCAGTTAAAAGGAACTAATACCGGAACTGTTACGGATACAGAAGGAAAATTTCGCCTGTCTGTTCCGGATGCCGGAGGTGTTCTTCAGATTTCTAATACAGGCTTCAGTACGCAGGAAGTGGCTATTGGCAACCAGCAGGCCATTAACTTTCAGTTGGTACGAACATCATCAAATCTTGATGAAGTGGTGGTAATTGGTTATGGTACCCAAAAGAAAAAAGAAGTAACAGCTTCAATAGCCTCTGTTAAATCAGAAAATTTTGTAAAAGGTGCTGTAAACGATGCAGGCCAGCTTCTGCAGGGTAAAGTTGCGGGATTAACAATTGGCTCGCCATCAGGAAGTCCTGTCAATAATTCACAGATAGTTCTCCGTGGTATTAATTCAATCAATGCCGGTTCCGAACCATTGGTACTGGTGGATGGAATTCCCGGTAATCTACGCACGGTTGCTCCCGAAGATATAGAATCAATTGATGTTTTGAAAGATGGCGCTGCAGCGGCTATTTATGGCACAAGGGGTACCAATGGAGTGATCCTGATCACTACCCGTAAATCAAACGGCCGCATACAATCGGTAGAATACAGCGGCTATGTAAGTACCCAGCGAATTGCCCGCAGGCCTGATATGCTGACTGCTGCTCAGTACCGGCAGAAGAAAGCGGAAGGTGTTACAGCTTTTGACGACCAGGGAGCAAGCACAGATTGGTTTGATGAAATACTGCAAAAACCAATTTCTCATGTGCACAACCTTTCCTATCGGGGCGGGAACGCTCAAACCAATTACCTGGTAAATTTAAATTACCGTTATTTTGAAGGGATCATGCTTGAGTCTGATAACCGCGCCCTTAGTGGCCGGTTTGATATAAATCATTCCATGTTTGATGGACTTTTAAAAGCAAATATTAATATAATCAATACCAATCAACGGTATAATACTTCCGGTAACGGGTACGACTTTAACGGTTATACCTACCGCCAGGCATTGATTCGTAATCCAACTAGTCCGATTAAAAATCCCAATGGATCCTGGAACGAGCAGACGGGCCTTTATCTGTATGAAAATCCTATCGCCCGCATAAAAGAGAGCGAGGGAGAAAATAATAATCAGAATACACGCCTTGCCGGTACGCTGACATTAGCGCCCGTGAAAGGGTTAACGATAACCGGTTTATTCGCCCGCACCAACTTCAACGAATTAAGAGGATATTCAGAAACCAAGAGGCATATATCCAATGTACGTGATACCCGCAACGGGTATGCCTCCCGGGGGTCAACGCATACCGAGGAAAACCTCATGGAATTAACCGCTAATTATTCCAGGTCAGTTGGTAATCATTCTTTCTCGGTATTAGGCGGTTATTCCTACCAGGACAATACCTACGAAAATTCTTTCGCCGAGAACTGGGATTTTCCTACAGACTTATTTACATATAATAATATTGGTCAGGGAGATGCCCGTCGCCGTGGCATCACTGACTTAAGCACTGACAAAACCCGGAGAAATTTAATCGGTTTCTTTGGCAGGGCTACCTATAATTTCAAAGACAAATATCTATTAATGGCAAGTGTGCGCCGGGAAGCTACATCAGCCCTTGTGGGTGCAATTAAACCCTGGGGAACATTTCCTGCTGTTTCCGTAGGGTGGAGAATTAACAAGGAGAAGTTCATGGAAAACATAATTGCTATTGAGGATTTGAAATTGCGTGTGGGCTATGGCATAACAGGTACTCCTCCTCAAACGCTGTTTTTAGGCGTAGCACGTTTAGGTTATAGCGGTTATACGTTATCCAATGGCCGCTGGGTACCTCAATTAGTTCCTATAAGTAATCCTAATCCAAATCTTCGCTGGGAACAAAAAGCAGAATTTAATGCGGGTATCGACTTCTCTTTGTACAAAGGCAGGGTGAGTGGATCATTCGATGCCTACAAACGCAAAGTGAATGGCCTTCTGTACGAATTCCCTGTACCAACTCCTCCTAACTTGTTTCGCACAACTTGGGCTAATGTAGGGGTCATGGAAAATAAAGGAATTGAAGCCATTGTAAATTTCATCCCGATTTCTAAAAAAGATTTTGAATGGTCTTCCAGCATAAACTTCTCCACTAATAGCAATAAGTTAGTTTCCTTGTCTAACCAGGATTATAAAACAACGAATGATTTTTTTAATGTTGGAGGAACAGGTGAACCTATCCAGACTTATACCCACCGGGTAAAAGTTGGCAGGGCAATAGGAGAATTTTACGGATTTAAAGTAATAGATATTGATGATAAAGGAAAATGGATCTACCAGGGTAAAGATGGAAAGTCAGTGTCTTTTGCAGATTTTAAAGCTGCAGATGAAGATAAAATGGTTCTTGGAAACGGGTTGCCTAAATATTATGCTGGTTGGAATAATAATTTCCGTTATAAGAAGTTTGATCTGGCCGTTACCATGCGCGGAGCATTCGGCTTCCAGATTCTTAACTTCCAGCGCATGTATTATGAAAACACCGGCCGTACGCAATACAACCAGTTAAACTCCGCGTATGAAAAAGTATTTGGCAAAACAGTATTGGATAAGAACGTTCCTTTACAGTATAACAGTTATTACATTGAAAACGGTGATTTCTGGAAAGTGGACAATATTACACTTGGTTATAGCATAGGCAATATTAAAAACATCGTGAAAAACGCGCGCATTTACGTGGCTATGTTGAACTCCTTTGTAATAACCGGCTATAAAGGAATTGATCCTGAAGTAAATCGCATAGGCTTAACCCCCGGTAACGATGACAGGGATAAATATCCCAGTGCAAGGACTTTTACACTTGGGGTAAACCTTACTTTTTAAATAATAAATAAACCAGAAAATGCGACTTTATAAAAATATACTTTTGGCAGCAACCATCCTGGCTTCCGGTGCTCTTTTCCTCGGATCCTGTACCAAGCTGGCCGATAAAAACTACACTCAGATCGTATCTGACCGGTTTACACCTGGCGCCAATGACCTGGTATCATTGATCGGCCCTGCTTATGGTGCCTGGCGGGATGTGCTGAATTTTGGCGGCAGTAACTTTTTTCGTACCCAGGAGGTTACTGCTGATGAATTGGTAATCACAGCCCGGCCCTATGGATGGGTGGATGACGGCAGCTACCGCAGGCTTCATGAGCATGTGTGGACTAACACAGATGGTACCGGAGGCAATTGGAACGCAGCTTATTCTGGAATTACTAACTGCAATCGTTTGATTTTCCAGATTGAATCGGGTTCTGTTCCCGTTGTAAACGGAAAAGATAGCGTACTGGCAGAAATACGGGCATTAAGGGCTTCATTTTATTACGTGCTATGTGACCTTTACGGTAATGTGCCCATTGTAACGCGTTTTGATGTAGAACCCGGCTTCCTGGCAGACCAGAATACGCGCCAGCAGGTGTATGATTTTATTATTAAAGAATTGACGGAGACCCTGCCTTTGTTAAACAGCCAGGCTAACCGTTTATACTATGGACGTTTTAATAAATGGGCAGCTTATGCGTTATTAGCTAAAATGTACCTGAACGCGCAGGTGTACACCGGTACACAGCAATGGGATAAGTGCATAGCTGCCTGTGATGCTATTATCACTTCAGGTAAATTTTCATTAAGTGCTACCCAGCGTGCAATATTTGCAACGGAAAACTCAACTAATACTGAAATTGTTTTCGCTGTTCCGTATGATGAGATCTATGCCGGTGGCATGTCTATCCACATGGAAACGTTGCATCCGGAAAACCAGAAAACCTATAACCTGGCAACATCAAGCTGGGGCGGTATCGCTGCTATTCCACAATATATAGACACCTATGATCCGCAGGATCTGCGTTTAAAAGAAAACTGGATACAGGGGCCACAGTTGTCCTCAACCGGGGTGCAGTTGAAAGGCGGATATGGGCCATTCAGCGGCCAGCCACTTACCTTTATCAACGAGATTCCTGGTGTTGATTCTGCCCAGGAAGTGCATGGTTTTCACCTCGGTAAATACGAGTACAAAATGGGTGCGCTTACCAATTTAAGCAATGATGTTCCCTTATTCAGGCTTACAGATGTTATGATGATGAAAGCCGAGTGCCTGTTACGTACCGGCAAAGCTACTGAAGCCGCAACCATTGTATCAACTATCAGGGCAAGAAGTTTTCCTTCTAACCCCGCAAAAGCTGTAGTAACAGGTGCACAATTACAGCTCGGCAGTGTGTATGATTACGGCAGAAGGGATTATAAAGTAAAAACCGTTGAAGGTGGTTCCGACGTTCAGTACGGACGTTTTCTCGATGAACTGGGCTGGGAATTTAACCAGGAAGCACGCAGGCGCCAGGATATGATCCGCTTTGGTATTTTCACCACCAAATCATGGCTCTCGCACAAGCCTAATGGAGACTACCGGAAATTAATGCCCATTCCCGCGGCCATTTTAAATACTAATCCTAAATTGAAACAGAATCCGGGGTATTGAGTGTTGGGTGTGAGGGAAAGCAAGGTAATTTTAAAAGCCTTTAGGGCAATGTCATTTAGTTAAGAAATCCTGAGGGGTAAGTTACCAAATGCTAAGAAAAGGGAACGACCTGTGAGGTCTCTAAAGACCTCACAGGTCTGAAATACAGGTTGTTACCTCCTCTCAGACCTGTGAGGTTTTTAGAAACCTCACAGGTCGTTCTACTTCTTTCCCTAACGTAATGACATTGCCCTTCGGGGTTAAAAATGTAAAATCAATAATGTGGAAATTTATTCAGGATAAGGCACATACCTCATACCCCATACCTCATACCCCTTCCACCATGCGGCTTATCTTTTTCTTCCTCCTTTTGCAGGCATGTACTTCTCCGGTTAACAAAGAAAAAGGAAACAAACTTTTCAGCCTTCTTCCTGCTGATTCAACAGGTATTCATTTCATTAACGAAGTGAAAGAGGATGAAAACGTTAATCCGCTTCAGTATGAGAATAGTTATAATGGAGGTGGCGTAGCAATCGGTGATTTAAATAATGACGGGCTGGATGATATTTACTTTACCAGTAACAGAAATGGAAACCGGCTCTACCTTAACCGCGGGAATCTCAAATTTGAAGATATTACAAATAAGACAGGTGTGTCTGGCAGGGTCAGCTGGTCTACCGGCGTAACCATGGCAGATGTTAACGGAGACGGATTACTGGATATTTACGTATGCCATTCCGGCAACTTGTCCGGTCTTCAAAGGGCAAATGAGCTCTTTATCAATAAAGGTTCAAATGACAAAGGCATCCCTTTTTTTTCAGAACAGGCTCGATCTTTTGGCCTGGCCGATTCGGCTTTCAGTAATCAGGCTGCTTTCTTTGATTATGATGTAGATGGTGACCTGGATATGATTTTATTGAATCATAGTCCAATCCGCTTTAATAACCTTGATGAAACAGCGATCAATTACCTGATGAATAAAACGGACTCATTAACAGGTCTTAAATTATTCAGGAACGACAATAATGTTTTTAAAGAAGTTACCATGCAATCAGGCATACGCAACGCGAGGTTGAATTTTAACCTGGGTGTTTCTATAGCGGATATCAATAATGACGGGCTACCGGATATTTATGTTTCGAATGATTACCTTGCCCCAGACTGTCTTTACCTCAATAAGGGTAATGGCACCTTTAAAAACGAGCTTGATGATAGGATATCGGTTACATCGCAATTTTCTATGGGTAACGATATTGCCGATATTAATAATGATGGCTGGCCTGATATTTATACGCTTGATATGCTGCCGGCGGATAACCAGCGACAAAAACTTTTATTCGGCAGCGATAATTTTGAACTCTTCGATCTCAGGGTTAAAACCGGTCTGCATGCGCAATATATGCGTAACATGTTACACCTTAGTAATGGAAATGGTGGCTTTAGTGAAATCGGGCAGCTTGCCGGCGTATCAAATACAGACTGGAGCTGGGCTCCTCTTTTTGCAGATTTTGATAATGACGGATGGAAAGATCTCTTTGTATCAAACGGTTACCTAAGGGATTATACCAATATGGATTTTCAAAAATATATGGGTGAATACCTTCGCGATAACCATGGAAGGATACAAAAAGAAAACCTGCTTGAGTTAGTAAAAAAAATGCCGGCATCGGATGTTCGTAACTATAGCTTCCGGAACAAAGGCGGAATTGGTTTCTCGGATAAAAGCGCGGAGTGGGGACTGGATGCCGTTTCTAACAGTAACGGAACTGCCTATGCGGACCTTGACAATGACGGTGACCTGGACCTGGTAGTGAATAACATTAATAAAACCGCGTTTGTTTATTGTAACAATGGAAGGCTTCAGAATAAGAATAATTTTCTTCGGATTAAACTTAACGGCCAGAAAAAAAACCACTTCGGAATAGGGGCAAAAATTGAACTGTTTTATAAGGACCAGCACCAGGTTCAGGAAGAATTAATGAGCCGGGGATTCCAATCCAGTGTTTCACCGGTATTGGTGTTTGGAACCGGCACGCAGGCAATAATTGATTCACTGGTTATTACCTGGCTTGGTAATAAAAAGCAGGTGATAACACAGGTTGCCTGTAACCAAGATATCCTTTTAAAAGAATCTGATGCCATAGTCAATACACGTAAAACGCCTGGGAAAAGTAACTCAGTATTTTCAGATGTATCTTCTCCTGTCGGTTTTGTTCACCATGAAAACCTGGTAAATGATTTTAAACGGCAGCCGCTATTAATTAATTCTCTTTCTTATAATGGGCCATGTATGGCAAAGGGAGATCTGAATGGTGATGGTATGGATGATCTTTTTATTGGTGGGGCAGCTGGATTTGCCAGTGCAATTTATTTGCAGGAAAAAGATAATAAGTTTGTTAAAATGGCTGAACATGATCTTGAAGCTGATGCTTTTTATGAGGACGTTAAGGCTATCATTTTTGATGCTAACGGCGATGGTCACCCGGATCTTTTGGTTGCAAGCGGAGGATATGATAATTTTCAACCTGGCGATGAGGCTTTACAAAGTCGTTTATACATCAATGACGGTAGAGGGCATTTAAAAAAAAATCCGTCAGCCCTGCCGCAGTTACTTGTTTCCTGTGGAGCCATAGCCGCAGGAGATATGAATGCAGACGGATATCCTGATATATTTTTAGGAGGTCGTGTTATTCCCGGGCGATACCCTGAAACACCTGCCTCCTTCATTCTTTTAAATGATGGTAAAGGTAAATTCCGCGAAGCCACGCAGTCGGTTTGTTCAGGAATTTCAACTGCAGGGATGTTTACCAGCGCTGTTTTTGCAGATCTTGATGTCGATGGAAAACAGGAACTGATAACTGCCGGAGAGTGGATGCCAATTCAAATCTGGAAATCTATCAATAAGAAATTGGAGGATAAAACAAGTGATTTCATGGATAATTCATGTAAGGGGTGGTGGAATACGTTGCAGGTAAAAGATATAAACGGTGATGGAAAGCCGGACATCGTTGCAGGTAATAATGGCCTTAATTGCCAGTGGGGGGCAAGCGATAAGGAACCAGTGGAAATCTATTACAAAGATTTCGATGATAATGGCGCCATTGATCCTATCTTTTGTTATTATATTAATGGCAAATCTTATCCTTATGTAGCAAGAGATGAATTGTTAGAGCATATATCAATAATGCGTACACGCTTCCCCGATTACAATTCTTATTCAAATGCACAAATCGCAGATATATTTACACCGCAAGAACTTAAAGATGCCAGGCGGTTATCTGCTAATAGAATGGCTTCTACAGTATGGGTTAGCAGCATTTCAGGTAAATATTTGGAGAAGCCGCTGCCTATACAGGCTCAGTTCGCGCCGGTATATGCTATTTCAATAGCTGACTACAATAACGATGGAAAAATGGACCTGCTTTTAGGAGGTAATAGCCATTATTGCCGGGTAAAAGTTGGAATGAACGAGAGTAACAATGGCCAGCTTTATATTGGAGACGGGTCAGGTTCATTTAAGTATGTACCACAGCCTGAATCAGGGCTGGATATAAACGGAGAAGTACGGTCTTTCTGCCTTTTCGGTAACTTGCTACTGGCTGGAGTAAATGGCAAGGCTGTCCGGGCATGGCGGTTTAATAAATAGTTTTCAACAGTCAGCTATCAGCGATCAGAGAAAAGGGCCAATAGCCAATGGCTGATAACGGATAGCTAAAACTTTAACTTGCATTATATTTAATCAAAGGTTAGCGGCAATAATGAAAGGAATTCTTGGCCGGGTTCTCTTAATAATAACTTTATCACTGGCAGTGATCGTTGCCATTTTGTTTGTTAAAGAACCTGATAGTTTAGTTGGGTCAAAAGGTGAAATTGTGGAACTTACATTTGAGTTTGATAAGAAAACTGAATTTGGGGAATACTATTTTGACCTGGATAATGGCGAGGGTGCTACCTATCCGTTATGTTATTGTTTAACAGAAAGAAATATGTTTCCCCCCGATTGTAATGGAGATATAAAATACATCTATAATAATGCACCGGGAACTATGTGTGTACCATTGCACATTGCCAAAGGCCGTTGTTCCGCTAACGTAATAAGCAGTTCATCTTATGCTACGCATTTTTTAATTCCGCTGGAATACAGATGGACAAAACCGGTGGAAAAAATTGTAATGGGGATAAGAATTCCGCTGCTTGCACCTGAAGGCTCCAGACTGATAGTGCAAGTAAATTTTTTTAAAAGAGATGAGGTAGGCCGGTTGAAATTTTTTAAGAAATATGAGCAGGCTATCCGGGTACAGAAAAAGGAATTATAATTTAGTTAGAGGTCTTAGTGTCCCTTGTGGGATTTCCTTTGTGTCCATTGTGGTTACATATGGTCTATCATTCAAGAAATCTTTAACCACAAGGAACACAAAGGAAATCCCACAAGGAACACAAATGATGCCCGCTAATACGACATCCTTATGGCAACGATATTGAATCATATATTATGAATAACACCCTGAAGTTTGTTATGCCTTTGATAGTGCTGATGGAAGCATTATCCTCATGTTCTTCCCCCGTAAAGAAATACCAGGCAGGGGTTGACCAGATAGCTGGCGTAGTAAATTACATGACTGAATTGATGATTCACGATGTAACCAATTCGCCGCTTGCCGCACGATTTTATGCGTATTCAATGCTGGCAGGATATGAAGTAGTAAGTAAAAATGATTCTTCCATAAAATCATTCAGCAGCCATTTGAATAACTATCCGGAAATTCCGGCACCGGCTATCAGAGATTATTCCTGGCAGTTGGCCACTGTGTATGCCATGCTGGAAACTGCTGCTTCGCTTCAACCTTCCGGTCAATTACTTCAGGCCAGGATGCAAGCTATTACTGACTCGTGTTATGCGTTGGGTATGGGCAGGGAATTGGTTGATAGTTCGCGTGCTTATGGTAAGGCTATTTCGAAAGGCATCCTGGCGTATGCAAAAGCAGATGGTTACAGGAAGATCAGCAATTATAGCCGTTATACCCCGACAGAGAAAGAAGGCTCCTGGTACCCGACACCTCCCGGATACTTCCCTGCTGTAGAACCCTTTTTTAACCGCCTCCGTCCTTTTACACTCGACTCAGCCACCCAGTTTGTTCCTCAACCACCGGTTGTTTACAGTTCAAAACCTGGTTCGCCATTTTATTCATTGGCAAAATCAGTTTATGACGCTAACATTCACCTTACAGATGCGCAAAGGGAAATATCAGCCTTCTGGGATTGTAATCCCTTTGAACTGGAGGATAATGGCCACCTCCAAATAGGTGTTAAAAAAATCTCACCGGGGGCTCATTGGATGGGAATTACCGGAGTAGTTTGTAAAAAAAAGCATGTGTCTTTTTCAAGGGCTATGGAAATTCATGCTGCCTTGGCTGTTACATTGATGGACGCTTTCATGTGTTGCTGGGATGAAAAATTCCGAAGTAACAGGATAAGGCCTGAAACGGTAATCAGGAAATTGATAGATCCTGGTTGGCGTCCACTTCTACAAACGCCTCCTTTTCCGGAATACTTAAGTGGCCATTCAGTTATCTCAACGGCATCCGCCGAGCTACTGACACATTACTTCGGCGACAATGTAAGCTATACGGATACTGTTGAACTACCTTTTGGATTGGCGCCGCGTTCCTTTCATTCTTTCCGGGAGGCAGCGAATGAAGCTACCATATCGCGTTTTTATGGGGGTATACATTTCATGGACGCAATTAACGAAGGCCAGAAACAGGGTAGAAAGGTTGGCATGCATGTTATTGAGAGATTGAGGCTTTGATATTTTAAGAATAGTGAACTGGTAGAAAATCCCCTCCTTGGAGGGGACGTTTGAGCTGAAGGCCAAACGGGGGTGGGTATTATCCGTGACTACTCAGCAAATGCCACCAGAATCGCTCACAAACAAGCACAACTCATTACACCCGTTAGCACCTTGCCTCGCATACCCACCCCCGTTACGTCCTACGGACGTAACGTCCCCTCCAAAGGAGGGGAGTGACTCCACCCACCCTGGCAACTTATACAATTTTCCACACTCAATGACTAATAAATTTATAAATTTCGGGAAAGGCATAGCGTAAAAAGGAAGGGAACCATAAGCATGACATATATTTTATTTAAAAGGATAAAATACTTCAATAACATGATTATAAAAACCGGTTTTCAACCCCCTTTTTGCACTAACATTGCTTAAAGCTGATTGCCTGTAGCAAAACCTGATAGGTGTATCACTGACATTTCATTCATTGCATCATTATGAAAAAAAACTTTCATTTATTATTTCGTTCAAGATTATTGATTTCCCTGATAGCTGCTTTTGTTGTGTCTTCCTGCCAACACATAAAGGCACAGCCCTATTCCTTAAATAATGAAATTATCAGCTTGTCCTTTAATGAACACGGAATTCAATCGCTTACAGATAAGCGGTTAGGAAAAACTTTCACGTTTTCCAGCGATCAGTTCCAGGTTTCCCTGAACGGAAAAAAGTATGACAGCCTGCTCACAAAACCCGATGGCATTATCGCAACTATGGGTAAGCTTATTTATTCTTATACCATACCTGACTTTACTATCAAGGTGATTTATGAACTCGATAAGCAATCTTTTTTCTTTTCCAAACACCTTGAAATTTATCCTGATAAAGACCAATCATTCCGGGTTGACAATGTACGGGTATGGGACATAAAACCAGGAGAAAGATTAAGCGCTTATTACATACCTCATACCCAAAAACCGGAACTTAAAACCGGTGACTACGGTGCATTCTTGCGCTTTTCCGATGCCACTGGTTTAGTGATGACGGTTCAGAATCCTTTTCTTCAATTCAATAAAAACCAAGACAGGCTTTCCCTTCAGTATCAACCTGAAATGAACTGGAAAAAAGAGTATGGGCCCTTTAAGTCGGATATTGGAAATATAGGCGCTTATGCATTAACAGGAAATCGCATTCCCGCGAAAATGATTCCTGAATGGAAATGGACAAATGGTGTGGTTGCCATCACAGATGAAGAACAGGATCAGGCTGAAGTGGAAGCTTTCATGAACATCGTTTCAAAATTTGTTTTACCACATTTAGAAAAATCTATTAAAATGAATGTAGGCTGGTGTGAAAATGATTACCAGATCGATATCTCCACGTCAGCAGGAAGAGCAGAATATAAACGAATTATCGACCAGACGGCAGCTATGGGTATGGACCATGTTTTATTCACTCCTTCGAATGCTGCCCTGGGAAGCCGGGAGGAAGCGACAGACGATTGGGGCTGGGAAAATCTTCTGTGGCTTGGACTGGGTATTAAAATAAGAAAAGGAGAATGGGATGTGGAGAAAGATCCTATTCCAGCTTCTGTACAGGAGCTGCTTGATTACGCTAAAGCGAAGAACATACAATTAGTATCTTACCTGTACCCAGTTCTTCCATTTACCGGCAATGCTGAATGGATCGTTGAAGGAAGCCCCTATCATCAAAAAAAGAAACATGCCAACCTGGGTGTCAGGAGTTTCCAGGATTACCTGATCAGGACGCTAAGCAGGTTTTATGAGCGTACTGGCATTAGCGGCTATTCCTACGATTATACTTATTTGTGGTATGAAGGAACTAGCCAGTACGAACAGTGGTGGGGATGGCGCCGTGTTAAGGAAAGCCTCCGTAAGAAATATCCTGCAATGATTATTGATGGCCGGCAACTCGATCAGCTCTATGGTCCATGGAGTTGGTTGTCAAATTCCTTTCCGCATCCTACTAATGAAGACGAGCAACCCGAAAGCTTTATACCGTTCCCGGATCTGCATTTCGACAGGGTATCGGCTAACCGGCAACGTTATACGGCTTACCGATACAGGGTGAATGATTATTGTCCACCGGTTATTATGCCTGGCTTTATGTTTCATCAGACATCCCGTTCGGATGTACAAGACGGAAAAGTAGTTCTTAAACTAGACGGATTTCACCAGCGGGACTGGGATTATCTTGGTTGGAAATATTCGCTTTTTTCGTCTATCGGTACTGGTGGGTTGAACAATGTGGTTAACATGATACCCGCCCGTGACCCGGAAGAATTGCGGCATTTTTCTGAAATTGATAAAAAATTCGTTAGGGACTGGCTAAATTGGACAGATAAAAATAGAGAGTACCTGATGGAGACCAGGTTTATCCTCGGGCAGCCTGCCTTTGGAAAAGTTGATGGCACAACGGCAATCAAAGACAATAAAGGTTATATCTTTTTGTTCAATCCTAATGGACGTCGCTTACCTGCCAAATTTTTGCTTGATGCATCCATTGGAATAACTTATCCTGGTAAGTACCAGATCAACGTAATATATCCACAGGAAGGTATGCAAATCAGTCCTGCGAACAAGCTGGTCTATTGGCAGCAAGGTGATTTATTTAAACTTGAAATGGATGGCGCCTCCACGATAGTACTTTCCATCTCTCCCGCAAAGGAAGAAATAACCGGACCACAGCTATTTAATATGAAAGGTAAAGCAAGGCTTGCAGGCACCACCCTTTACCTGGAGAATGTCTCCGCTGAAATGGGCAGCTCTGTTAATTGGAAGGTAGCATTAGCCGAAACTAAAAAGCTGGCGAAGGTTTTTATTAATGGTAAAGAATCAAGGTTTGCACAAACGGGTAATATTGTTACCGGTAGTCTTACATTTACAGGAAGATCGTTTTCTCCTATGCAGCAGGTTGGAAAGTTTGAACCTCTTTTTACCGGCGGCACTTTTGCCAGCTCGTTTATTATTCCGGAATGGATATTTGATCAATTAAAACAGCGGAAAAAAGATTGGCCGATTCCCTGGAGCAAGGATGATTATAAAACCACATGGCTGGCACCGGAGCGCCTGTTATTATATATTCAGGTAGCGGAACCTGAAGATACGATGCAGGTAAATCTAAGATTAAATGGTAAACCTGTTGAACTGACAAAAGCCTATTCATCGGTAAGGCCTAACCGCCGCTCGTTTGTAGGCTGGTATATTGATATCAGTGACCTGGCGCCAGAAAAGGCCCATTCAATCGAGCTTTCATTACCGGTTCTTAGGCCAGGGCAATTTCAGGGCTTATTTTTCGAGAACGTAGAAAAAGAATATACAGGGAAATTTCATTAAACCATTTTTGGGCACATAGGAGTAAGAGTGAAATGAAAGTTTGGTTGCCTTCAAATTTAGATATGGTTGAACTGTTTGCATGTGAGTAAATAATGCTATCAGGTGTAGTAGTAAGAATTTGTCTTATCCTTAAAAATGTTGACACTTATTTAATTACATCGTTTAACCCCAATAGGGGTGTCATGATTATAGTAATAAAAGAACGTTTGAACTGAACCCCGAAGGGCAATGTCATTAAGTTAAGAAGTTCTTTAAACAATAGAAGCAATAAGTGCAAAGTCAGGGTGGTCGACTTCCCCTCCTTTGGAGGGGACGTTACGTCCGCAGGACATAACGGGGATGGGTATGCGGGCAGCGTGCTAACGGGTGTAATAAATTTGTGCTTGTTTGTGAGCGTTTCGGGGATAATTGCGGCCTACTCACAGTTAAGCCCACCCCAGTTTGGCCTTCGGCTCAAACGTCCCCTCCAAGGAGGGGAGTGACGACCACCCTAACTTTGCACTCAACGCTTGTAACTGAACTTAATGACATTGCCCTTCGGGGTTTGACTTATATTGCATTCCCTCATACCTGATACCTCATCCCTAAAACCTGTAGCACATTGTCATATCGGAAACAATATCATAAACGAAAAAAAACCCTTGCTTCTATTAACCATTTTCATTATTATTTGCTTCTTACCGTAGTAAACATATTTTTCTTTTCCTGTTCAAACAGGCAAACACTGTTTACATTACTTGATCCTCAGTCCTCGGGGGTAAAGTTTAATAATGAGCTTATCATTACAGATTCACTCAATATCATGAATTACATATACCTCTATAACGGGGGAGGAGTAGCTACCGGCGATATAAATAATGATGGACTGGCTGATATTTATTTTACTTCTAATAAAGGCGATAATAAACTTTTCCTTAATAAAGGCAATATGCAGTTTCAGGATATAACAGCGCGTGCCGGTGTAACGGGCATGGGTAGCTGGAAAACAGGCGTTACCATGGCAGATGTAAACGGTGATGGCTGGCTTGATATATATGTTTGTGCGGTTGGAGGATACCAGGGTATGAAAGGCAGGAATCAATTGTATATCAACAACAAAAATCTCAGTTTTACTGAAAAGGCAGCTGAGTATGGATTAGACGAAGAGGGATTTAACACGCAGGCTACCTTTTTAGATTACGACAAGGATGGCGACCTGGATGTTTACCTGGTGAAACATGCTGTTCATTCATCGGAGCAATACATGGATACATCTTTCCGGCATATACCGGATGCAGCAAGCGGGGATAAATTATTCAGGAATGAAATGAGCAATGGCAGATCGAAGTTCACAGATGTTACAGCGGCAGCAGGAATATTTAATGGCAGAACAGGCTATGGATTAAACTCTATAGTTAATGATTTTAATAACGATGGATGGCCTGATATTTATGTGAGCAATGATTTTAATGAGGAGGACTATTATTACCTCAATAACGGGAACGGTACTTTTTCTGAATCGAATAAAGAAGTGTTTGGTCATGAAAGTCACTTTTCTATGGGTAGCGATGCGGCGGACGTAAATAATGACGGATGGCCTGATTTGGTTACTCTTGACATGCTGCCAGAAAACGAAAAAGTACTAAAGTCTTCTATGTCCGACGACCCTATGGAGATATATAAATACAAGCTTGGTTTTGGTTACCAGGAACAATGTTCGCGAAACTGTTTGCAGTTGAATACCGGTGGCGGCAAGCGCTTCTGTGATATCGGGTTGTACGCGGGTATTGCCGCAACAGACTGGAGCTGGTCTCCATTACTTGCTGACTTTGATAATGATGGCATCTGCGATTTGTTTGTAACCAATGGTATTTACCGCCGGCCTAATGATCTTGATTTTATGAACTACTATGCGCATACACCTGAAGCCTATGATACCACTAAAAAAAAATTGAATGACATCGCTTTCAACCTGATGCCGGAAGGAAAACAAAATAATTATTTTTTTAAGGGTACCGCGTCAATGAAGTTTTCTAACATAGGCCAGGCAGAAGGATTAGGAAAACAAAGCTTCTCTAACGGTGCTGCCTATGCTGATTTGGATAACGATGGAGACATAGACCTCGTGATAAATAATTTAAATGGTGCCGCGGATATCTATCGCAATAACAGCCGGGGCAGGAAGGAAAGTAATTACCTCTCTGTTCATCTTGAAGGCAACAGCTTTAACAAGTTTGGACTTGGCGCCGCAATTACTGTTTCATCCGGTAACAAAAAAATGTATCGTTATAACACGGCAACAAGAGGTTTTGAAAGTTGCTCCACCGGTGACATCCATATTGGTTTAGGAGATATTTCAGTAATAGATACACTTAAAATTATCTGGCCAGATAGTCTTGGAACTGTTCAGGAGATATACCATATTAAAGCAAATCAGCTAATCACACTGCAACAGGATCAGGCATCCTATAAAAATCACAAAGCAATTGCTCTGCAAACTTTTTTTACGAATGTAACTGAAGTGGAAGGTATCAACTTTGTACATAAAGAAAACCTTTTTGATGATTTTACAGTACAGCCTTTAATACCGCATGGTGTCTCCACAGAGGGTCCGAAACTGGCAGTAGGAGACGTAAATGCCGATGGATTGGATGATGTGTATGCTTGTGGTGCCGCAGGCCAGGCAGGATCTTTATTCATACAAAATCCCTCGGGAAGTTTTACAGCTACGAATGAAGCGTTAATGGCAACTGATTCATTATGTGAAGATGTGAATGCTGTTTTCCTTGATGCTGATAATGATAAAGACCTGGATTTATACGTGGTTAGTGGTGGCAATGAATGGGAAGGAAATACTTCCCGCTTGTACGACAGGTTGTATATAAACGATGGCAAAGGATCATTCCGGAAATCAACAAATTTGCCTTTATTTTTTGGAAATAAATCTGTTGCTATACCAGCCGATATTGACCATGATGGTGATATGGATTTATTTATTGGCGGACGGGTAGTTGCCGGCAAGTATGGCGAAACTCCTTTATCTTATATCTTAGTTAATGACGGTAAAGGAAGATTCTCCATTCAAACCAGGAATGTTTGTCCTGAGCTGGAAAGAATTGGAATGGTGACAGATGCAGCTTGGACAGATATAAATAAAGATGGTTGGATGGATTTAATAGTAGTGGGCGAATGGATACCTGTTACCATTTTTATAAATGAAAAGGGTCATTTAAAAAACAGTACAAAGAAGATGGGCCTGGATGAATTAACGGGCTTATGGAACAGTCTTAAGGTAGCCGATATAAATGGTGATGGCCATGAAGACATACTATTAGGAAACTGGGGCGAAAACTCCAAGTTGCATGCTTCAAAAAAATATCCTTTAATAATGTATGAAGGGGATATTGATAATAATTCTTATCCGGAACAAATACTCGCCACAGAAAAGAATGGCCAGTATTATTCCTTTCTGGGCAAGGATGAATTGCAAAGGATATTGCCGGGTGTAATAAGAAAGAAATATCCTGATTATAAAAGTTTTGCCGGGCAGACAATAGAAGAAGTCTTTGCTGGTAAGCTGGTCAACACAAAAAAATTGTCAGTGACTACATTGTCAACTATGATTTTGGCATACCACAACGGTAAATATGAACCTGTTCATTTGCCGGAAGCAATGCAATGGGCTCCCGTGTTTAGCTGGTTAACAGGCGACTTCAACAATGATGGCATTTGTGATATTATCGCCGGTGGTAATTTTAAAAATGTGCAGCCTTATGAGGGAAGTTATGATGCAGGTTATGGAACAATGCTGCTTGGCAATGGAAATCTAACATTCACTGTTTTAAACATGATGCAGTCAGGCATTAATATAAAGGGTGAGATCCGGGATATAAAAACCATAAAAATAGCAGGTGGTAAAATCATTTTTGCTGTTGCTACAAATAACGGAAAAATAAATTTATTCAATTGAATAAATGACTATTCATTTTCTGGTTGCTATAAACTTTTTTGTTTCTTCCGGGTATATTGAAATAAAATGTGTTCTTACAAAGGCGGGGATTGGTTTTTGCTGGCCTTGCGACATTAAAGTAATCAGCCTGGAAGGCTTTGCCGGCATATGGCAATCGATGCAATTACTCACAATATTGTCGCCAAGTGAAGGTGCCATCCTGCAGAAATTATGATTGGCTGTATTATGACAGTTCATACATCGTTGTGAAAACAGTCCCAGGTTTTCTCTTTCTTTAACATGCGTATTATGACAGGATGAGCAATTCAATACAGTGCTCTTTATAAAACATTGGCTCTTTGTAAGCAACTGATATTGCTTGCCATGAACATCTATATCAGAGGAATTAACGGATGAAGTATCAGGATATACATAGTTGGAAAGCTTGTCACCCGGTACAAAATTAAATGTTGACTTATAAGTTCGCACAGGCCCTGAATGGCACATCGCGCACCTATCCAATTTTTGCTCTTTCGATAATGAAGCATATAAAGAAATATACTGAGGCTTTTTCTCCTGTGGATTTTTCTCATGGAAATAAGCATGCTTTGCCGCAGGGCCATGACACCGTTCGCAGTCTATTCCATAAACAATCTGGTTGCTATCAAAATGGTCAATTAACCGGTCTTCTGCAACCTCCACAAAAGTCTTTTTTATATAAGAGCTGTGGCATTCAAAACAACCTATAGGAATATTTCTATCGAACTTAACATTGTGAGGCGGGTAATTAGGACTATTGACCCAGCTTTTTTCCGGAGCATAATAAGAAACGGGAAGTTGAAAGATATAATCACCTAACCAATAAGCATAACTCTGCCCTTTTCTTCCTGAACCAAACACAATATCAAAACGGCGGGCCTGCTTTTCTATGTCTTCTATATAAGCGACCTGGTAAAAGCCGCTATCTCTTTTTTCCATGACAACTTTCAAGGCAGGTCGGTAATAAAACGCATTTGAATCCGGAGCAAAGCTCCCTTTTATCACATCTTTTGAAGCCGGCCGGCTGCTTAAATAATGCGCGGTGCTTACATAAGTATCGTAAATATTTTTATGACAATTAACACATTTAGCTGATCCTATATAGGCAACTCCCCTTACTTCATTACTTTGATTTTTTTTATCGATGCAGGTAGATAAGAATACAACCAGTAAACTGATTGTTGCTGAAATACTTAATATGGTTTTATGTTTTTTCAACTGGTATTCTTTTGGTTCGTTTAAAATGCCGGATATTACATAATGGGTAATTAAATCTGGTTGAACAATCAAATTTTTCTACAAGTTAAATCGCTATTCCAAGACTGAATAATACAAAAAAGCGGATTCAGGATCTGGTAATCAAGTGGATGAAATTATGTATATTTCGCTAATGTAACCGTTGGCGGCTATAATTCAAAAAATCTAAAATCACAATATGGCCAAATTTAATTATATAAATTTAGACGACGAAACAAGAAATCTGATGCTTCAAGAGATAAATGCTGACATCGGAAAAGGTGTTTTATATTTAAGCGACAGACTTAACGATTTAGGTAAAGAAAAGTATAAACTATACCTAATAGACGCAGTTGCTTCAAAAGATGAGGAAGAACTAGAAAAAATATTAGATATTGTTATTCATTTTAATCCAACCTATTTGCGACAAGGAAAGTCCGTAAAAATGCCGACAAATGCTTCGACTATATTAAGCCAAAGTGAATTTAATAGATATTATATAAGAGCCATTTGTCTAAAGGCAATTAGCAATGACATTGAACAAATTGAGATTTATAGAGCAAGAGAATCTGGCTGGAGTAGATCAGAATCAGAGGCTAAAATTGGAACTTTTATTTCAGCAAAAGACTTATTGGAAGACTTAAGAAATTCAATCGGCACAGAGCCTAAACTTTTTCCTGAAATAAACTCAGGACTTTGTATTAAATTATAAATAAATATATGGTTTCAAATTCAAAATGCTCCAATTGTCAGAAGTCCGGTTTCGAAATTTCAGAGGAAGAACCAAGAGGTTCAGCATTTAAAATTATGTTTATTAGATGCCAGTGGTGTAAAACTGTAGTTGGTACTACAGAGTATTACAATGTTGGCTCATTAATTCACAAATTAGCAAAGAAATTGAATATAAATTTAGACTAAAACCAATAGTACTGCAGCCAACAATGCATTAGAAAAAGCGGGACGAATAAGGCACCGGCTATAGATCAGCATCAGGTTATGTTCCGGCAGGACATTATTAATGCAGCTTTTAGTTGTTATATTCAACAGTATCTTTTTCATCACCAGTGGTTATAGGCCGACGAATATGAATGCCCGTCTTAGCTAATGCGTTATCTTAGGGGTAAGTTTGAACGACATCATTGTGCTTAACACCTTTTAATGAAGAAAATAGACTTACATAATCACACGATAGCAACAATTAGTGACAACCACTTTGACTTCTCTTTAGACAAACTGAGGGAATATGTGTCGTCTATGGCAATTGACTGCATAGCCATAACAAATCACAATCTCTTTAACAAAAAACAATTTCTAACAATTTCTTCATCGTTAAGTATTACAACATTACCAGGTATTGAAATTGATTTGGAGGGAGGGCATCTACTTCTTATATCAGATAACAAAGAACTAGATGATTTTTCAGAGAGATGTAGCAGGGTGCAGGCTGAAATATTAAATAATACTGATTATATTTCCATTGATAAATTTAATTCCATTTTTACTGACCTATCTAAGTACCTTCTAATTCCTCACTACGATAAGAAGCCTGTAATAAGGCAAGAAATTATCGACCAATTAGAAGATCATATTTCTGCAGGAGAAGTTACTAGTGTCAGAAAGTTTAAAGCATGTTTAAAAGAAACAGATAAACTTATTCCAGTACTATTCAGTGACATGAGATTTCATGAAGAATTAGACTCATTTTCAACGAGGCAAACTTTTATTGACCTTGATGAATTGACGTTTAATGGTATCAAATCATGCCTTTTTGATAAAGGCAAAGTTTTTCTTTCTAAGGACGATGGAAACGAATTGTTCCAGGTTCCAGATTATGGATTAAAAATATCAACAGGATTAAATATAGTTTTTGGTGAACGCTCAACAGGAAAGACCCATACATTAAATAAAATACTTAATTCTTTTGAAAATGTAAAATACATTAAGCAATTTTCTCTTCTTCAAAATGATGAAGAAAAATTTGAAAATTTAATGAGTATAAGGCATAGTACTCTTTCCGAATCATTTCTTAAAGAATTCAAGGATGTTGTCGAAGATGTTTCAAAATTAGATCTAAAACAAAATGAACTTGATATCGATAAATATATTACAACATTATTAAAGTTTGCATCTGAAAATGACAAAGCTGATTCTTTTTCAAGAGCAGCTTTGTTTAGTGAAAGTTTATATATTGAAGCACGGCAAGAAAGTTTAAAAAAACTTATAGAATCAACCATACTACTTATTGATAATATAGAATACAGAGATATTATTGACAAACACGTTTCACTTATCTATTTGAAGAATTTAGCAATAGACCTTATGGAGCGGTATACTGTAACGGAAGAAGTAAATCTAAAGAAAAAATGGATTAATGAACTGACGTCAAATATCCAGGAACAATTAAGATTCAGGACTAATAGTACATATCCTGAAAACGTAGATTTTTACAAGATAGTTTCAGACAATAAAAAGGTTGAAAAGTTTTCAAAAATAGTTTTCGGCTTAAAAAATGAACGAGAAATTGATAGGAAGGAAATAAGAGGATTTAAAATAGTTGCAAGAACTAAGAGTTATTCAGGGGCATTCCAGCTAAAGAATAAAAGCAAACGCAAATTGTCATTTACGGAAGCTTTTAATAGTTATGAAAATCCATATAAATTCCTTCAATGTCTTAAAAATATGGAATTAGAACAGACTGAATTTTATAAATATTTTGTCGATATTGGATATAAAACTCTCAACAAACATGGTTTTCCAGTTTCAGGTGGAGAACGTTCTGAGTTTAATTTATTACATGAAATTAGTGACGCATTAAAACATGACCTTCTACTATTAGACGAGCCAGAATCTTCATTTGACAATATATTTCTTAAAAATGAAGTTAATGAATTGATTAAGGATATTGCTAAGGAAATACCTGTAATTGTAGTTACTCATAATAGTACTGTTGGCGCATCAATTAAACCAGACTACATCCTTTACACAGAGAAACAACTTAATGGCGGTAACGTTAATTACAAAGTCTACACAGGTTACCCTTCAAGTAAAGAATTGAAATGCTCTAGTGGTGAAATAATTCTAAGCTTTGGCGCAATGTTAAATTGTCTTGAAGCTGGTACTGAAGCATATAATGATGGAAGAAATAAGATTTATGAAATACTTAAAAATTGAAAACAATAAAGGTTACTATTGGAAGTCTACCGACAGCTTAGCTGAATGGACTGAAATAGATAAAATTAACAAGGAGGACTTAATGGACCTTTTAAATAATGCAATATCTACGGAATTTCAAATGGATGCCTATTCAGAAACTATTTTAGCTAATAAGGCTCATCAAATTATTTATAAAAATATTTTTGAGAAATTTTCAAATCTTGAGTCAATGAAATCTAAGTTTAAGGACGAGAGTGAAAGCTTATATAAAGAAGCGATTGATAAGTATAGCATAGATGGAGAAACAGACCATAAACACCTATCGGCATCAGCCAGTTTTGGGCAAGTGGGGCGGATGGAAGAATAATCAGCGGTATTTCAGATTGAACTGGCGTCCGGGAAGACGAACAAAGTTTGGCATTGAATTAATCAATAAACTTTTATTTGTAAATTGGACAGCGGTCATGGCGAACGTAATTCAATTTCCCACCTATCCAAAAGCCGAACCGGTTAGCGGTAACACTTTGAATAATTTCTTTAACATTATAGTTTTAAAATATGTCAACCTCATTAAATATAAACGATATCATTACGCAAGTCAAGAAGCTTAATAAAGATGACCAGATGACTCTTCTTCAACGACTAGTATTGTTGCTAAAAAGGACTGAAAAGACTAATGGAGCCACTATCCCATTGACTTCTCTTTCAGGTTTAAGTAGCGAGACATGGGAAAACACAGATATTGATAATTACATTGATGAAGAAAGGCAATGGTAATTCAAGACTTTTCTTCAAAAACTGTTTTTCTTGACACAGCACCTCTTATTTACTTTATTGAAGGACATAGTCAATATCAAGATATTCTTTCCAAGCTTTTTGACTTCAATGATAAAGGAGGTTTTTCTTTTATTACATCTACCATTACACTTTTAGAGGTTTTGGTTAAACCGTTAAAAGATGGTAATGCTAATATTGCTGAACAATATAAAGAAATACTGACAAATGCTCCCAGTATAGAAATTTTTGATGTAACTTCTTCAATCTCCGAATTGGCAGCCAAGATAAGGGCTCTTTACAATCTAAGAACACCAGATGCCATTCAAATAGCAACTTCTCTAGAAAACGGAGCTGATTATTTTTTAACTAATGACAAGTAGGCTAAAACCTATTACTGAAATAAAAGTAATGACAGTAAGCGAGTTAAAGTAGCTACTTTTTAATGTTTAAACTCAATGACAGACTTAAAATTATATACTGAGCTTTCAACGTTACCGCCACACCTCAAAATAGAGGTGCAACACTTTATTGAGTTTTTTAAAGAGTAAAACAAAAAATAACAATTCGGCAAAGCAACGCAACTTTGGAGCTGCTAAAGGTTTCTTTGAAATGCATGAAGACTTTGATGATCCTTTAGAAGATTTTAAAAATTATATGCAATGAACCTTCTTTGGACACATATACTTTTATCTGGTTTTTGAATGGCGACGAGCTTCTTAGCTTGACACTAAAGAATCTAATTACTGAAACATCCAACAAGTGTTTTTTGAGTATTGCTAGCATTTGGGAAAACTGTTGAGATTATCAGTTTCAATAAACTACTAAGAGATTCAAAACAACCTAATAAAATACTTTTTGAAAAACTCAACCTTCCAATAACTTGACATTTAAATTAAGGATCAAACATTAAAATTTACAAGTATTAACATTGAAATTGAATACAGAACAATATGTTTTTAAAAAAATTAACTCTGACAAATTTCAAATGTCTTGCAAACATTGAATTATCTTTTGAAATAAATAAAAAGAATAATAGAAAATGGACCTTGATTTTAGGTGAAAATGGCACTGGCAAAAGCAATCTTCTTAAATCCATAGCCTTGGTTACCTCTGGCAGTAATGCTTTAGGGGAACTTTTAGGCAATACCAATAGTTGGATAAAATTTAATGAAAAACGTTGCTCCATTGAAGCTGAATTGGAAACTAAAAAAGGGGAAGAAAGAATTATTTCTCTGCAGTTTAACAGAGGTGATAATCTTTCAAAAATCATTTCAAACAATAGAGAATCTTTGCATTTAATTGATGATGCAATTGAGAATTTATATTATATAAGCTGAACTAGTGTTAAGTTAACTGTAGAATGACGTATTTGCTATCAGCCGTCAGCTATCAGCTATCAGGAGGAAACCTGGCAGACAGTGATCTGCTGATTGCTGAAAGCTGATAGCAACTTCATGCTTTATTTGATACTTAACTTAGCACTAAGAATGCCATTCAATTTCGCTAAGTTTGAAATACAAAAGCTAATACATATAGATGAGAACTGCATACAACCACCGGGAAACTTCATCTAAAACATTAATTATTATTTATGAAAAAAAAGATTTTATTTAGCATTGTTTCATTATTCTTTCTAACTACTGTTTGTAAAGCTCAAAAAAGTGGATGGGTCACTTTATTTGACGGCGGCTCAACCGATAAGTTCAGAGGTTACAATATGCAAACTTTTCCTAACCAGGCATGGAAGGTTGAGGATAGCGCTTTAGTTACACAAACAGGTGTGCCTAATATAGATCTTGTTACCAAAGAAGCATACAAAAACTTTGAACTGGATTTTGATTGGAAAGTATCCAAAGGAGGTAACAGCGGTGTATTTTTTCACATGAAGGAATCATTGTCCCATGAATCTGGTAATGGCAATAGTCCTAACTGGTTAGATAATTATGAAATGCAGCTATTGGATGATATAGGTTTTAACGACACAGCTGCTATACGTTCTGCAGGTTCTTTATATGATTTGATCGTTCCCCGAAATAAACATTTAAAAACTGTTGGTGAATACAACCACGCACTATTGATTGTGAAAGCCAACCATGTGGAGCACTGGCTGAATGGAAATAAAGTGGTGGAGTATGAAATGGGATCACCTAAAATGACAAAATTGTTAAAAGAAAGTAAGTTCAGCAACAATCCAAATTATGGTAAATCAACTGATGGCCTTATCATGTTGCAACATCATGGACAACAGGTTTGGTTTAAACATATAAGAGTAAGACAATTATAAATTAATGTTTCTTTTTTTGCATCCTTCCATCTTTCAGTATAGTGAATCAACATTAAGCATTATCAGGAACACAATTAATTAAAATAATTTTGCATTCGATTTAAAACTAATAAAGTAATATATTGTTTTTGACAGAGCACCACCTTTGACGCACGGAAATGTTTATCATATTAAATTAATATAAAAGGCCGCCACTGTAGGGGTTTTAATTTATAGTTTTCACACACTAACTTTCCTCATGAAAGACCTTTAGATAAATGTCAATCAATTTTTCTAAGTATATTCAAAATTCGAATTAAGAAATTGATCCAAACCAAAACATAACTTTAAACAGGCTGGTAGTATAAATATTCCTAAACAAAAATTATGAATAATCACAAAAATATTATTGCTCAAAACCGGCGTTCGTTTTTAAAGAATTCCGGGATTGCCTTAATTGGTAGTACCCTCGCTTATCGTACCGGTATCGCGGCACCATTGCCTGGTGCAAAAAACACTACACTTAAAGTTGGTTTAATTGGCTGTGGTGGAAGAGGAACAGGGGCCGCGGTACAGGCATTACAAGCCGACCCTGACGTGGTACTAACGGCAATGGGTGATGTTTTTGAAGATCGCCTGAATGAAGCATACCAGGAAATTATTCAAGTTGCAAACGACAAGGTTACAATAAATAAGGAAAATAAGTTTGTTGGATTTGATGCCTATCTAAAAGTTATTAATTCAGGCGTAGATGTTGTTTTGTTAGCTACCCCTCCGGCATTCCGGCCGGATCATTTAATGGCTGCTGTTAATGCCGGTAAACATGTTTTTTGTGAAAAACCGGTTGCTGTTGATGCTCCCGGTGTTCGTAAAGTTCTACTGGCAGCAAAGAAAGCTCAGGAGAAGAAACTTTCCCTGGTTTCCGGTTTCTGCTTCCGATATGATTTATCAAACAGATCGATTTTTGGAAAAATTTTAAAAGGAGATGTTGGAGATATCAGAGCGGTATCTACCTTTCGTCATGGAGGAGAACTTTGGACCAAACCACGGCAGCCGGATTGGACCGAGATGACCTATCAGATGCGGAATTGGTACTATTATAACTGGCTTTCAGGTGATTTCATTGTTGAGCAGGCAGTTCATAGTATAGACATGATGTCATGGGCTATGGGCGATCGAATGCCTGTTAAAGCAACCGGAACCGGGGGGCGGCAGGTGCGTGTAGCTGAAATCTATGGTAATATTTATGATCATTTTGCAGTAGAATTCGAGTATGCGAATGGCGCCAAAGGATATCATTTTACCAGGCAGCAGGCAGGTACTTCCAGCCGTAATACGGTGGAGGTAATGGGTACAGATGGAACTGCTTCGATAACTATTGGCCGCAATTATGAAATAACTGGTAAAAACGCCTGGAAATATACAGGAACTAAAAATGATATGTACCAGACAGAGCACGATGAACTTTTTGCTTCTATCAGAAATGGCAAGCCTATCAATGATGGAGAATGGATGGCCAACAGCACTATGCTCGCGATTTGGGCACGAATGGCTGGTTATACCGGTCAAACCATTACCTGGGATCAGGCTATAAATTCTAATGAAACATTAGGTCCTAAAACAGAAGATTATTCCTGGGATCTGCACTGGAAAGTTCCTCCGGTTGCTAAACCGGGTATTACAAAACTGACTTAATTAATTTTTAAACATGTTATAAATGAGATTTATAAAAGGTGTTTGTTTCTTACTTCTTCTATTAACTGGTAATTCTTTTTTATATGCTCAATCTAATCCCATTGTGTTTGGAAGTGAAATGGAACTCAACCAGGTTAGGTCTGGTTCAAAAAACAAAGGGAACCGGATTAACTGGATAAATGTGAATACTAATCCTGATACATGGAAAAAAGTTAAGGATTTACTGATCTGTGCAGGTCATCCTATTGGTGTTATGCGCTCTGAGAAGCAATATGAGAATTTTATTTTAGAGATTGAATGGAAGCATATGGAAGCTGGCGGAAATTCAGGAGTTTTTGTATGGAGCGATGCTAACCCCGATGAAAAATCACGATTACCGGGAGGAGTGGAAGTACAGATGCTTGAACTTGATTGGGTTAATCAAAATATCCGTGATGGAGTTAAACCGCCTATTGCCTATGTTCATGGTGAACTTTTTGGGGTTGGAGGGGTAGAAACTTTGCCAGATAATCCCAGGGGAACCAGAAGTAAATCTGTTGAAAACCTTTGCAAAGGAAAAGGTGAGTGGAATAGCTATACGGTGGTATGTGTGGATGGAGTAATCAAACTTTCTGTAAATGGCAAATTTGTCAATGGAGTAAGTAAATCTACCGCAAAAAAAGGATACTTATGTCTCGAATCAGAAGGTGCAGAAATTCATTTTCGTAATCTTAAAATAACCGCACTTCCATGAAATCTATATCTTTTGTATTAGTATTATCTATGCTGACGGTGTCAGCATTTCCACAAAAAGTAAAAAGTCTTTTTAATAAAAAAGACCTGTCGGGCTGGACAATTAATGGTACTGAAAAATGGTATGTTGACAAAGGAGAATTGGTGTGTGAAAGCGGGCCGGATAAGAAATATGGGTACTTAAGCACAAATTCTTTATATAAAGACTTTGTTTTAGATCTTGATTTTAAGCAGGAAGCTAATGGTAACAGTGGTGTATTTATTCGCTCAAGCATTAAAGGAGTTGAGATCAATGGCTGGCAGGTTGAAGTTGCTCCACTTAATCTTCATACAGGAGGAATTTATGAATCTATGCCAGGTGGAAGACAATGGCTTATACAGCCAAAGCAAGAAGATGAAGGTGTACTCAAACCGGAAAAGTGGAATCATTTACGTATTCAGGCTATTGGTGATAAAGTTACCAGCTGGCTTAACGGAAAGCAAATGGTTTATTTGCAGGATGAAAAAATTGGATCACGGAATGGGTTTATAGCACTTCAGATTCATAGTGGAGGGGGCATCAAAGTAAGATGGAAAAATATCCGGATTAAAGAATTGTAATTACCGTCTTGTATGTTGGGTGGCTTTTTACATTGGAATGTAAGGTTAATAAATACTGACTGTTATTTTGCTATCAGCAGTCAGCTATTAGCAGTCAGCAATCAGCCCTCAGCAATCAGCAGATCACTATGTATTAAGTTTCCTCCTGATAGCTGATACCTAATAGCTGATAACTGATAGCTAGAACTATCATCGTGATTTGTAAACACCTTTTTTAACATCTAAAAATTTCCTCATTGAAAACACATTCTTTTTACCGCTTCCTTCTGATTTTATTTATACAGAATTTAGGGCTACATGCATTTTCCCAGAATATTACTGATCTTAAATTAAAGGATTACCAACCTGTTTCCATTTATAAAGTACCGCAAACAAAAATTGTAAAGGCTAAGTTTCCTATTATTGATTTTCATTCTCACGATTATCCAAAGTCTGATGGGGAACTGGACAATTGGGTAAAAAGAATGAATGAAGCCAATATTTCTAAAACAATGATCCTTTCTTATGAAACGGGAACAAAGTTCGACTCGATTGTGGACAAATATTCGCGGTACAAAGATCGCTTTGTAGTTTTTTGCGGGTTCGATTATACGGGATATGAAAAAGCAGGGTGGGAAAAACATGCTGTAGCAGAACTTGAAAGATGTTATAAAAAAGGTGCGAGAGGTGTGGGAGAATTAGGTGACAAAGGTTTAGGCGAATTTTATTCACGGCCTGTCAGGGGTTCCGGTTTACATATTGATGATCCCTCAATGAAACCTTTGCTTGAAAAATGTGCTGAACTGAAAATACCTGTAAGTATACACGTAGCAGAAGATCAATGGATGTATGAAAAAGCAGATTCAGCAAATGATGGCTTGATGAACGCGGCGAAGTGGAAAGTAGATCTAACAAAAAAAGGAATATTGGGACATGATGAGCTGATTAAAACACTTGAAAAAGCCGTTAAAGATAATCCTAAGACAACCTTTGTTGCCTGTCATTTGGCTAATACTAATTCAGATATGAGCGTGCTTGGTAAATTGTTTGATTTATATCCAAACCTATATGCCGATATAGCAGCCAGGTTTGGTGAATTTTCACCTATCCCAAGGTATAGCAAGGCCTTTTTTGAGAAGTATGCAGACAGGCTCCTTTATGGTACGGATATGGGGCCGGGGAGTGAAACGTATCAAACAACCTTTAGGATACTCGAGTCAGCAGATGAACATTTTTATGAGCATAAAATGTTTAGTTACCACTGGCCTTTGTATGGATTATCATTAAATGACAACGCTTTAAAAAAAATATACAGCGAAAACGCCAGGAAGATATTGAAGCCTTAAAATTATTTTTGTTATAATGCTCTAGAGTTAAGTGTAAATTTAAGTATGCTATCAGCCGTCAGCTATCAGCTATCAGGAGGAATACATTACTCATTTGCGTCTTGATGGCTGATAGCTGATAGCTCATAGCAAAATCGACAATTTAATTTTGACATGACACTAATGTTAAATGGAGCTTCGCCAGGTCGTTCACTCTTCTAAAGATTTTTAATCATTATGGTGCATAATTAAATATTCATTACAGTAGTGTAATGTGTAATGTATTTCCTCCTGATAGCTGACAGCTGATAGCAAAAGCGTCATTCAATTCATGCTTTTTTATATTAATACAGTCCCGGGTGCATGAACTTATTTTGGTAAATTAGCTTCTTAAACTTGTGATTTGGATAATAAACTTCCTACTCTTAAAGAAATTGCAAAAAAGCTTAATGTTTCTATTTCAACGGTTTCAAGAGCACTAATTGATCATCCAAGAATTGGCCTTCAAACTAAAACCAGGGTTAAAGAGCTGGCCAGGGAGTTGAACTTTGAACCAAATGCCAAAGCTATTTTCTTTAAACAGAAAAGAACTTTTGTAGTGGGCGTTATTCTTCCTGATATACATGAAGATTTTTTTTCAGAAGCCCTAAGTGGTATTGAAATAGCAGGGATAGAAAATAATTATACTATATTGTTTGGACAGAGCTATGATGATGAGGAAAAAGAAATTAAGGTGGTAGAAGCAATGAAGCGTCAACGGGTAGACGGTCTTATTATCTCATTATCAAAACAAACACAGAAGTACGAGCACCTGCTATCACTGGAAAAATTTGATATACCAGTAGTTTATTTTGACCGGGTTCCTCCTTATAATGCTAATAAAATATATTGTGACTTATATAAGGGAACCGTAGAAATGGTTGGGTGGTTATTTAGTAAAGGTTATAAGAGCATAGCTTTTATAAACGGACCTGATAGACTACAAGCCAGTAAAGAGCGAATGAATGGATATATAGAAGGTGTTTCGAAAAAAAAATTGAAGATAGATATGCAGTTAGTTGAAAAAACCGACCTCTCTAAAGAAAGCACTTACGAGGCAATGAAAAAACTTCTTTCATTGAAAAAAAGACCACAAGCTATTATAACTTTCAATGATTACGTACACATGGATGCGGTGAAGTTTGCCCAACAACAAAACGTACAGGTTAATAAAGAAATCGTTTTTGTCAGTTATGCCAACCTGCCTATTACCAGTTATATAGCACATCCGCCTTTAGTATCAATTGAGCAATATCCATATAGGCAAGGCGAAAAGGCAATGGAGATCTTGGTTAAAATATTAAACCATAAATCCGAATATAAAAAATTACCAAAAACGTATTATATAGAAGAAGTTCCTGTAACATTGGTAGAGCTTTGCGGAAATGCAATTACTGATTATTTTAATTGAAACTGCAAACGGATCAATTGAATTAACAGGCTGGTGTTGTGTCAACCTTAAATTGTCGCTTTTGCTATCAGCAGTCAGCTATCAGCAGTCAGCAGATCAATGTGTACTAAGTTTCCTCCTGATAGCTGATAGCTGACGGCTGATAGCAAATACGTCAATTTACACTTAACATTACTCTATTGAAGTTTACTAAAATCTATCCCTGGGTTTTTATTTGTTCTTGGTCTTTCAAATTGTTTTTTATAAGAAGTGTATTGATTAAAAAAACCACAGTTCTTTAAATAAAAGTTACCTTTTTCAATACCACCTGCATAATCCATCCGGTAACCTTTTGAAGCTGTATTGTCATAAGTAAAACTTGCTTTGTTTAATTCTGTCCAGTAGCCATTTACGTCACAAATCCACTGGTTATTAAATAACACCCTTCTTTCTTTATCACCTTGTTCGGGGATAAAATTTTCTAAAAATGAATGAAACCTTTTCAGGTAAGTAATTGTTTCAGGACGTTTAAAGGAAGCTATAAGTGTCCAATTATTTTTTTCAGGAACAAAGATATATGCTGTGTAAATAGTGTTTCCATTATTATCAGGAGTTCCGCCTAACAAAAATTTATAGGTAGAACCAGCTTTCCAATTGTAACGCAGGAAGCTTTGTCCACCGGAGCCTTCATTTCCAAATTCTCCTGTATACACACCTTCACCTTTTTTCAGCATAGTTATGCGCTTGCCTTCAGGAATGCTTTTAGGATCGTCTGTTTTAAAAGGGCTCCATACTGAAAATAATATTCTTCTCTCAGTGGCTGAATTTACTTGTATGCCAAAATAACCTTCACCAAACCCAATGGCCATATAATAAGAGCCAATAACATCCTGCCCCTCAGGAACTGTTAATTCATTATAGAACCATGTAGCTTTTATGCTGTCACTAAAAGGATAATTAAAATGCACAGAAGGCCCACGACGCCCCCAATAAAAAAAATTTCCTTCATTGTTTTTTACAAATGCAACCTTATTATTAATGGCTGTGCCACTGATTTCATATCACTAATATCTGCAAAACGTTCTGCTGTTTTTGAAATACCGCTTAATGTTATTTTAATATAACCAGTATCTTGTAGCTGCCATTCTCCTGTTTCGTACCATTGAATGTCACTTCCTTTTACCGTCACTTCTTTCTTCACCCCGTTAATCTCAAACTCTAATTGGCTTTGTCCATCTGACTTTGCCTTCAACTTAATTTTTACAGAGCCAGGCAGGCTAGTCCGGAAATAGGTGTCGAATGTAACTTCATGATTTGTCCAGTTTTCAATTCCCTCATTTGTAATTACTCGTGATTTACCGGTACTATTTCGTGCAAATGTATTTCCGCCCAGGGGAAGATGGATGGTTGAATCTGAATTAATAAATGGATATTGTATGTCAGGAAGTGAGCGGTGGAAAGTTGTAATTGAAAAGACAGAGAATAATAATGCGATTACTTTCATTTTTCTATTATATTTTAATTACTTAGTGTGAGAAGAAGAGTGCCTTTAATCTTGATCTTATATGATTAACGCAAGGAGATTTGTTTATACAGAAGTTCATTTTATATTGCTGTTATCTCTTGCAACTATAAATCTATTCCTATTCCTCAATATTAGTTAAACAAACCTTCGCGCGGTTGTTTTAAGAAAACACACTTGGTTCATATGCTCCTTATTGCATACTAAAACATCAGGTTATTGTCTTTTACCTTATCTATTTATCCTTGTTCCATTTTGCGCAAACGTTTGCGCCATAAATAATAGATTTTTATAGTTATATTGAATTTGCTACTCTATAGAAAAATAAATCAAACAATATTACAGGTATTGAACTGGTGGTAATATTTTATACCATCTGTTCTTGATATTATTTATAAATTTCATTATTATAAATATCCAATAAAATTATGAGCCAGAGATTTTTACTACTGATTTTTTTGTACTGTTCAGGAGCTTTTACACAGGCCCTGGCACAAGGAGGTACATTTTCTGTTACAGGAATTGTGAAAGATAAATCCGGAGCCCCGCTTCAGGATATTTCTGTATCTGAGAAAGGCAGACCCAATACAGTAACTACTAATGCTGAAGGCGTATTCAAAATTTCTGTTGCCCGGAGAAATGCTACCCTGCTTGTAACCAGTGTTGGGTTCGAAACACAAGAAGTGAAAGCCGCAGAAAGTAACGTAAATATTGAGCTTGCCCAAATGCTTAAAGGACTAGACGAAGTAACCGTAGTTGGTTATTCAATAAAAAGGAGAGAGCAAATTTCAAGTGCAGTGTCTGTAGTTTCAGGAGATAAGCTCCGCGATGTAACATCTAATAATTTTGTAAGCCTTTTACAGGGTAAAGCTCCAGGGGTTGTAGTATCATCGGGTTCCGGTGATCCGACCTCAGGTTCTGATGTAGTGATACGCGGCGCAGGTACCATTAATGCAAGTACTTCTCCACTGTATGTTGTAGATGGTAATATTGGTGGCAGTTTCAACCCTACCGACGTAGAATCCGTAACCATATTGAAGGATGCAGCCGCAACAGGTTTATATGGCTCCCGTGCTGCCAACGGTGTTATCATTGTTACTACCAAATCAGGCAAAGCCGGAAAAACCAGCATTGAATTAAATGTTACACAAGGGTATAGTGAGGCTACCAAAGGCAATTTTAAATTAATGAATACCCAGCAGTTATATGATTATCAAAAGACTTTTTACAATCCAAATACTGCCGTATTAAATACTAATATAGATTGGTGGGACCTTGCTTTTAGAAGGGGTAAGGTTAAGAGTTATACGTTATCTGCTTCAGGTGGTAATGAAAAGACTCAGTTCTATGTTGCCGGTAATTATTATAAAGAAGAAGGCACTCTGGTAAACAATGATAAATCAACTTATAACCTACGAACAAACCTCAATCAAAAATTAACCGATAAGCTGAAACTAAGTGTTTTATTAAACGGAAAATTTATTAAAGATAATTACAATCCGTCAGGCGCTTTAAGTGATGCTTACCTGAACTTGCCTTTTGACTCTGCTTATAACGCTGATGGTACGCCCAGAGATGCAAGATTTGGAACCTGGTATGGTAGAGACAGAAACAATTTCATGCACGCCTCTCAATATAATACTTCTAATGCAAGGAGCTTTAATATGTCAGGAGATGTAAACCTTGATTACAATTTTGTAAAGAATCTTACATTTTCTACCTATAACAGAACAACCCTGTTTAACTACCTGGGTAAAACCTATTACGATAAAAGGTCGAAGGCAGGTGCCCCAACCGCAGGAGCGGTTTATAACAACCAATCTTTTTCCAGTACATTGCTCAGTTCAAACCGGTTGAGATATAATAACAACTTTGGCCAGCATAGCGTTACGTTGTTAGGTGTTGCAGAAGTGGAAAAAGGATATTCCGATAATACTTCAACATCAGCCAAAGGACTTCCAGCGGGCAGAAGCGCGTTAAGCACTGCCACTGATATTATAACAAATCCCAGCGGAGGAAATGATTCTTATCTCTTCAGTAAATACCTGGGTCAGGCTGATTATGGTTTTGCCGGTAAATACTTTGCGGTTGCATCGCTCGTGAACGAGTTCTCTTCTCGTTTTGGTACCAACAATCCCAGTGCTACCTTTTACCAGTTAGGCGCCTCATGGATCTTGAGTAAAGAGCCTTTTATGAGCAGTATCGATCCTGTAAGTTTCTTAAAACTTCGTGCAAGCTACGGTACCACTGGTAACGCGGAAGGAATTGGTTATTATGCATCAATGGGTTTATACAGCATTTCTTCCGGTGCAAGTTATGCTGGTTTACCCGGCGCTTCACCCAGTCAAAAATCAAACGCGAATTTAACTTGGGAGAAAGCGAAAACAGCAAATATCGGCTTTGATATGACCCTGTTCAAACGTATTGACCTAAGTATAGATTTGTATAATAAGACCACATCATCTTTGTTATTCTTCAGGGGTCTGCCGGCTACTACAGGTTATGTAGGAGTATATGAAAATGTAGGATCAATCAGGAACAAAGGATTTGAGTTTAATATAACTACAAGGAACTTTTCAACAAAGAACTTTTCATGGGAAACTAATGTAAACATGGCCTTTAACAGGAATAAAGTATTGGAGGTGAACCAGGGACGTTCTGAGGTAAGCACCGGAGCTAGACAACCAGTTGGTGTTGGTCATGATATGGACGAGTGGTTTATGCCGATATGGGCCGGAGTTGACCCTGCAAGTGGTAAGCCTCTTTGGGAAAGTTTGATCGCCGATGCGGATGGTAAAAAATATATTACCTATACAAGTAATTATAACCTTGCAACTATGCAATACACAGGTAAATCTTCTGCGCCCAGGTTTTCAGGTGGCTTTACCAATACGATAGCTTATAAAGGATTTACGTTAAATACCTTTTTTAATTTCGTGTACGGAAACTGGGTGTACAACGACAGCCGCTTCTTGTTTGACAGCGATGGATTATATGAAAGCTATAACCAGATGGAATTGCCAGTGGGCTGGAACAGGTGGACAAAGCCAGGTGATAACGCAACTCATCCCAAACCGGTACATGGCCGCAGCGACGCAACCAACTCAACGTCTTCCAGGTTCCTGGAAAGTGGTAGTTATATTCGTTTACGAAATATTACAGTGGGTTATAACATATCGCAAGCTATAACAGGTAAGATTAAAATAGGTGGAGCCAGAATTTTTATAAGTGGTGATAATTTATGGACGGCTACCAATTTTACCGGCACCGATCCGGAAGTGGTACTTGGTTCTGGTGTATCAAGCCTCAGATATCCAATCAGCCGCAAACTATTAGTTGGCTTAAATATATCATTCTAAAATTTAATAGTCAAAGCGTCATTCTATTAAAGCATCATTAAAAATTAATTGACATGAATATAAGAATTATAGCACCTGCTTTACTTATCGTCGTCTTAACTTTAAGTATTAGTTCATGCAGGAAAACTTTTCTTCCATCCACCTCTATCGATGAAAGCTCAGCATTAACCAATGCCGGTGATATTGAAACGGCAACCATTGGCACGTATGCTTTATTTAAGGATCCGGGGTATGTAAGAAGTGGCCATTTCCTGATGGAATATCCAAGCGATGAAATTGCACAGGGCCAGAATTCTTCAGATGATTTAACAAGGGCTTACCGCTTTACACAGTTAACTACTTCTACACATCCGGCTTTATTTTGGGCGCAGGCCTATAAAGCTTCTAGTGCGGCAAACCGCATCATTGGGGTTATTGATGATAATGCCAGTGCTGATTTACGACAGTTAAAAGGTGAGAATTTTTTTATACGTGCCATGATGCATTTTAACCTGGTACGGATTTTTGGAAGACCTTACCCACAGGGCAATGGCAATAACCCGGGAGTGCCAATTCTTAAAGAGGGCTTATCTGACGAGGAGAAACTAACCCTTTCACGTAGTACTGTAAAAGAGGTGTACGATTTTGTAATTGCAGATCTTTTAAAGGCAGCTGACCTGATGACAGTACGTAAGTCAAATTCATTTGCATCAAAAGAAGTTGCATGGGCTTTGTTGTCGAGGGTTTATCTCTACAAGGAAGATAATACCAAAGCTTTAGAATTTGCTAACAAGGTAATCGGCAACAGTGTTCCCGGCACTGCTGCATCTGGCCGTTATAGCTTATTAACAGGTAGTGCTTATCAAAATTATTTCAGAGGAGCGCCGGATGGTAATGCCGAAACTATATTTGCTATCAGGCATATTAAAACAGAAGACCGGGCATTTAGTGCCATCGGATCAATGTATTTTAGTGGAGATGCCAGTGGTAACCCTCAAAACCAGGCTTTTAGTGGTTGGGGTGAATTGTACGCGTCTAAGAAATATATGGATTTTCTCGGATTAAATCCAACTGATTTACGAAGCAGTTTTGTTACTCCTTATAAAGTTAACGGTGTATTGCAGTTTAATACTAAGCTTACTCCAAATACTCCGATGTACTATATCAATAAGTATAATCTTCAGGAAGGCCTTGTTAATCTAAGTTCGCCAATATACCTGCGTCTTGCTGAAATGTTCCTGATCAGGGCAGAAGGAAATGCCAAGTTAGGTAATAATCAACTTGCTTTAGACGATATCAACCTCCTTCGAAAAAGAGCGGGACTTTCAGGTACCGAACTTCATACTATTGCAAGTTTGGCTGGCAGTGGAAAAACTACTCTTGATGCAGTGCTTGAAGAACGGTGGCTCGAGTTAGCATTTGAAGGGCACCGGGTATATGACCTTTTTCGTAATAACAGGCCAATGGTAAGAAATTATCCTGGTTCTCATGTTGTTAATGGTAACATCAATCAAACTATTGAACCAGCAGATAACAGGATTGTGTTTTACATTCCGCAGGATGAGATAAATAAGAATCCTAAACTTATCCAGAATCCATAACCCATTCCTGTACTGGTGTAATGTCAACCTTAGATTCTTAACTTCACTTCAAAACAAAGAATTCAAATGAAAAAAATAAAAGTTGCTACTTTTTCCTTAGTGTTGGCTACAGTTTTCTCTTGTAACAAACCAACAGCTGTTCTGTTTACTGATAAGTCCACAGCTATCATGGCCGACAAGTCAACCTGGACGGCAACAGCCGACAGCGAAACTCCACCAGGTTTGGAAAACACCGGCAAAGCATCTGCAATTATTGATGGCAACATTGCTACCTATTGGCATACTGACTATACCGTTTCACCTGCACTTAATTATCCTCATTGGGTTTTGATTGATATGAAATCTGACAAAAATATTATTTCTGTCGCTGTAACCAACCGGCAGGCATCAACCCCTAATAGTGTTGGTATGAAACGGTTCAGGTTAGAAGGAAGTAAAGATGGAACAACGTTTACCAGTCTTGGTGAATTTAGATTCGCCATTTCAAACAGCGCGCAATCCTTCCCTGTCTCTTCTCTAAATGCTTACCGTTATTTAAAATTAACAGCATTGGAAAGCCAGACAGGTACAACACCTCATACCTTCCTTGCAGAAATTGATGTATTTATTAGTAAATAAAATGTTGTACATTTTGTTGTGTAAGTAAATAGTTGCCTAAGTATAAAAAGTAGTGTCATGTCAACAATAAAATGACGGTTAGTTATTTGGATAGTATTAGCTGGTACATTCCTTCTGATAGCTGATAGCTGACGGCTGATAGCAACTAGTACGACATTTATGCTAGACACTACATCAATATAGTTTCATTAAATAGAAGGAGCAGAAGTACTGGCCATTCGTGAACTAACACCTTGATGTTAATACCATGCGAAAAAATTAATGCTATGAACACTGTTGCTGAAGCTGTCGTTGGCACTAAAGCTGAACAAAATGTTGCTTCCGGAGCCGTTGTAAACCCTGCAATGCCCCTTAGCAGAGTGGCATCTGTTGATGTGTACAGGGGTTTTGTAATGTTACTGATGATGGCAGAAGTACTATCATTGCCGAGCGTATCTGAAGCATTACCGGATAGTTTGTTCTGGAAGTTCCTGGCTTTCAACCAGAGTCATGTTCAATGGACATGGCTTTCACTGCATGATATGATTCAGCCTTCTTTCACATTCCTGGTTGGCGTGGTGTTGCCTTACTCGATTGCAAGCAGGAAAAATAGCGGTGCAACTTTCGGAACTGTTATAATGCATGCTGCCAAACGTTCTCTTATTCTCATTTTCCTGGGAATATTCCTTCGTTCAATGCATGCAAAACAAACCTATTTTACCTTTGAGGATACCCTTACACAAATTGGCTTAGGATACACATTTTTGGTTGTTCTTTCTTTTTATTCAAAAAAGGTTTGGTTAGCCGCACTTGCAGTTATACTGGTTGGTTATTGGCTTGCCTTTGTGCTCTATCCCCTGCCTGGTGCAACTTTTGATTATGCAGCCGCTGGCGTAACTCCAGGATGGGAACACAATTTACATGGATTGGCAGCACACTGGAATAAAAACACTAACCTTGCATGGGCTTTCGACAGGTGGTTCTTAAATCTTTTCCCACGCGAAAAACCTTTTCTTAATAATGGAGGCGGGTATGCTACGCTGAGCTTTATACCTACTTTAGGAACGATGATCATCGGCTTACTTGCAGGAAATGAACTAAAATCTTCAGCAACACCTCAAAAGAAAATAAAGTTTTTTGTAACCACCGGGTTAGCCTTAATTATCACGGGCGTGTTGTTGCACGTTACAGGAATTAATCCTATCGTAAAAAGAATCTGGACACCTGCATGGACAATTTTTAGCGGTGGCATCTGCTTTTTGTTCCTTGCGTTTTTCTACGGTGTAATTGACGTTGCTGATAAAAGGAAGTGGTCTTTCTTTCTTATGGTAATTGGTGCCAATTCCATTGCAGCATATGTAATATCCGACGGAGGAATGAGAGAGGTGATTTCCCGGTCTCTTCATATTCATTTAGGACAAAACTATGATCATATACTGGGTGATCCTTATTCCACTTTGGTAAATGGTATATTGGTGTTGCTTCTTGAATGGCTGATATTATACTGGATGTATAAGAAAAAGATTTTTATTAAGATATGATGAAAATGAAATGTATACCTTGTTTTCAGAAGTATGCTCTTTATTAAAAACCAATGAAACTCAACCTGCTTTTTTCATATTTCAGTTTATTGTTAGCTTCGGCTTTCTTGCAGCAATGCACTACTGCAAAAAATCTGGGCTCCGCAACTTCAACTACTCAATCATCGTATTATTTCATCGATGATTTTGCAACTATTAAAAAATACGATACACATGTTCATCTAAACGTTGATGATACAACCTTTATTAATCAGGCTTTAGTTGATAATTTCAGGCTCCTGACTGTAAATGTAAGCCCCACGTATTATCCACCTATTGAAGAGCAACGGAGTATAGCAATGCGACTGGTAAAATCTTATCCAAAACAATTGGCTTATGCTACCACTTTTTCATTGGAAAACTGGGATAGTGACGGATGGCAGCAAAAGGCGCTTGACTATTTAAAAGAATCTTTTGATAAAGGGGCTATTTCAGTAAAGGTCTGGAAGAATGTAGGCATGGAGTTGAAAGATAAGAACGGCAAATTCGTAATGATTGACAACCCAAAGTTTGATGGTGTAATTGATTATCTTGTTCAAAGGCATATTCCTTTAATAGGGCATCTTGGTGAACCCAAAAATGCATGGATGCCTTTAGAAAAAATGACTATAAAAAGCAATCAAAATTATTTCAGTAAACATCCGGAGTATCACATGTATCTACATCCTGAATATCCTTCATACGAAGATCAGATCCAGGCGAGGGATCACATGCTGGAAAAACATCCTGATTTAAAATTTATAGGTGCACATTTGGGCAGCCTGGAATGGAGTATTAAAGAACTTGGTAAGCGCCTGGATAAATTTCCCAACATGGCTGTAGATATGGCAGCACGCCTTTCCAGCCTTCAATACCAGGCAGTAACAAATTGGAAGGGCGTAAGGGATTTTTTTATTAAATACCAGGAACGGCTCATTTATGCAACAGACCTGGAAGCAGGTGGAACAATAAATGCTCCCCAGTTAAAAAAGCGAATACATGATAGCTGGTTAGCGGATTGGAATTTTTTTGTAAGTGATGCTTCCATGCATTCACCAGGATTTGATGCAGCCTTCAAAGGATTAAAATTGCCAAAAACAGTGGTTGATAAGATCTATTTTAAAAATGCCGAAAAATGGTTCCCGGGTATTAATAAGCCGAACTAAAAGAAGTATAAAGCTTAATAAAAAATTGAATAATATTCGTCAGTAATAAAAATATATACATGAAAAATAATCGCAGGAATTTTTTAAAGTTAACGGGCCTCACAGGCCTTGGCCTTGCAGGCGGGGTAATGAAGGGTTTTTCCAGGGAAGGAGAAAATGATACCCTTCGTAATAATTCCGCTAATAACATCAATGCCGCTCGCTTTAATATGTCTGGGTATGCAGCCCCTAAAATGGAGAATGTCAGAGTAGGGTTTATAGGGCTAGGCCAGCGTGGTCCAAGTCATTTAAACAATATGACAAAACTAAGTGGTGTGTCAATCATGGGATTATGTGACATCCGGGAAGAATATGTAGTTAAAGCGCAAAAGCTTCTTAAAAGTCCTGAGCAAAATCCAACCCTGTACTTTGGCAACAAGGATGCATGGAAAAAGCTATGCGACCGCAAGGATGTTGATCTTATATACATTGCTACTCCATGGAACATGCACGTGCCCATGGCGGTTTATGCAATGGAACAGGGAAAGCATGTGGCTATAGAAGTTCCTGCTGCCAGAACTATAGATGAATGCTGGCAGTTAGTGAACACATCTGAAAAGACCCGCAAACATTGCATGATGCTTGAAAACTGCTGCTATGACTTTTTTGAACTGATGACTCTCAATATGGCCAGGCAGGGTTTCTTTGGAGAGATCGTACATACTGAAGGAGCATACATCCATTATCTGCTTGACCTTAATTTTCAGAAAGATGGTTACTGGGATATGTGGCGTTTAAAAGAGAATATAGGAAGAAATGGAAATTTGTATCCTACACATGGACTTGGACCTGTATGCCAGGTAATGGACATCAATAGGGGTGATAAAATGGACTACCTTGTTTCTATGTCAAGCTATGATAATCTCATGGGTAAAGAGGCAAAGCAACGTGCAGCAAAAGATGAATTCTATAAACCTTTTGTTGATAAAGACTATCGCGGCAATATGAATACAACTGTCATCCGCACCAATAAGGGTAAAACGATTATGCTGCAACATGATGTAACGTCACCAAATGTTTATTCAAGAATTCATAAAATAAGTGGAACTAAAGGCTCTGCCTTAAAATACCCGCTTCCCAGAATAGCAGCAGGGCATGAAAAGTGGCTTTCTGAACAAGAGTTTAAAGCTCTTGAAGAAAAATACCAGCCTGCTATTGTAAAAAAGGTGGGTGAACTGGCTAAACAGGTAGGTGGTCATGGCGGAATGGATTTCCTGATGGACTGGCGTTTGATTGATTGCCTGCGAAATGGCTTACCACTTGACGAGGATGTATATGATGCAGCATTATGGAGCGCTATTGCACCTTTAAGCGAAAAATCAGTAAAGAATCGCTCATCATCTGTTGATGTGCCTGATTTTACCAATGGTAACTGGAAACAGAATAGTCCGGTAGATATTTCCCTTGAAAAGGGTGGAAACACTACAGTTAGAGTATAAATCATAATGGTATGCAGATCAATGTCTTTGACTTAAGAAGTTGTAGTGTTCTCTGCCAATTTGGATTACCATTTAGTCAGAGGTTCTAGTGTACTTTGTGGATCATCTTTGTGTTCTTTGTGGTAATATTAGGTCCTGCCACTACAAGTGTCTTTTATAACCACAAGGAACACAAAGGTAATTCACAAAGGACACAAGGCATGCCGACTAGATACGTAACTCAATTCTTAAGGCAACGACATTGATATGCAGATAACCGATGAACCGATTGCTTAATAAATAAACGATCCACATGACAGAAAGAAGAGGTTTTATTAAAAAAAGCATTATGGGCGCTGCCGGAGTGGCCATAGGTGGAATGGGATTTCCGGCTAAATCTTACAATGCTATCCAAGGGGCTAATGAGCGTATAACTATGGGCGTTATAGGTATACGAAACCAGGGAAGTGTACACATTAATTCCTGGTGCAAACTTAAAGACAGTCATAATGTTCAGATAAAAACACTTTGTGATACCGATGAACAGTTGTTTGAGTCACGTTCAAAAACCGTTTTTGATAAGACTGGTGTAAAACCTCAAACGGAATGGGACCTGCATAAGGTACTTAATGATAAAGACATTGATGCTGTTTCAATCGTTACACCAAACCATTGGCATGCACTGGCAGCAATATGGGCATGCCAGGCAGGTAAACATGTGTATGTTGAAAAGCCTGCCATGCATAGTATCTGGGAAGGAAGGAAAATGATTGAAGCAGCGCAGCAATATAAAAGGCGCATGCAGGTAGGACTGAATAACCGTTCCATTACCAACGTAAGGGAAGCGATTAAGTTTCTTCATGATGGTGGCATTGGAGAGGTATATATGGCGCGCGGCATCTGCTACAAAGCACGTGATTCATTTGGTATTGCCAAAGACAGTACGCCACCGGCAACCTTTCATTATGACCGTTGGTTAGGTCCTGCCCCCTACCGGCCATATAATGAAAAAAAGAGTCATTATAATTTTCACTGGTACTGGGATACAGGGAACGGAGATATCGGGAATACAGGCCCACACCAATTTGATATTGCCCGCTGGGGATTGAATAAAAACGATCATCCTGTTTCTGTTTATTGTACTGGTGGCCTATATGGTTTTCACCAGGATGATAATTCACCAAAAACAAAAGGGGTTCCGGTATATGGAGGAGTGGAGACGTATGGCCATGATAAGACTTCACAAGAAACTCCGAATACACAAACGGCTGTTTTAAAATATAGTGATGACAAAATGATCGCTTTCGAGGTTAGGGGTAGGTACACTTATCATGAATCCGGTCTTGGCATAGAAGTAGGGAATACCTTTTTTGGTGCTGAAGGTTACCTGGAATTAAATGGCGGAACGTGGAAAGCTTTCCGAAAACGAGAAAAAGAACCTTTTGCAGGATCGAAAAGCGAAAACACACAGGATGGTACCGAGCACTGGGCTAATTTTCTGGATGCAATACGTTCCGGCAAAGATGAGACCCTTAATGGCCACATCCATGAAGGCTTTCTCTCATCTGCACTTCCCCTATTATCAAATATTTCTTACCGCCTTAAACGCGAATTGCATTTAAAAGACACAGGTTTACATTTAAATAAATTTGTTAATGATCCGGAAGCCGATGCGATGTTAACACAGATATACCGTGCGCCCTATGTGGTTCCCGATCAGGTATAAGATACAGTTAGAACACAATAAGCTACAAAGAAGCTATCAGCCGTCAGCTATCAGGAGAAAATATATTAGGTAATACTATCCAGATAATTGACCGTTATGTCAACTCTGAAGTGACGCGTTCTTCTATTAGCAATTTGCAAATCAATGTGTATTAAGTTTTCTCCTGATAGCTGATGGCTGAAAGCAATTGACACGACACTAATGTGATAGCCATTATAATTTAATTAAAGGAATAATCCCAAACCAGATAAGGTAGGTTAAAGAAGCTACCATTAAGGAATCTATACGATGGGAAGGGGTAGGGCTTTTGATGTAGCGGTATAGCAGCCTGATTAAAAGAATAGCATGCGGAACAACAATGTAAATCATATTGCCATAAGCTCCAGGAACAATATTGTACCACTTGAAAATTACTGCTGCTATAGCTGCAAGGATTATAAAACCTATTGCAATAATAGCGGCTCCTTTTTTGCCGAATCGTACTGCAAGGGTCTTTTTTGAGACTGCTTTATCTGCGTCATAATCAGGTATTCCAGACATGATTATTGATGGTAACACCGCAAGAAATATGGGCAGGCTCAGTAGCCATGGAAAGGCATCATTAATGCTGCCTCCCTGGAAAATATAACCGCAAACAACCACCGCAAAACTGTGGGTAAGTCCAACTGTGAACTCTCCTAAACCCCGGTAAGATAACCGAAGCGGAGGAACAGTATAACCAATTGCCAAAACAAACAAAACACCACACACTAGTAATACAGGGTTTCTGTTTCCGGAAATATTAAACAACAATATAACAAACACAACCAATGACAGAATAAGGGAAGTAATAATGCCTGTTTTTACTTCACGGAAGTTTAGCAGTTTATCTACAAGTACCCTTGACCCACCCGTAAAAGGACTAAAAAATTTATTCTGTTCATCAGACTTAAAATCAAAATAATCATTAGATAAAACTGTTGCCACTTCAACAAGGAAAAGCCATAGATAACCAATCCAGAAAACGGACCAGTTAAAACCATAGCCCAGGTTTTCTGCCGCGAAAGCACCTGTAGCATACGCAACGCATGTCATTGGATAAAACTGCAGTCTTATAGCTTTCAACCAGTTACTCAACTTTATGCTGAACCTGTTCCATAAGGTAAGCGCACCCTTATTCAATGAAAGTCCCTCATTTCGTACTTTATTGATCCAACGATTACGCTGGGTAAGGTTTGAGTCTTTTACCGGGCCAATGCTTAATGTACGCACCATATTGAAACCGCAAAATTGCAATGTAGCCCTACGCATAGCATTATGACCGGGAGAACGATAGATCAACTGATACACCAGCCATGGAGTATCCATAGTTGTTATAATCTGCGCCGAACGGCCTCTTAATAAAGGTGCATAACCCGTACCACCTTCTATATCCTCGAAGGCAAACCCTGCAGTAAATACCCGATCAATAAAACTTTTCAATAGCCCTGGCATTGTTCCCCACCAGGTAGGATAAACAAACACGATGTGATTTGCCCATAGTATCAGGAGCTGCGATTGTTGAATATCCGGCTCTAACAATTGGTTCTTTGGAGAAAAATGGATAACGTTTGGGTTGAAAGATAAATCTGCAACAACCAGTTCTTTAATAGTAACGCCTGCATGGGTAGCTCCCTCCACGTAAGCTTTTACCAGCGCTTCTGAAAAACTGCCTTTCCGTGGATGACCATTAATTATCAATACATTCATAATTCATATTTCATCCGGACAGGCATACATCGGGCTGCCTTAGAGAAGTGATGCTTGTAAGTTACTCTATGCTTTTAAATAAATTAAATAATATCAAGGGCTTAAAATAATATTATCAGAATGTTTCATTAATCCCGGGCTTACATAAGGCATGCCTAATCCCATTCCTCTTATAATCAGCAAACAAAAGTAAAAATTGAATACACCAGTAAACAAATAGCTGAGATGACGGGCCTAAAGGTAGAAACTGTAATAAGAGTGCTGCGAGGCCTTTTTGATAAAAATATACTAACAATTGAAAAAGAGAAAGTTTACTATTGATGATCCAATGTTGTTAAGAAGTACGTCTTCAGTAGACATCCCTTATGTCCCATTGTGGATTGCCTTTGTGTTCCTTGTGGTTATAAACTCTTGGAATCATAGACCTTATTAAACCACAAGGAACACAAAGGTAATCACAAAGGGCACGAAGACCTCTAATCAATTTTAATTTCAAATAGGAAAGAGCACAACAAAATTTTTAAGGTCTCGACATTGATTGATGACCTGTTATTCAATGATTAAATACAACCGGGATATAAAATGAATGGCAAGAAGTTGCGTAGCAAAAGCCGGTTTCAAAAGGCTTTGACTTCAATTGCTATTAATAGATCTTATTTTAATTACTAATTTTTTTTCGGTTCCTTTTCCATCCACTTCTAAACCAGGGCGATGGATATGTTTAGGAAACGCAATAAAAAAAGTGCCAGGTTCAGCTATATAATACTTGCCTTTACCGTTGTAAAATGAAATATCTCTTTTACTGTTATAAGGTTCTATGATAGTAGCTGAAGAAAGAGAACCTATGCCAATTTTTTCTCTTCCTGTTATTACATAATGAATGTCTATGTAATTTTTATGAGCTTCCCATTTTGATGAATCAATGTTTTTTAAAGGGCCATTGGTAATTCTGGCAAAAACATCATCACCAACTATGGGATGATCTCCGGGTTCAAGACTGGCAAGATCTGTATTTTTTATGTAAGCAAAAGCCTTATCCCACCACAATGTATGAGCATGATATTCTTTGGCAAATTCCACTTTATCTATTGAGTTATGGGGCTTCAGTTGCCGTAATTTTTGATGGGTAACTTTAGCAGCATTTGAATCAGGGGAAGATGTCTCAATGGCCCTTCCAAACTGATCATATTTAACAGGGGCTTCGGTAGCTTTTCCGCCGTTTAGCCACTCATTACTGTTAAACCATTTGGCAGCATTTTTCTTGTTCCATTCAATGCCTGACTGCGCTATTAAGTCAATTGACAAAAGCAATACTAAAAGCATTAAAAAGAAAGTATGGCAAGAAGAATTCTTCATAATTAAAAATTTTTAAAGGTTATCCGCATCCCGTATAGCCCTTCCCGCAGCCTCTAGGTTAGCTATCTGCATTTCAGAATATTTACGCGAAAGAATAACTCCATCAGCCCCACCTTTAAATGCGGCTAAGGTGGCTGCGTAAGTATCATCAGGTGATGCCTGCCGGCTATTTTTACCGGTTGGTATATTAACATCAATACCGGGTAAAATCAAGCTTTTTCCTTTTACGCCGGCTTTTGCTCTCTGTGTTTCACGGGACACATAATCCGGTGACAAACCTGCCATTGGCAATTCATTAATAGGCGCTTCGTTACCATAATTCAACAGATGATTGTTCAACAACATTAATTCCGCAGGTGGCACATCGCGGAACACAGTAGAACAAATATTTAGGATAAAACTTCTGTAGCGTTCACCGCCACAATTATTATAAACAACAACTTTTAAAAAATCGGCCATGGTTGCCAGTTCCTCATAGCTGCGTGAGGCACGGTACAATGGGTTAAAAGAATTGGTATGCTCTATATGAAATCCCACTTCAAGATTTTTACGCACACCCTTAACTGCATGATATACTTCTTTCAATACCTCGTGTTTTCCTATATCGAACAATTGGTTATAGGCCATTATCTCAGGGTATTCTAAAAGTAACCGGCTGAATTCAACGTAATACCCATCACCCGGCCTTTTGCCATTTAAGGAATTCTGCACATACTGGTTCAGTTTAAGATAACCCTCTTTAGCGCTCTTGAAATTTATTCCATGTTGTTCTGCTGCCTTTTGATGGTGTTCGCAGAAGCAGGTAACCTTTGATGAATCAATACCCTGGGCATGACTAACCCCAATGGCATTTAACAATGGACCATTACGTTCATTAAATAGTAAGATGCCATCAATATCGTAAGATGAACAGAGATCGGTTGCTACAGCTTTCCAAAATTCCTTCACATCAGGTTGATAGAAACACATAGCACCGCTTTTCCTGCCCTGTAAATCAACCTCTGCAAGTTCCTTTACGAAAGGCACATCATCAGGATAGTTGAAACCATCCTGCACGGAACACACTACTTTCATTCCCCGTTTTTTTGCTTTGGGTAAAACTTCTGCAAGAATATCAAGTGTACCAAAGTCGGGAGCACGCATTTTTTCTCCTTTGATGCTGGTGTTTTTATAATACTGGGGATGAGGGGTAGCAAAGTTTCCACCATGGAAAATATTTCCTTCAGATTCGTGCATACCATGTCCCGGCAATGGTTTGTCAGGCATTTGCCTGCCCGTGATCCCTTTATCGTACGTGAACGTACTAAGATATATTGTGTTTACAAATGCACGTTCCTTAAGCAGGTCGAGTACCTTATCAGTGCCTTCATCCACAAAAGAGTCCGGTCCTATCTGAATGCCTATAGTTTTTTTCATACCTGGTTAATTAACTTTAAATTAAAGTGTTTTGCAGTCAGCCTTCAGCTATCAGCAGTCAGCCGTTATTGTGTATTAAGTATCCTCATACCTCATTGTCTTGTCATAATACAAGTTGACAGTTTCATAGAGTTTACATTGTTTAACCCTGAAGGGGTGTTATGATTTTCCTTGCTTAAGACCCTCTATGTCACCCCTTCAGGGTTTATATTACATACCCATTAGTTGATACCACATTATCACATACCTCATACCCCATACCTCATACCTGACAGCTGATAGCCTCATTACAATATTTCATGCTTCACTTAACACTAACTTTTATTTTTTATAGCTTCCCTGATGGCACGTCCTGCGGCATCAATATCTGCGAGATTCATTTCAGAATATTTTCTTGATAAAATAACGCCATGTGACCCGGCTTTATATGCTGCTGCCGTTGCCAGGTAAGCATCTTCCGGAGATCCCTTCCGGCTGGTTGATTTTGTTGGGATTCCAATATCTATACCCGGTAATATTTTACACTTTCCTTTTACCCCTTCTAAAGCACGTTGGGTTTCACGAAAAACATAATCAGGAGAAAGACCCGCTTTTGGAAGCTCTGTGAGTGAGGCTTCGTTACCATAATTGAGCAAGTGATTATTAAATCTCATTAATTCTTCCCTGGGAACATCGCGGAAAACAGTAGACCCGATATTGTTGATAAAACTTGCATAACGTTCGCCACCACAAATATTATAAGCTACCACTTTCAGGAAGTCGGCTTTTTGTGCAAGCTCTTCATAACTGCGGGTTGCCCTGTAAAAAGGATTGAATGAATTAACATGCTCTATATGAAAGCCGACCTGCAGATTTTTATTTATTCCCTTAACAGCGTTGTAAACCTGTTCCAGCACCTGGTGCTTTCCAAGGTCGAACAATTTGTCCCATGCAATTATTTCAGGATATTCAAGAAGCAGTCTGTTGAACTCAACATAGTAGCCATCACTTGGACGCTGGCCTTTTAAAGAAGCCTGAACAAACTTATCAAGTACCTGGTAACCTTGTTTTGCCCGCTCAAAATTTATTCCACGTTCTTTTGCCGCACGTTGATGATGTTCACAAAAACAGGTAGCCCTCGACGAGTCAATAGTTTGGAAGTGGCTTGCTCCCAATGCATTTAACAACGGTCCATTACGTTCGTTAAAAAACAATATCCCATCTACAGAATAAGACTTGCAAATATCAGTAACCAGGGCAGTCCAGAACGCTTGTACATCCGGATGGAAGAGACAAAGCGTGTTTGTTCTTCTGCCTAGCAAATCTACTTCAGTGCATTCTTTTATCCCGGGCACATCTGCACGCCATTGATCTTCTACAGAAGCAAAAACCTTCATGCCACGTTTCTTGGCACCAGGAAGAACAGAAGCAAGAATATCGAATTTACCAAGCTCGGGAGCGCGTGTTTCTTTAAGCACAGTATTTTTGTAGTACTCAGGATGAGGAGTAGCAAAATTACCTCCATGGTAAGTCTTCTCATCCGACTCCTGCGATCCATGATCCGGAAATTTTTCGCCTGGTATCTGTCTTCCGCCAAGCCCCCTGCCGTGGGTAAATGTCGTAAGGAAAAGGGTGTTGATGGCACCCCGGTTCTGCATAATGTCTAACACCTTTTCAACACCTTCATCTACAAAAGAAACCGCACCAATCTGGATGCCGTGCATCATATTATCAACAGGAGGTTTGGATGCTATTGCAGTAAGTGGAGAGACACCTACTAAAGGTCCTGCGGCAGCAAGGGCCGTTAGTGTAGCGCTGTTTTTAATAAAGGCGCGCCGCGATTTTTGTTGATCCGTTTGGGATGATTCTGTTGAGGGCTTGTTGTTCTTCATTTTCTTTAAGATTATTCTTGATTAATTAATTCTTTACATTCGTTATAACAATAGCTGTTTTTAAATTCTCTTATTAGTAGCCTGGATTTTGAGAAAATATAGCAGGGTTATTAATTATCTGGAGTTGGGTTAAAGGAATTGGGAAAATAGTCATGTATAGCTTCATACCCATGGATTGCATGGTGGTGTAAGCACGGCCTGTCCTTACCAGATCAAACCAGCGCTGGCCTTCTAATGATAGCTCAAATCTTCGTTCCAGGTATATTTTTTCCCTTGTGTCTGATTGTGTTAAGCCTGAAAACAAAGGCACACCACCCCTGGTTCGAACCATGTTTAAAAAAGTTAAAGCTTCTGGTGTTTTTCCATTTTCATTTAACGCTTCAGCGTACATCAGGAGCACATCCGCATAGCGGATAACTTTCCAGTTTGCCCTGCTATCATTATTAGACGCTACGGGGGTTATATATTTTGTTGAATATGATTTGGATGCCTGGATAGAATTGGTAGGTATAGGAGTAAATACTCCATTTATAGTTATACCATATAAAATAGAAATATTCCTTCTTATATCTTTAGGATCAAATGAAGCATATAGAGCAGGAGTCGGCGCTCCATCGCTTGGCGGGGTTCCACCTTTAATACCGTAAAAATCAGTGAGGGTAGTCCAGGCAGGTATGAATGTATGCGTGAAAGGGCTTCCTTCACCTATACCTTCTTCATATTCTATGTCGAATATATATTCACTATGGTGCTCGTTAACGGTGTAATTCCACAAATCTTTATAGTTTGGCAAAAGAGCATATCCCATTGCCGTCACTTCTTTTAATGTAGCTTCTGCATTTACAAAATCCTTACGGGTCAAATAAACTTTACCCAATATTGCCTTAGCTGCACCTTTGGTAGCTCTTCCAACATCAGTACCAGTATATTTTACCGGCAACCGGCTATTAGCATCCATTAAATCTTTGATGATTACTTTGTCATAAATCATATCAACCTTTTCCCTGCCTGTTTTATACGCTTCTTCAACCGTTACGTTAGTAGTAATCATGGGTAAATCTCCAAATATTCTAACCAGATCAAAATAGGCAAGAGCCCTGAGAAATTTTGCCTCTCCTATGTATCGTTCTTTATTTTTAACAACAGATATATCTGCTTTTTCTATTGTTGATAGAATGATATTAGCCCGGTTGATTAAATTATAATAGTTTCTCCAGGTATTCGCTAATATAGGTTGACGGTCATTAACGGTAAATTGTTCAAAAGCAACATGATCAAAATGATTAGGGATGTCTTCTTCGATATCATCAGCGGGTAAATCGCCAAATACCCAATGATTCTGATATTGAATTTGAAGTGTATTGTAACATCCATTTATTGCATCCTGAAAATCTTTATCTGTTTTATACAATAAATCAGTAGTTACAGTACTCTCAGGAATTATATTAATAAAGTCTTTTTTACAGGAGAACAACATGATAGTTAAACCTGCTGCTATGAGGATTATTTTCATTATTAGCTCTTTTAATTGTTCTATTAAAATGATGCATTTAAGCCAATCACTAAACTCTTAGTTAATGGATAATTATTATTGTCTACACCGGGTGTAAGTGGATTATCACTATTACTTACATCAGGATTGAAAGATTCATTTTTTGTGAAAAGAAAGGGATTCGTTGCACTGATATAAAACCGAAGTGAACTAAGTTTTATTTTTTGAGAAACATTTGCCGGTAAAATATAACTTAGGTTTATGTTATTAATCCGGAGATAGGTTCCGTTATCAAGATAGCGCGAATTCCATGGTTCCCTGTTATTACCGGTAGGTGCGTCATTAGGCCTGGGCACCTGGCCATCACCAGGATCTTGTTCAGATTTCCAGTAACTATTAGAGGATGCAAGTTGTTTAACCCGGCCTCTTGTATTTAATGTGCCCAGCCTTGAAACACTTAGAATTTTGTTTCCCTTGGAACCCTGAAGACTAATACTTAAACCTATGTTATGGTAAGAAAAATGGTTAGTCATTCCATAATAAAAGTCAGGATATGGATTACCCATAATCGTTTGATCCAAACTATTAATGATACCATCAGGTTTGCCATTTGGTCCTGATATATCTAAGAACCTTGTATCTCCTACACGTGAACGAACAGATGAACCCGGAGAAAAAATAGGGCCTTTGTCCAGCTCTGCCTGGTTTTTAAAAACGCCATCTGTTATAAACCCGTAAAACATACCGATAGGCTTACCGATCATAGTTACATTACCCCCTGAATAAATGGGGTCACCCTGAGGTCCTAATCTTACAACTTCATTCTTGTATGTAGATATATTTAAGTCTGTTGTCCATTCAAATTTATTTGTAAGATTTACGGTATTTATTGCCAATTCCCACCCACTGTTTTTTACTTCACCGATGTTTTTCAACGCGGTACTAAAACCAGTGATATCGGGAACATTTACATTCAATAACAAATCAGTATTTCTTGAGAAGAAGCGATCTAAGGTAATTCCGATCCTTCTTTTGAAAAAAGCAACATCAATACCTATGTTTACCTGTTTTTGCTTTTCCCAGGTTAAAGCAGGATTAGCAAGCCTTGCCGGTGCAGAAGCCCCAACAGCTACTCCGCCAAAATTGTATCGTTCATAACTGATAGTAGCATACTGATCATAGTTACCAATGTTGTTATTTCCGGTTTCACCATAGCTCGTTCTCAGTTTAAGCTCACTAAGAAAATGAACATTTTTTAAGAAAGTCTCATCTGAAATGCGCCAGGCTAGTGCTACTGAAGGGAAAACGCCATATTTGTTTTTAGATCCAAATCGGGATGAACCATCTGTTCTTATAGATGCAGTGACGTAATATTTACTTTTAAAATTATAGTTGAATCTTGCCAGGTACGAAATCAACGACCATTTGTATTCATCTGATGAACCGTCTGTTATTTGTCCACTAACAGCGCTTAGGTACGATACAAGATTATTAGGATACTTGTTGCTGGTGATAAAATTAGATTCAAAATTTTCTTTTTGGGAAGTAAACCCAAGTAATCCGGATACATTATGATTGCCAAAAGTCTTATTATAACTTAGGGTATATTCTGTAAGCCAGTTAGTAAGCATGTTGGTATTATCGGTTCCGGTAGCCGGATCATTAAAAAAAGCAGCAAGCTGAGGCCTGAATCTCCTTCCTCTTGAACTCATAAGATTTGCCCCGAACAATATATTCAGCCTTAATTCATCCCAAATTTTATACTCTGCATTTATATTTTCCAATAAGCGGATTCCTTTTTGCCTGGACTTAACTTCCATGGCAAGGGCTAAAGGATTTGTAGCATTTGATGAGCCTGCCAATCCATTAAAAGCAAAGTAATTTCCGCTTGAATCAATTAAATGATACCATGGGTTCACAATTACCGCCTGGGCTATTATGCCATCATTAGGCCCTGTGCCCGCCCCGGCCGCCTGAACATTGCGGCTATCCGTAAACGATGGATTGAGATTAATTTTTACTGTAATCCTTTTTGATAATTGTGCATCAATATTAGCTCTTAGCGAATACCTTTTGAAATCGTTGTTTATTACAATGCCCTGTTGATTAAAATATTCCCCGCTTAAAGCATACTTAACGTTCTCATTGCCACCTGTAGCTGTTAACTGATATTGTTGCTGGGGTGCTGTTCGCAATACTACATCAAGGGGATTAACATCATAAGTGTTCCTACCTTCCAGGACGTCAATGGCTTCCTGCGGAACTTTTCTAAACCAGGTAGCGTAAGGGCCTGAAACATCACGGCCTTCATCAATATTCCTGTTACGTATACCATCATAATAATATTTTGCCTGCTCCATGGCTGTCATAAACTTAGGTTGTTTGGCAATTTTTTGCCATCCGGTATAGGTGTCGAAAGTAATGGTGGGCTTACCGGATCGTCCCCTACGGGTATTGATGATTATAACACCATTTGATCCGCGGGAGCCATATATTGCGGTAGCGGAAGCATCTTTTAAAATGTCTAAAGTTTCTATATCATTAGGATTTAATGTTTCGATGCTTCCCGTCGGAAATCCATCTACAACATACAAAGGGCCTGCTCCCGCTGAAATACTTCCAATACCTCTTATTCTGATTTGGGGAGAAGCACCGGGCTCGCCAGAAACAGGCTTAACCTGCACGCCAGCTACTTTTCCTAACAGCGCCTGGTCAACCCGGGTTACTGCCAGATCTTTTATCTCTTTATTACCCACTGAGGCAACTGACCCGGTTAAGTCCTTTCTTTTTTGAGTGCCGTAACCTACAACAACTACCTGGTCCAGTGAAGCAGCAGTTGAAGTCATTTTGATAATAGGAGATAAGGTTATATCCTCTTTTATATTATAACCCGATAAAAGTTGATTTTCATATCCCACGATGGAGAAAGTAAAAGTATAAGGTCCCCCGTTAGAAACATGGTTAAAGGTGAAGGTACCTGAAGTATCTGTGCTCGTGCCTGCAGTATAATTTGTTTTTGTATTTTTAACGATTACCGAAACCCCCGAAAGCGGCGCGCCATTGTTATCTGTTACTATTCCTTTTACCAGGCTTTGCGTTTTCTGGGCATTGATATTTGTAAATTGAAGGATAAAAAATACAAGGCCATAAAGGGAAGCCGTGAATTTAAAAGAATTAAATTTCATATACAGGCAGTTTTGAAATGAAGAGAAGTGGACTTATTCGATATTATTTAATTAAAGTACAACCATTTTGTTTATGTTAGCTAAAAAAAGGATTTATTAAATGATAAACCTTTTTGATTACGCAACGCAAAATACTTGGCTCAATTTGTAATACGAATAAAGAAGATTTTACCCATACACAAAAAAATATTTTTTATGGGCAGAAATATCATCCGTTGAAAAGAACCATCAGATAAATAGCAGGTAATTTATATGGATGGAACAGAGCTTCGATAGTAGCTCATGAGGAATAATAAGTAACTGAAAGCGGGCATGTGGCTTCATGGTTGAAGCGATAATTAAGGTTTAATGTAACCGCGGATCGAAGGATAAAAATTTTGTTATTTATTTGAACATGTGTATAGATAATGTATATTGTACAAATGGTGCATGAGACAGTTTACTTTTTTATTGAATAGAATGGCTTTACAACTGTTCCAGCTTAGAATGAATAATAGGATTAAGTTCTTTCATAGAAAATAGTTGACCGTAGCGATAAGTGAGATACTTGTGTGTCATTGGTTCGATTCCAATCAGGTCTTCATTGACTTGTAGCTCAGCTTGTAGAGCAAGAGCGCGAAAGCGTTTGCTTACTTAAATTATCTCGGTCTACATTCTTGCAAGTGGCAATGAATGTGTTAGAGAATTTTTGAATGATTTGACAGATTGCTAAAACAAAAAACCTCTTAATATCAATGTATTAAGAGGTTTTGATTCGATTTAAGATGCCTTGGTGTGGAGCTGGAGGGAGTCGAACCCTCGTCCAAACATATCCGCCAAAAGCTTTCTACATGCTTATTCCTGCATTAGTTGTAGGGAACCGGACGGAGCAAGACTAACCAACCGTTTCCTTATCCGCCTTGTTTTCACCTGGTCAGCACGGCGACCAATCAGGCTATCCCGTTTTCTATTTGATTCGTCAGAGGAGCTTGGCAACAGGCCGGCCCGCTTCCTCGGATATAATGAATGCTAATTCTATGAATTAGGCAGCCATGGCGTATGTATTTTCGCCTTTTGAGTTTTGAGTGTTCCAGATTAAAGTGCAGATCACTCAACGCACTGCATGCTTACACCTTCAAAGATCTATGCTGTCAAAACCAATACAGCCCCTGAATAGTTTAAAGTTCAAAGTTAATGAAATAATGTAAGCTAACATATAGACGGCACCTTTGTATAACAAAACCATTGCAATATTTTCAGATTTACATTTTATGTCTTCTCCCATCTTAATTTTATTGTTCCAATTCATTATATCTTCCAAAGTTGATATGTCTTTTTGCAATAACAATAAATTAACCTTTATTGTATTTCCAGTCATAACAATTTGTAGCTGATTGCTCCGATGTCAGGCTCCACTTGAAGCAATACTTTTGTTAGCAGCATACCCTTCTTTCGGAGTTTGTGGTTGCTTGTTGACAGCTATTTCCCTGGTACGCTTTCAAACTTTTTCTATAATGTTGTACAAAAGAATAACAAATGAAAGCGCAACTTGTAAATGAAAGAAAGAGGCTTCTTACTTCCATAGAAAAATTGCTGGAAGGTCCCATGATTTTTTTAGGCTTTGTATGGCTTATTTTACTTGTAGTAGAATTAATATGGGGCTTATCAAAAATATTAGAATATCTAAGTCTTACCATCTGGGTTCTTTTCCTTGCAGACTTTATTATTAAATTTATACTTGCTCCAGCCAAGCTTATCTTTCTAAAAAAGAACTGGCTTACTGCCATTTCCCTTATTATACCTGCACTTCGTGTATTTATAATTTTTCGGTTTATACGTTTGCTCAGAGGTTTAAGAGGCATTCGCCTGATTAGAATTGTTTCTTCCCTTAACAGAAGTATGAAAAGCCTTGCTGCTACTATGAAACGAAGGGCATTTGGTTATGTTTTTTTATTAACCCTTGTTGTTACATTTGCAGGTGCGGCAGGTATGTATGCAATCGAAAATCCGGCTGCAGGTTTTGATAGTTACTGGATGGCTTTATGGTGGACAGCCATGCGGGTTATCACTGCTGGAAGTGAATACTTTCCTTTAACTCCGGAAGGGAGAGGACTTGTTTTTTTAATAGCGATATTTGGCTATGCAATTTTTGGTTATGTTACTGCCACATTAGCTACTTTTTTTATAGGCAGAGATGCAGAAGAAAACGATGCACCAGTGGCAGGAGCAAAAAATATAAATGAATTAAAAAATGAAATTGCCATGCTTACATCGGCCCGGCTCAACAAATGCATATCGTTAGTGCTACGCACCCAGCCAAGTTTTATTTGTTGGCAGAAGTATTGTTTATAAGCTTTCAATCCTTGGGTCATTTTAACTGCTGTGACTTTCGGTCTGTTAAAACTTACATATTCAGACTCCATTCCTAAACCATTTTTAGCCACACAATAAGCTCTTACTCCCTTGTCCGCTTTTGTCGCTCCATCAATTAATTCTGCTTTCTTTAAAAATGTGTCCTAACTAAGCCTGTTGTCATAATCTTGCGTGTAGTCAAATATTATTTCTTGTGTATCATTAATATTTATTTTTTCTGAAAATTCAGTCAGTTCCATTATTCGGAATTCTTTTTAATTGAAGTCAACAAATATTGTTGAAATAACTTAAGAATTAGTCTTACGGATTGATTGAACAGAAAGTAAAGACGTTTGTCAATGCTATAAGTCGTTACTAATTTCAGGTTTGTTGAGTTGAGTTAGTCGTCAAAGTATATGCACCACTTGGAATTCTGAAAACGCCTTCCGAAAGTTCAAAGAAGTAGCAAACTCTAAACCCTTTTTCTGGGTTAAATGAAAACGAATATTCCTTTAATGGTTTCCAAACTAAATCTTTTGCATAAAACGCTTGCCTGTATCAAAATATGCAATTCTACTTTCGCCTTCTCCTTGTGAAACTATTTTTGCTTTTAAAGGTTTCGGAATGTCTAAGTAGTTTAAAAATTATAGGGTCAGAAAACTGCTCAATTTTAATGTTAGTAATGTTGTCCCAAATTTTTTTAGGCTGTCCATTTATGTCAATGTCAGAGTGGATTGATTTTATAATATGGTTTCCTGTCATTTGGTTTGTCGTAATGGTCGGTCACAGCATAACGCCTAACGAACAAGGCTTTGTGAAGGTTGGATATTTGGAAATATGTCGCTTCAACCTTGCAAAAAGCTAAATAGTAATTCAAATGCTTAAACAATGTTCGTCCAGCCCAACTCTTACAAAGCCTACTGTTGGGCGAAGGCACGGGTAAATAATTTTGCTCTTTGAATTAATTTCTTTAAGTTTACGGTATGACAAATGTATTTGTACATACTCTACCGCAACAACGCCTCATAACTGGGTTGCTTTGTTATGTAAGTATGTTAGATACAGATTTAGGATAAAAACATATTTTACAAATTATAGCAACCCGTTCAGAAATGAATGGGTTTTTTGTTTTCAGGAAGTATATCAGTCCGGTCAGATTACTCCACTTGGAATGGAGAGGACGCAGGTTCGAATCCTGTCTTCCTGACAAAGTAGTTAGTGAGGATACCATGTAAAAAGGAGCTTAGTGTAATAACAGTACCGTACCTATGGTGGTATCAGAGCGGTTCGATTCCGTACCTCCGACAAACGAGTCGTCACCACACGCCTACACTAACTACTTTTTTACTTGCCTCTTTGTATAAAGGTAGTACGGCACTCTTTGACAGTGCAGGAAGTGGTTCGATACCATTAGGGGCAACTGTGGACGTAGCACATTTGGTTTAGTGTGCCTGACTGTGAATCAGGAGAAGGCGGTTCAAGTCCGCTCGTTCACCAAATTGCGGATATGGATGGAATTGGCAGACACGTTAGTTTTAGAAACTAATGCCGAAAGGCGTACAGGTTCGACCCCTGTTATCCGCACATATTTCCTCTTAGTTCAATGGATAGAACAATTGGTTACGAACCAATAGATAAGGGTTCAAATCCTTTAGAGGGAACTTTTAAAATTGAACGCAGTAATGCTTTCCCCCAACGGGTACGGCTTGGCGTTGTGGCGGTATTCCGTGTTCCGTCAGCCGATAACGTTAGTTGATTAAAGATAAAAAGTTCATTGTTTATTCTGCTGATAATTTATAATGTCAAGCTGGATATCAGTATAATAGCGAAAGTGGTGCTGTGCTGCGTTGAGTCAGCCGCCATAACACCAAACCGATTATTAGCGGCTGGCAAGTCTTGCAGTGAGGCGCTTTGCCAAATCATTAATATCTTCTTGTCTTGCAAGTTGTGTCACCCAATTTGAAGGTATGTTGTCAAAGCCATAAATCAAACTTACAAGTCCGCCGGTTATTGCCCCGGTCGTGTCTGTGTCCTCACCTAAGTTGACCGCTTTTAGAACTGCATCTTTATAAGTGTTAGTTGTCAGCAGGCACCAAATACTTGCCTCTAATGAATGTAAAACATAACCGCTACTCTGTATTTGATTTTCTGGCAAATCTTGAATATTTCCGTTTAGCAATCGGTCAAACAGTTTTACTTCCGATGGATTGATAGATAACGATTGCAGGTGTTCAGGAACACTTGTCTGTAAGCTCTTGTAAATGGAAAATTTGTTTTCCTTGTTCAACAGTTCTCTTGCGAACTCTAGATAATAAAAGCAAGCAACGACCGAACGTATATGTCCATGCGTGATAGATGAAACAGAATTGGTTATTTGATACCGCTCGTCAATCGTTTTATCTTTGAGATAAAAAAGCAGGGGAAGTATTCTCATTAAGGAACCATTGCCGTTTTCATTTTCGTCAAAACCTCCCGCTAAATTAGGTCTTGTACCTGTTGACAAATTGAAAATTGCTTGTCTTGTTGTGATGCCTACATCAAACACATGTCCATGCGGTGTCCAATAATTTTGATATAGCCACTTTTGAAAATTCTCACTGATAATCTCGACGTCAAAGTCGTGAGTTAAAGCTTCTGCTAGGCAAAAAGCAAGTGAACTGTCATCTGACCATGTTCCTGGTGGTAGGTTGTAAGTACCATAGCCTATCATGTCGGTTAGAGGATTTTGTTTTATTGTTTCCCTGCTTTTGAATTCTATTGGAACTCCTAATGCGTCACCGACTGCAAGTCCAAATAAAGCGTCCTTTATCAATGCTGATTATATTGTAGTGCTGAGTCCAATTTGCTTGCCGCTAACGTTTAACGGCTTTGGGCAGATGGGGAAGTATTATTCCGTCTGCCCATAACCGCTACTGAATTTATAACTAAAAGTTCATTAATTAATTTAATGCATGGCTTTGTTCGTCCTTTAGATTTGTATTTAATAACAATCTAAAGACTAGTACTATTACTACTTTTCTTTTTTTGTTACTTTTTTTCTTTTACAATCCACAATTTTGTGTGAATAAACTTGAACCATCGGCAGTG